>Ga0181574_10000936_pt1 | contig 27451 bp, 23 predicted proteins | sample 101ome_24_FD_145600 | JGI IMG/M metagenome (GOLD analysis project Ga0181574, IMG submission 145600) | Coastal salt marsh microbial communities from the Groves Creek Marsh, Skidaway Island, Georgia - 101410AT metaG (spades assembly) | ecosystem: Environmental > Aquatic > Marine > Intertidal zone... | reverse complement strand
ATCCAGTTCCACTCGTAGATCTTCAAGGGAAATTCAGACCTGAGGTTGGAGAATTTGCAGGTATGTATGTAAAAAATGAATACTACAAAGTTGATGAACAACCTGAAAAATCAGTAGACGTATTAATTTCCATCAAACTAAAAGAAGAGAACAAAGCTTTCAAGGTAGAAAAATACGAACACAGCTACCCACATTGCTGGAGAACGGATAAGCCAGTCCTTTACTATCCCCTAGATTCTTGGTTCATCAAGGTAACCGACAAAAAAGACCGACTCATTGAACTTAATAAAACCATCAATTGGCAACCAGAATCCACTGGAACTGGTCGTTTTGGAAAGTGGTTGGAAAATGTTAACGACTGGAACCTTTCTCGTTCGCGCTATTGGGGGATTCCTATTCCTATCTGGAGAACTGAAGAAGGCGATGAGCAGATCTGTATTTCCTCGATCAAACAACTGAAAGAAGAGTGTCAAAAAGCTGTTCAAGCAGGAGTAATGACTTCGAATCCATTGGCTAGTTTTGATCCTTCGGATATGTCGAAAGAAAACTATGACAAAGTAGATTTACACAAAAACTATGTTGATGCCATAACATTAGTATCCCCTTCTGGTAAACCAATGAAACGCGAATCGGACTTAATTGACGTTTGGTTCGACTCTGGATCTATGCCTTATGCACAATGGCACTATCCTTTTGAAAATAAAGAAATGGTAGAAGACCAATTGGGCTATCCAGCCGACTTTATTGCAGAAGGTGTTGATCAAACGCGCGGCTGGTTCTATACCCTTCACGCTATTAGTACCATGGTTTTTGATAAGGTGGCTTACAAGAATGTTATTTCCAATGGATTAGTATTGGACAAGAATGGCCAAAAGATGTCCAAACGTCTCGGGAATGCTGTTGACCCATTCGTTACTTTAAAAAAATACGGTCCGGATGCAACGCGTTGGTACATGATTACCAATGCACAGCCTTGGGATAACTTAAAGTTTGACGAAGACGGAATTGTTGAAACCCAACGTAAATTTTTTGGGACTCTATACAATACCTATTCATTCTTCACATTGTATGCTAACATTGATGGTTTTGCATATCAAGAAGAACGAATACCGACAGCAGCACGACCAGAAATTGACCGATGGATTATTTCTAAACTGAATAGCTTGATTCAAGACGTAGACGAAGCCTTCAACACTTACGAACCAACTAAAGCAGGTCGATTAATTCAATCTTTCGTAAATGACCAACTTTCAAATTGGTATGTTCGATTGTGCAGAAGACGTTTTTGGAAAGGGGATTACTCTTCGGACAAGATTGCTGCATATCAAACTCTGTTTGAATGCTTAGAATCTATTGCGATCATATCGGCACCAATCGCACCATTTTACTCAGATGAATTATTTTCTGATTTAAATAACATCGCGGGTCGTCACGATGCTCATTCTGTTCATTTAGCTGATTTCCCTTCTGCAAGTGCTACTGATATCAACTTAGAATTAGAAGCACAAATGGAAATCGCGCAACAAGTATCGTCAATGGCATTGAGCTTGCGTAAAAAAGAAAAGATCAAGGTGCGACAACCTCTCCAAAAAATTATGGTTCCCATTTTAGACCCGAATTTCAAAGGACGAATTGAGCATGTAAAAGATTTAATTCTTTCTGAAATCAATGTGAAAGAGCTTGAACTTCTTGAAGACACAGCAGGCGTATTGGTTAAAAAAATCAAGCCAAACTTCAAAACTATCGGGCCAAAATACGGTAAACAAATGAAGGCAATTGCAGGCCTTGTAAATTCCTGGGGAGACAATGAAATTGCCGCAGTAGAAAAAAACCAAGGCTGGGAAGGAGAAGTAAATGGAGAAATCATTCAACTTGATTTTCAAGATTTCGAAATCCTTACGGATGACATTCCAGGATGGTTAGTCACCTCTGAACAGGCAATAACTGTAGCAATGGACATCACCATTACTCCTGCCCTGAAGCAAGAAGGCATTGCCCGAGAATTGGTAAACCGAATTCAAAACTTCCGCAAAGAGGCGGGTCTTGAAGTAACTGACAAGATTAATGTAACAATATCTTCAACCGATGAAATTGCAGAAGCCGTTGAATCAAATAAAAGATATATTGCGGATGAAGTGCTTGCCACTGCTATTCGTATCGGTCAATTTGAAGGTATTGAGTTTTCTGCGGATATCGAGGCAGTGAACGATACCAAGATAGGAATTGCAAAAGCATAATGTTCCGTTAGAATTGTGCAGATAAAAATAAGTTAGTGTGAAAAAACTACTCCTATTACTTTTAATTGTGTCAACGAATCAACTCTTCTGTCAGAAAAGCCATGAAATAATTAGAGCAGATGCAGTTAACGGAGATGGTATCTGTGTTGCTAAAATCGTCGATCGCAGATGGGGATTTGTCAACTGGACTAATGGAGAAGTCATTGAACCTATAGAAATGGCCAATTACAAAGACATTGATTCCTTTGGTAGAGTCGTACAAAAACAAGAATGCTAACCCAATGAATACGGAACATTTAAAACTCTTCTTAGATACATTTGATGATATTTCCTATATAGACAAAGGGTCTTTAGAGAATTATAGCCATGACGAAACGGAAGACTTGCGGTTTCTCCCCCATGTGGTAGTTAAACCTTCAACCGTAGAGGAGATAAGTGCTATCATGCGCTTTTGTAATTCTCATGAAATCTATGTTACTCCGGCAGGAGCAAGAACTGGACTAAGTGGTGGAGCGTTACCCGTCCGTGGTGGAGTTCTACTCAGTATGGAAAAATTCAACCGAATTTTATCAATCGATGAAGATAACCTTCAAGTTATTACTGAACCAGGAGTTATAACTCAAGTACTTCAAGATGCGGTGCGTGAAAAAGGATTGTTTTATCCTCCCGATCCGGCAAGCAAAGGGAGTTGTTTTATTGGTGGAAATGTTTCTGAGAATAGTGGAGGTCCAAAAGCTGTAAAATACGGAGTGACTGCGGATTACGTATTGAATCTAGAGGTGGTTCTTCCTTCCGGAGAAATAATCTGGACAGGGGCAAATGTTCTAAAAAATGCTACTGGTTATAACCTTACGCAACTCCTCGTAGGAAGTGAAGGAACCCTCGGCGTAATTACAAAAATTGTGCTTAGGCTCATCCCACATCCAACTGCAGACTTATTGATGCTCGTTCCATTTTCCGACGCAGCTCAGGCATGCGAGGCTGTTGCACAAATATTTAATGCCGGAATTACTCCAAGTGGGCTAGAATTTATGGAACGCGATGCATTAACATGGACGCTAAAGCATTTTGCTGATATAACGATAGATGTGAAAGAAAACCATGCTGCCCACTTGTTAATTGAGGTGGACGGGTTCGACTTAGATCAACTCTTTGAAGAATGTGAAAAAATAACTACGGTACTCGAAAACTTTGAAACAGACGAAATTCTCTTCGCAGAGTCACATGCTCAAAAAGACCAACTATGGACCATTCGCAGAAAAGTCGGAGAGGCTGTTAAAGCGTATTCTATCTATAAGGAAGAAGATACTGTTGTTCCACGATATAGACTACCACAACTCCTGGTTGGTGTGAAAGAAATTGGCAAGAAATATGGAATTCAATCCGTTTGTTACGGACATGCTGGCGATGGAAATCTTCACGTGAATATCATTAAAGGGGATTTAACCGATCAACAATGGAACGAAGATCTACCGAAAGCAATTACTGAGATTTTTGAATTAACCGTCTCCTTGGGAGGAACCCTCTCAGGTGAACACGGTATTGGATACGTTCAAAAGCAGTTCATGCCAATAGCATTCAGTGAAGTTCACCTTGAACTCATGCGTAACATCAAAAAGGTTTTTGACCCAAAGGGCATCTTGAATCCTGACAAAATTTTTTAATTACACATTCAATAAGAAACAAAAAAAGGGAGAACCTTTGTCCTCCCTTCTATCACCAATCGGTGCAAATTATTTCTTTTCGTGACGTGCGTAACGATTTTTGAATTTATCAATACGACCCGCAGTATCTACGAATTGTGCTTTTCCAGTAAAGAAAGGGTGCGACGTGTAAGAGATATCTAATTTCACTAAAGGATACTCATTTCCGTCGTCATAAGTAATTGTTTCCGTTGTTGCAGCACATGAGCGGCTTAAAAACATGTGGTCATTCGTCATGTCTTTGAAAACAACTACTCTGTATTCTTCTGGATGTATGTCTTTTCTCATTTTCTTAATTTTTCTTCAACCAATATCCCGTCAATGGGACGGCAAATTTAATAAAGTTTTATGAAATACTATATTTTCAACACTACTTTTTTAAAAAAAGTTTTACGCGCACTTTCATCATGTTAAATTGCCTCTACACATTACCAATAACATATAATTGATTGAAGTTAGGAGCTAGCTTCTCTCCTAATTCTTCTAATGTGATAGCAAAGGCCTGCGGATTCACGACGGCCTCCACGGTATACAATTCTTTCGCGAGTCTTAACAGTTCCGAATGGAATGTTCAACTCCTCGGAGACTTCTTGTTGCGTATACCCACCAAAATACAAATATTCTATGATCAAACGATCCTATTGGTCTAATTTATCGATGGCTGTGTTACGCGCAATGTTCAGTATCCAAGTATAAATGCTGCCTTTTGTTGTTGCATCGTATTTTTAAATATTCTTCCAGATTTTAACAAAAACATCTTGGAGTGAATCTGACGCTGCATCCTCATTCCTAACGACACGGAAATGACCTCAAGGAAACTTTACATCATTCTTTCTTCACCTCATTCTACTTCTACAGTCACTCCGTAGCCATTATGCTTGCGTAGATTCAAGACGCGATCACCATCTAAAAGCAAATATTGACCTTTAATCCCTAACAACTTGCCGGAAATAGTGGACACTTTATCAAAACTTAAGCTCTTCACTTTGGTAGGAAATGAAAGCACTGGGTAATTAAGGTAAACTATTTCGTCATCCTCAGAGAAATAATCCGACATATCGTTAGGCAACAACTCTTCTAGCTCCCACTTCGTGTCAACTAAGTCAATTTCTAAATCTACCTCATTTTGAAGCATTTTTCGCCAATTTGTTCGATCAGTAAACTGATCTTTTAAGGCTAACTCCAATAATCCAGCAGTATAGCGATTCGGAACTTCCGCTAATCGAATAGCATAAGCAGCCCCTTGATCAATCCAACGCGTTGGTATCTGAGTAGCGCGTGTAATGCCAACTTTCACGACATCCGAAACGGCCAGGTAAACGAAGTGCGGTTGATTGTGATTTGCTTCCTCCCAGGTAATATCTCTTCCCTCCCCCAGGTGCGCGCGACATAGTTCTGGTTTTAATACACATGGAGATGCTTCTGGTGCATTGATGAAGCAAGAGTAACAGAAACCCTGTCCGAACGACTTCTTTGTAAGCACTCCACAATTAACACAATTGATTTTTCCCGAAAATGTGAGCACAATGGTCTTACCAATGGCCGTATTCATGTCGATTTCCGCTAATACCTCCTTTTCAGGACTACATAATCGCAAGATATAATTTACCTCCCCCCCTTCAATGAAGGCACTCATTTTGCGCAAATTTCCAGTTGAAGCCATCCTTTTAAATTAGAGTTTAGAATTCTGAGTTCTAGATTCTGAGTTCCCAACTAGTATAACATTCCCACCATCGTTGCCGTCATCATACATGCCAGAGTACCCACAATCAGCGCATAAAACCCATATTTGGCTAATGTAGGTTTCTTTTCAGGTGCTAGCGCTCCGATTCCTCCAACTTGAATTCCGATAGAGGCAAAATTGGCAAAACCGCACAAGACATAGGTTCCCATGATTAGCGCTTTTCCCGAAATTTCATCTTGCAGCTCACCTAAATGTGGATATGCCACAAATTCGTTAATTATAGTTTTCTCACCTATAAGCTGTCCTATAATCGTTATATCAGCGACAGGGACCCCCATCAACCAAGCAACTGGAGCTAACAAATAACCCAAAATAAATTGAAAAGAAAGCTCCTGATATTGACCAAAACTTGCAATGTACTCATTCAAACCTGTAACATGTCCTACTTTACCCAACAAATAATTGGCTAATGCAATTAACGAAACAAATACAATCAGCATAGCTGCAACATTAACCGCCAGTTTAACACCGTCCACTGTGCCGTTAGAAATAGCTTCGAGCGCATTAGTTCCCAATTTGTTCTTAGAAACTGATAAATCCTCGTTGATTTTCTCTTTCTCTGGAAGTACGGATTTTCGCAAAACAATTGCTGCTGGCGCACTCATCAAGGATGCTGTTAATAAATGCTTCGCAAAAAAGACCTTTTGTTCAGGATCTTCTCCCCCCAAAAAACCTATGTAAGAAGCTAAAACACCTCCTGCAATTGTGGCCATTCCTCCTGCCATCAAACAAAGGATTTCACTATCCGTCATCTTCCCTAAATAGGGCTTGACTAATAAAGGTGCTTCTGTCTGACCCAAGAATACATTCCCTGCCGCGGAAACACTTTCAGCACCAGACAACCCCATGGCTCGCTTCATAACCCAAGCCATCACATATACTATTTTCTGTAAAAACCCCCAATAATAAAGTAAACTTGTTAGCGCAGAAAAGAAAATAACAGAAGGGAGTATCCATGTCACAAAATTCTTAACCAATGGAGACATCTCGCCATTTACCACGCTTCCAAAAACGAACATGGCTCCTTCATGCGCCATATCCACAACGCGCACAAATCCTTTCGAAAGAAAATCAAAACCATATTCAATAAACGGAACCTTCAAGATTAAGATCGCGAGAACTAATTGTAAAAGTATTCCCTTTATTACCAACCCCCAGTTTACGTGTCGCTTATTCTTGCTAATTAAAAAAGCAATGGCGACGAGCGCCAACATACCGAGTAGACCTCTAAAAATACCTGTCCACGTAAAACCTGATTTAATAGATTTATTCTCACTTAAATAGGTGAATTTTCTACCATTTTTTTCAACTGAAAATTTGTGGGCAGCCGTTGGAACAATTTTTAAGGTGTCGCTAAGAGCAGCCGATTCAGCAGATAAAATCAATGCCCCACCTTCTTTTTTCCAACTACCATATTGGAGCAGTGTTAGTGATGTATCAGAACATTTGAACGTCTGATCTTTATTGAGTTGTAAACTGAATTTTCTTCTGTACCACGTTTCATCCCACCGCTCCTGAAGGGCAACGCTACCGAAAGAAAGGAGCAAAAGTCCAACTAAAACGGCTATTCTAGGAAGACATTCTATTAATTTCATCTCTGATTTTTGAAGCTAATTCGTAGTTCTCATTCGCTAATGCCTCTTCTAATTTTACCTCTAATTCTTCTAAAGACATCGATGACGGACCTTTTGGCTGAGCCTCTGCCTCCTCTAATTCCGGAGCGGAAGCAAATTCATCTGTGTCATCCAATTGAATTCCCGCAGAGCTCAAAATTGATTCATAAGTGAATACAGGACAACTAAAACGTACGCCTATTGCAATGGCATCCGAGGTGCGTGCATCAATTTCAATGACTACACCCTGACGGTCACATACCAATTTAGCATAAAAGATTCCTTCAACTAAATTGTAGATTAAAATCTCCTTGACAAGAATATCATAGGCTAATGCAAAATTCTTAAACAAGTCGTGTGTTAGGGGTCGTGTTGGTGTCATTTTCTCTAACTCGATAGCAATTGCCTGGGCTTCGAAACCTCCTATAATAATCGGCAGTCTCCTCGTTCCATTTTCTTCGGCCAGCACTAATGCGTATGCTCCAGACTGAGTTTGACTATAGGAAAGTCCAACGATTTCAAGCTTAACCTTTTCCATGAATCGACTTGTGTACGCTTTAAAAATTATTAAACAATTAGGGAAGCATATTCTGCTTCCCTAATTTTTATTTTGTTGCGTAAAAGTAACTATAATTATCTAAACCTTAATTGGCTGCCTTGTATTTTTTAACTGCCTCCGTTAAACGTGGCAATACTTCAAAAGCATCCCCTACAATTCCGTAGTCCGCAGCTTTAAAGAAAGGAGCTTCCGCATCTGTATTGATGACAACTATCACCTTAGAACCGTTCACACCCGCTAAATGCTGTATCGCACCAGAAATTCCGGCTGCAATGTATAAGTTTGGACGAATAGCAACACCGGTCTGACCTACGTGCTCGTGGTGTGGCCTCCAACCAATGTCAGCAACAGGACGAGAGCATGCCGTTGCCGCCCCTAATTCATTCGCTAAATCTTCTACCATTCCCCAATTCTCTGGACCTTTCAATCCACGCCCTGCAGAAACAACCAATTCCGCCTCCGGCAATGGAACGCCACCTTCTGGTTTTTTGGTTGCTTTTACAACAAGTCCTGGAGCACCTGCGTTCCCGTCAAATGCTTCAATCGATGCAGAGCCACCAACCTCTTGTGGCTGGAATGAATTCGGCAACAACGAAATAATCCGCTTAGTTGTATTTACTTTAACGTGCCCAAACGCCTTTCCAGAAAACACATTCACTTTGATTTTTCCATCTGCATCAGGAGCTCCAGTTGCCCCGGAAACCAATCCTGCTGATAACCGAACCGACAATCGAGGTGCGACCGCCTTTCCCACTAAATCATTTGAGAAAACAATTGATGTAGCACCTGTCGCCTCTGCTGCAGATCCAACTAGTCGTGTCAATTGTTGTGCATCAGTACCATCAAAAGAGCGATCAACCAATACTTTTTGGGCTCCGTAGGCTCCGAGCGAAGAAAGAATATCGTCACCAGTGCTTCCATTTGTTACAACGGTTACGTCGCCAATCATTTTTCCATAAGTAACTGCTTCTAAGGCGCTTTTAGAAAGCTTACCACCGTTACTATTTATATAAACTAAAACTGACATGTAATGCTTTTTTAAAATTCAATAATTAAATAACTTTTGCTTCATTGTGAAGTAATTCAACCAAAGCATCCATATTCTCTGGATCAATCAATTTCACTGCCGATTTTGGTGCTGGTAAATCATAGGCGACAAATTCTGTATTCAACACAGAGGCACTAGCCGCAACTACATTTAATGGTTTCGTTCTAGCCGCCATAATGCCCCGCATGTTTGGAATTCGCTGCTCTGCCATTCCTTTAGCACAACTAATTACAGCTGGCAATTGAACCTCTACTATTTCCAGACCACCTACAATTTCCTTGTCGCAGGTCGCTGCAGCACCGTTCACATCCAACTTAGAGGCCAGTGAAACCAATGGCAGATCTAAGTGCTCTGCAATCATCCCAGCCACCTGAGAACCATTGTAGTTGATCGTTTCCTTACCTGTTAAAATCAAATCAAATCCTTGACCTTTTGCGTAATTTGCAATTTCTGTTGCTACTTGGAACGCATCCTTCGCTTCGGCATCAATGCGAACCGCTTCATCAGCTCCTATTGCCAATGCCTTGCGAATCGTTGGCTCGTCTGCTGATGTTCCTACGGTAACAATGGTTACTGAACCGCCTAACGATTCTTTAAGCTCCAACCCTCTCACCAATGCATACCACTCATCGTATGGGTTAACGATATACTGAACGCCGTCTTCACTAAACTTTGTATTACCGTCAGTAAACGTGATTTTGGAAGTCGTATCCGGAGCTTTACTGATACACACAAGTATTTTCATATATTTATTATTTGGTTTTTACATTTGAATAATTGGTTTCAAAAATATTCATTTTATCCAATTAAAGGGGTGAAAATGCCACAAAAAAGCAAAAAAGTCTTATGCGTACATATTTTTAAACACATGTATTCTTACTTAAAAATACGAACATCTGGGGTCGCAATTTTGTTCTTATTTGCCAATTGTCCACAAGCGGCATCAATATCTTTCCCCCTGCTCCGGCGTATGTTCACGATAATATTCCGTTCTTCCAAGAAGTGAGCAAAGGCATCGACTTTTCTAACATCGGCTTGCTTAAACTCTCCGTCATCAATCGGATTGTACTCAATTATATTCACTTTGCAGGGTACATTTTTACAAAACTCAGCTAACTCCTGAGCGTCCACTAATGCGTCATTAAAGTCCTTGAATATGATATACTCAAACGTTACCCTACTACCCGTTTTTTCATAAAAGTATTTTAGAGATTCAACAAGAGCCGATAGATTATTGGTTTCATTAATCTCCATAATCTGATTGCGCTTCACATCATTTGCCGCGTGAAGAGAGAGTGCTAAATTAAACTTCACCTCATCATCCCCTAGCCGCTTAATCATTTTTGCAATTCCTGCCGTCGAAATTGTAATTCGTTTTGGTGACATGCCAAGTCCTTCTTCCGAAGTCAATAGTTCAGCACTCCGCAACACATTGGCGTAATTCAAGAGCGGCTCGCCCATACCCATGTAAACAATGTTTGAAAGATGTTGACCGTAACGCTCCTCGGCTTGTTTATTTAAATACACCACTTGATCCACAATTTCCCCAGCGCTCAAATTTTTCAGGAGCTTCAGTCTTCCTGTCGCACAAAACTTACAGGCCAAACTGCAACCAACTTGCGAAGAAATACAAGCGGTCATCCGCGACTTGGTTGGAATCAACACCCCTTCCATCACTTTTCCATCCCCAACATTAAAGGCACATTTTATTGTTTTATCTGAACTAATCTGTTGATCTTCGAGATGAATGTGTTCGATGCAATACATTTCTTTCAGCAGCTCTCTTAATCCAGTACTTAGATTGGTCATTTCATCAAAGGTATGTGCGTTCTTCTTCCATAACCAATCGTACAGCTGCTTTGCACGAAATCCTTTTTCACCAATTTCCGACAACTCCAATTTGAGTTGTTCCAAGTCCAACCCTCGAATATCTTTTTTCTTCTCCATAATACAGTTGCAAATTTCGGTAAATTTTATGGATTCTTTGTAAAACAGATGGGGTAAAATGGGTTTCAGGTTGCAGGTTGCATGGGCTCTGCCCGATTCAGAGAATGCTGAGGCATAGGCAAAGCACAACCTGTAACCTTTAACTTGCAACGGCGCAGCCCTTGTAACCTGTAAAAACATTGTTACAAAAATCACACAACTAGACATATGCAGTTGTTATCTTTGCAACATGAGTTGGAAAGAAAATAGATTATATAGCATTTTCAATGGAAAGTGCCCCGTTTGTCATGAGGGAAAAGTGTTCTCTCATAAACAAGTCTTTCATCCTTCAAAATTCGATAAAATGGAGGAAAAATGTTCAGAATGCGGACACAAATACGAAATTGAAACAGGATTTTTCTATGGCGCAATGTATGTGAGTTATGCACTCACTGTTGCCATTTCTGTAGCTGTATTTGTTTCCACCTACCTAATTTACAGTGACACTGTTTATTGGGTATACATATTACTAATCTTAGGAGCATTGATCGGATTAGCTCCTGTTACTTTTCGAGTAGGTCGTTTAATTTGGATGAATTTCTTTCATGGTCACAAACCAGATGCAATCGCAAACTATAAAGCAAAAACAGATGGGAAAGTTTAATGAAATAATTAGAGGTGAAGAACCTGTACTTGTGGATTTTTACGCTACTTGGTGTGGACCTTGTCAAACCATGATGCCAATTATCGATGACATGAAAAATCAATTTGGTCGAGGACTTCGTGTATTGAAAGTAGATGTAGATAAAAACCCAGCGGCTTCACAAAAATTTAAAGTACGTGGAGTACCAACATTTATTTTATTCAAAAACGGAGAAATCGTTTGGAGAGGTTCGGGAGTTCATTCCAGAGCGGATTTGACGAAAATTATTGAGAATGCACTCTAATAGTATTCAAAATTTTAATCGTTACTTCAATGCAGCACTCTGAACACGAATAACGAACTGCGCCAACCTTTAACATTTCCTATTATCTTTGCTTAATGAATGAAAGATTAGGGAAATCTTACAAATTAAAAAGTAAAAAAATCATTGAATCATTATTTAACGATGGTGAGACGGTGAAGCAATTTCCTTTTCTTCTTAAATTCAATAAACAAGAATTACCCTCAAAAGAAGCTTTTCAAATCGTTTTTTCAGTTTCTAAACGCAGATTTAAAAAAGCACCGGACCGAAATCGAATTAAGCGTCTCATGCGGGAAGTTATTCGAAAAAACAAACATTCTTTAGAAGCACTTTTACAACAAAATAATCAACAGTTGGCGTTATTTTTGATTTACACCAACACAGAAATTATGAGCTTTGAAGAAATGAATCGTAAAATAGTTCTACTTTTCGAGCGTTTAATTTCTCAGCTATCATCAACGAAATAAAAGCATAATCTATGAAGGCGTTAAAAATTACATTTTTCTCCATTCTTTTCACATTTCAATCTATTGCTCAATCCAACGGCTTTGAAGTTGTAAAGAATCTTGATTTATACAATTTAATTTACCTCAACTTAGAAAAATACTATGTTGAGACGCCTGAAATCGGGGCAATTTCGAAAGCAGGAATTGATGCCATGCTGAATGAATTAGATCCTTACACGGTTTACTATCATGAAGCCAACATGGAAGACTACCGGATGATGACCACTGGTCAATATGGTGGAATTGGTGCTTTGATTCGTAAAGTCGACGAATATGTAATCATTAGCGAACCTTATGAAGGAAACCCTGCGCAAGTTGCCGGATTAAAGGCCGGAGATAAAATTCTTTCAATTGACGGGCGCTCTATGAAAGATAAGCCAACCGACGAAGTTTCTCAAGCATTAAAAGGCACAAAGGGAACAAGTATTGAAGTGGAATACGAACGACCCTTTGTTGGAGTAGAGAAAGTGGAAGTGAAACGCGACGAAATTAAACTACCAGATATTCCATACTCCGGAATGGTTGATGACAAGATTGGCTACATCAACCTCAGTTCATTTACGCAAACGGCATCCAAAAGCGTCAAAGATGCTTATGCCTTATTGCAAAGTGAAGGAATGGAAAAACTCATCCTAGACCTCCGCGGGAATGGAGGTGGATTGCTGATCGAGTCCGTCGATATCGTGAACATGTTCGTTCCAAAAAACGAACCTATTGTAAATACCAAATCGCGGATAGTTGAAGAAAACAGGGTTTATGCAACGCGCAATGAACCAATAAATCTAGACATCCCAGTTGTTGTGTTGATTGATGAGAACTCGGCTTCCGCCTCCGAAATTGTGGCAGGTTCTCTGCAAGATCTCGATCGGGCCGTAATCGTAGGACGAACATCATTTGGTAAAGGGCTCGTGCAGCGCACCATCGACCTTAAATATGGTTCAAAAATGAAGTTGACCATCGCTAAATACTACACACCATCTGGTCGCTGTGTGCAGAAACTGGATTACTATGCTAAAAACGAAGGGAAAGTAGAAGAAGTTCCTGATTCGCTCATTACAATCTTCAAAACGAAAAATGGTCGTGACGTTATTGATGGAAGAGGAATCGAGCCCGACATTAAAGTTGAAGGAGAAGATTTGGGAAGACTAACAGCAGTATTGATGATCAATAATATCATTTTTGACTTCTCAACACAGTACCAAAACAAGCATGAATCAATCGCATCACCTGAAGAATTCAAACTTTCCGAAGCAGACTATAGTGCATTCAAGAAGTACGTAATGGAAAGCGAAGTAGAATATTCTTCAGCTTCAGAAGAAATGCTTAAAAAAATGTTGGAGACGGCGAAAAAAGAAGGATATGATGCCGCTATCCAAGGCGAATACGATGCATTAATGCAGAAAGTGAGGGCATCCAAAGAAAAAGATTTAGAACTTTTCAAGGATCAACTCATCGATATTTTGGAAAATGAAATTATTTCGCGCTACTATTATCAAAATGGGCGAATCTTACATTCTTTTAAAGATGACAGCTCACTGAAAAAGGCCATCGACATCCTAAATAATGAAACAGAGTATAAGAAAATTCTTCACCTTTAACTCTCGCTGAAGCTCTAAAGACATGTTCAATAAGTGGTTCCATCCATCAGCACACAAATACCTGCATTTTGTAGGATGCTTGTTGATTGGTGTAGGACTACCATTGAACAAAGTCGTTATGTCAATTGGAACAATTTGGGTCATCAGTAATATTGTCTTCGAGGCGGACTATCGGAGTTATCTGGGCAGGCTCAAACGAAACACACTTTTCTTATCAATAGCAGGTATATTTATTTTGCATTTCATCGGTATCTTGTGGAGTGAGGATTATTCCTATGCGTTTGGAGATATTCGATCTAAACTTCCATTACTTATCATACCTTTGGCATTAATTGCACGACCGCTTGAAAAAGAGTTTTTACCAATAGTTCTCAATGGGCTCCTCGTTTCATTACTGATTACTTCCACGATTAATTTAAGTACTTTTTATTTCAATAACCACTTTACAGATGGAACTGATATACGATTTCTTTCGTTGTTCGGATCGCATATACGATACGGACTACTTGTATTATTCGGTGTTATCATTGCATTTTCGAAGGTCAATATCCGAAACATCTTTACATGGATCTGGGCTTTAATTGGTCTTTGGTTGGTTTTCTACACTTTTGTTGCTCAAGTCATGAGCTTGTATTTCGCAGCATTTTTCTTGGTATTCGCTTTATCTATTTATTACATATTTAAACTGAATTCAAAACGTTTAAAAACACTTTTACTTTTAACATTCGCCACCTGTTTAGCTGGGTTTGTCTTTTTCATTTATTCAGAATTAAAGCCAAGTCAAACTACTGAATCCTTTGAACATTTAGAGACCAGAACTTCCTTCGGCAATAATTATTATCACGATACTACCTTGCACATTCAAGAAAATGGACATTATGTGATGCTATATATTCAAGAAGAAGAACTGGCGTACGAATGGAACAAAAAATCTAACATACCACATGATTCATTGGATCTGAAGGGACAAGAACTGATGGGCACCCTCATACGGTATATGACCTCAAAAGGACTCCGAAAAGACGCAGAGGGATTTGAACGACTAAGCAAGAAAGATATTCGAAATATTGAACAAGGAATACCCTCATTTCGTTATGTTGAGAGTCCGCTAACAGAGCGACTAGATGGCATCAAGCATCAAATCCAATACTACGAGGCAGGAGGCCATTCTTCAGGCCATTCCCTCCTGCAGCGATTCGAACACTGGAAAGCTAGCATTTATATTCTCAAAAAAAACTGGCTGATTGGAGTCGGAACTGGGGATGTGCAACAGCAATTCAACCACGCATACCGAGCTATTGACACAGATTTAGCAGAAAACCAACGCAATAGGGCACATAACCAATATATGACATTTTGGGTGAGCTTTGGAATACTTGGCCTCATACTTCTCCTACTTTTTTCTTGGCAATTAGTGTTTCAGGCAATTTCAAACAAGTCGTTAATTGCATTAAGCTTTGGCCTAATCACCATTGCCTCATTTTTACCCGAAGACACATTAGAAACTCAGCAAGGTGTTACTTTCGTTGCTTTTTTCATTGGATTATTGCCCGCGTTTGGTTCCAAGAAAGAAATTTAACCATTCATTTTTACAAAGGACCTTCATTTATTTTATGCGTTATGAGTAGAACCTACTATGAATTCGCTATATTAGTTCGATGATTTCAGATTTATTGACTTAATCAAAATTACAATGGCTACTGTATTTGAAACACGTTTGATTGGAAACATTGGAAGAAATGCTTCGGTTCGCACCATGGAAAGAGGGGTGATTGCTATTAATTTTCCAGTCGCTCACAACAAAAACTGGAGAGACAAACGATCAGGAGAATCCCGAACCAAAACAACTTGGGTCAATTGCACAATTTGGAAAAAAGAAGGCGCAAACATGCGGATTTTGGACTTCCTAAAGAGTGGTGCATTAGTAGAATTAACAGGAACTCCTTTTGCAAAAGCTTATCCGCAAGATGACGGAACGATTAAAACAGAAATTCGTTTAAATATTTCCAAAACTAATATTTTACGACCAAGCAAAAGTCCAGGCACCGAAAATGATGACTACACAGACTTAGATGACTTCGCCGATGAACTAGACGACTTCACTATGAGTGAAGAAGACTTTTAATTAGCAAAAATGACTTATTCAAAGAGAATGACTCCCTCTTTTTGAGAAAATTAATAATTTCTTCATTTAAATCGAAAACGAGTACACTAATTTTGCAGGAAAGCTAGTACGACATTAATGACTAAATTACAACAACAAAAAAATGAAATCAGCTACATTCTACGAATCGGAGTTGCACTTACTTTTGTTGGTCATGGTGTTTTTGCGCTGAGCGTAAAAACTGACTGGATCCCATTTCTTACTTATGTAGGATTTTCAGAAACCTCAGCTATCACAGTCATGCCGTTGATTGGAATACTCGATTTTGTTGTTGCGGCCGCCGTATTGTTTTACCCCATTCGAATACTACTTTTTTGGGCAGCACTTTGGGCTTTTTCTGCAGCACTTATGCGTCCCCTAACAGGTTATCCTATCTGGGATTTCATAGAACGAGGAGCGAATTGGACAACCCCACTAGCATTGTTATTATTACAAGGATGGCCTAACTCTTTTAAGGGTTGGTTCACCGTTCGAGACATAATAAAGGAATAAACATGAATAAAAAACACTACTTGAACAGAACAACCATACTTCGAATCACTACTTTTTTGTTGTGCTTTGTTCACATAACACTCTATGCCAACACAGGGCAATACACCCTCACTTTTCGCGATGACCCCGCATCTACCATTGTTATAGGATGGTCAGGGGATGATGGAACTGTGCATTACGGAACAGTTGATGAAGGTACAAATCACACCGCGTATCCGCTTACACATGGTGTAGATCGCATAGGGAATGCTCACGGACACAACAGAAAATTCGCGCGTTTAACAGGGTTAACACCGAATACCATGTATTACTTCGTTATCTACGATATTGCTGGTCAGGTCAGTGCACGTTACAAATTTAGAACCCTCTCAGACAATCCTAATGACCCAGTTTCGTATATCACCGGAGGTGATTCGCGGGATGGATTCAAGGTATTCGGATTATATGTCGAAGATTGCCCAAGTGGAAATTGCCTCGACAAACGCAGAGAAGGCAATATCCTTGTGTCTAAAATCCGTCCTGACTTTGTAGCGTTTAATGGTGATTTTGTCATGAATCAAATTACATCTAATACATTCAACGAATGGGACCAATGGTTGAACGATTGGCAACTGACCATTTCTTCTGATGGGAGAATGTATCCTACCATGCACACTCAAGGAAACCACGAAAATAATCAAGACAACTTTCACATGTTCGATGTTCCAGAAGAGGAATATTATGCTCTTAACATAAACGGCGGATTGTTGCGTTTGTACTTTTTGAATTCAGAAATGAATGCATGCACAGGGACCAATCAACTCCTTTGGTTTCAAAACGACCTTAACATGCACTCCACTGGTGGGGCAACAGAACCCTTTTGGAAATTTGCGCAGTACCATATTTCTACTTTCTCCATGGGGAATGGTTATGGGTTAGTGCAGGAACAAATGGATTGTTGGGTAAACCTCTTCGAACTACATAACATCCGAATGGTTTCCGAATCTCACTCACATGTCACAAAATGGACATACCCCTGCAAAGCAAATGCAACAAAAACTGACTTCGTTCCAGACCCCGATGGTATTGTTTACATAGGGGAAGGTCAATGGGGGGCGCCTCATCGGGAGCTTGACTTTCCTGGCGCTAATAAAAAACCTTACGTACGCGACCAGGGGGTATTTGATAGTTTCTTCTTTGTTATAGTGAACCAAGACAGCACTACAATTCAGTGCGTAAAGTTTGAAAATGTGAATGCCGTAACCGAGAACACGAGTGACAATTTAGGAGGAAATCTTCCCAATAATGCCAGTGTTTGGTCTCCTGCAACAGGAGACATGATTATTATCAAAAACACAACCTTATCAACCCCTGACGAGAATGACCTGAATAAAATCCATGTTTTCCCTAATCCAGCAATAGATGAAGTTGTTCTCGAATTCCCTCAAGAAGTCTCTAATGTCAAAGTAGAACTTTACAGTAGCCTCGGAAAATTATGTAGTTCCGAAATAGTCTCGACAAAAAATCATACTGTTGATCTCACGGCGGCCTGTTCAGGAGTAAATTATATTTATATCACTGAGGAGGACGGCTCCGTTCAATCTATTAAAATAATCAAAGAATAATAAGACAACATGAAACTCCTACCCTTACTACTTCTATTGCTCATTTCGACCGTTGCTGTCGCACAGAAGGAGCGAAACGTACTTAAAACTTTACATGCTCCATTTTATCACGGAGTTGCTTCAGGTGACCCTTTGAATGATCGTGTGATTATTTGGACGCGCGTTACACCCGAGGAAATCAACAGTGACTCTATTCGTGTAAATTGGCGTATTGCTACCGATACGCTACTCAATAATCTCGTAAATAGCGGTTATTTCTACACTAGTCAGAGCCGTGATTACACGGTAAAAGTGGACGTTTCCGGGCTCAATCCTTCGACTTGTTATTACTACGATTTTGAAGTAGACGGAAAACATTCCGTACCTGGAAGAGCTATTACTGCCGACTTGGGAGACAATGAAAATGTCCGTTTTGCTGTTGTGTCATGCTCTAATTACGAATATGGATACTTTAATGCCTATCGTGCCATTGCAGAGCGAAACGATGTGAATGCAGTGCTGCACTTAGGAGACTATATTTATGAATATGCAGCAGGAGGATATAGTGCAAATATTGCAGATCGCACCCATGAACCATTACATGAAATTGTAACTCTTGACGATTATCGCTTGCGTTACAGCCATTACCGATTGGATACCGACTTACAGCGCATACATCAACAATATCCGTTTATCTGTGTATGGGACGATCATGAATCGGCGAATGATGCTTGGTATGACGGCGCTGAAAATCATGACGCAGCAGCTCAAGGCGCATGGATTGATCGTAAAAACAACGCTAAAAAAGCATATTTTGAATGGTTGCCTATTCGAGAAAGTAACGACTCGTCAATTTACCGCAAAATAGAATACGGTGATCTCATCAATTTATACATGCTTGACACCCGTCTAGAAGGACGTGATGAGCAAGTTGGAGCTACATCCTCCGATATAGACAGTCCAACACGTTCATTGCTCGGTGAAACCCAACTTACGTGGTTAAAATCAGAATTACTGGCGAGTACAGCACAATGGAACATACTTGGTCAACAAGTCATGATGGCTCCGTTGGAAGCATTTGGAACTCCTTTGAACCCCGATCAATGGGACGGGTACAACTATGAACGAAATCATTTACTCAACTATATTATTTCTAATGACATTCCCAATGTGGTTGTTCTAACAGGAGACATCCATACCTCTTGGGCCAATGATATCCCTATGGCTGGATATATTAGCTCCACGGGAACTAATTCTGGGGGTGTTGAATTTGTGGCAACAAGCGTTACGTCACCTGGATTTCCAATTGGTTTTGGAGTAAGTCTGATTCAATCGATGAACAGTCATATCAAATGGGCCGACTTAACGGAAAAAGGATACATTATTTTGGATGTAACCAAAGATCGAGCGCAATCTGAATGGTATTTTATGGATGATGTAAACACACCTGGAAATAGCCAATCTTTTGCTAAGGCTTACTATGTCAATGATCAAGAACGGTTTTTGCGCGAAGAAAGTATTCCTAGCTTTGCTTCCAACTTTTGTATTCCGGCACCTGTTCTAAACCTTGAGGGGAACCAACCTGAGGCGTTGGAACTATTTGGCGTTTATCCTAATCCTTTCAACAGTTATTTCATTCTCCATATGGGGGCAGCGAAAGCACAACAGATAGAAGTCTCTATTCTGGATTTGAGCGGAAAAGTTGTTTTCCAACTAGAAGGAATTCCAGTTGCCGGAGGCAGCGAGTATTTAAAAATTCAAACCGAAGGATTGGCGTCAGGGCTTTATTCACTAATCCTTTCAACGCCATCATCTCAAACAGCGCATAAAATCGTAAAGTTTTAATTTCTAAAGAAAATATGAGAGAGCGTCACCTTTAGCTAAGTGATGCTTTTTTATTTTTCTTCCTTCATCCTAAAATTCTTCCGTAACTTTGCGGTATGGGTGAACTAACACTTTCTCCTAAAAAACGAGTGCAAGGAAGCTTTACAGCACCTTGTTCAAAAAGCTACACCCAACGAGCCATAGCTATTGCAAGCTTGTGCCGAAAACCCGTTCGTTTGGAAAACTATGGAGAGAGTGACGACACACTCGCCGCTTTGCGGATTTTAAATGCGTTAGGTGGTACCTATCAACTAGAAAACAACGAACTCCACATTAAAAAAGGAATTGAGTGTTCTTCAGAAAAGAACTATGCATTGGATGTTGGTGAAGCGGGGTTGAGTACACGTCTCTTTAGTGCTTTTTCGTTGCTGTTTGAAACTGAAATCGTGATTACCGGTCACGGTTCTATCCTTCAGCGACCAATGGATATGGTGATTGATGTCCTGAAACAGTTCAACAAGAAGGTAGAATCTAATAATGGATTTTTACCACTAACCATTTCAGGTAAAACTATACCCAAAACGATTGAAGTTGATGGCTCAGAAAGTTCACAACTACTCACCGGATTATTAATTGCATTACCCTTAATCGATCAGGATACAGTTATTCATGTCAAGAATCTTAAATCGATTCCATACATAGATATGACCTTAGAGATTCTGAATGACTTCGGAATTACTATTGAGCATACGAACTATTCTATATTTAAAATTCCTGGAAATCAGTTTCCGGTAACAGAAAGCTATAATATCGAAGGCGATTGGAGTGGAGCATCCTTTTTTGCTGTTGCTGCTGCTATTGGAGGAGAATTAACGCTTTCAAACCTCAATAAAAACTCCTCTCAGGCTGACAAAGACATACTACTGGCACTAGAAAAAGCGGGGGCTTCTATAAAATGGATATCCAATGAACAGGTTTTTATTCAAAAAAATGAACTGAACGCCTTCGATTTTGATGCTACAGATTGTCCTGATTTATTTCCACCGCTAGCAGCATTGGCTGCACATTGTGAAGGGAAAACCAACATAAAAGGGTTAAATCGTTTAGCCAACAAAGAAAGTAATCGCGGCGTAACCTTAAAGACAGAGTTGAATAAAATCAACATCTCTGTAGAATTAGACTACGCAAATGACACGATGATTATTCAAGGAAATCCACAGCTGAAGATAGATAAAGAAATATCGTTTGATTCTCACAACGATCATCGCATCGCCATGGCTGTTGCCTTATTAGCTATAAATGCACAAGTGCCTTTTACCATCAAAAACCCGCAAGCCGTGAAGAAATCGTTTCCTGGATTTTTTGAGGAGTATGGGAAGATTTAATCTAATCGTTCAGAAAAAAACTGAAAGATCAAGAGAGTTCAAAACTAACTTACAATAGCGTAACTTTCCGAAAAAAAATCACTACTTTTGCGAGAATTTATTTCACAAATAGGTTCACGTTATGCCATTAGAAAACATCGCTGATATTAAAGAAGGATTAACATTTGACGATATCTTGTTAGTCCCAGGTTACTCTGAGGTTCTCCCGAAAGATGTTCAATTAAAATCAAAATTCACCCGTAACATTTCATTGAATACTCCGATTATTTCGGCGGCAATGGATACGGTAACCGAGTCGAGCTTGGCTATTGCCATCGCACAATCCGGAGGAATTGGTGTAATTCACAAAAATATGAGTATCGCTGAACAAGCGTTGGAAGTGCGGAAAGTGAAGCGTTCTGAAAGCGGAATGATCATCGACCCGATAACCTTGCGGGAGGATTCGATGGTGGAAGATGCCTTACGCTTGATGAAGGAGAATAAAATTGGAGGTATTCCTGTGATAGATGAAGACAAATACCTTAAGGGAATTGTGACCAATCGCGATTTGCGTTTTGAAAAGAAAAAAAATCGACCGATTCGTGAAATAATGACCAAAGATAATTTGATCACCACGAAAGACGGCACTGATTTATTGCGTGCAGAAGATATTTTACAAGAACATAAAATTGAAAAACTACCAGTTATAGACGATCAAGGAAGACTTGTTGGGTTGATTACCTTTAGAGATATCATTAAAGTAAAAGAACACCCCAATTCGTGCAAAGACCAATTTGGTCGCTTGCGTGTAGCTGCTGCTGTCGGAGTAACCGACGACACGCTTGAGCGTGTTGATGCATTAGTGACTGCTGGAGTGGATGCTATTGTGATCGATACTGCGCATGGACACACGAAAGGTGTTGTAGTGAAATTGAAAGAGGTAAAAGGGAAGTATCCAACCCTTGATGTTATCGTTGGGAATATTGCGACACCAGAGGCTGCTAAGTATTTAGCGGAGGCTGGTGCGGATGGAGTTAAGGTAGGAATTGGCCCAGGATCAATTTGCACTACCAGAATTATTGCAGGGGTGGGTGTACCGCAAATCTCTGCGATTAACGATGTAGCCCGAGAATTGGAAGGAACAGGTGTTCCAGTGATAGGAGACGGAGGAATTCGTTACACGGGAGATATCGTAAAAGCCATTGCTGCAGGAGCAGATACCGTAATGGTAGGTTCGATGTTCGCTGGAACAGAAGAATCCCCCGGCGAAACCATTATTTACCAAGGAAGAAAATTTAAGTCATATAGAGGAATGGGGTCCTTGGAAGCCATGGAAAAAGGGTCTAAAGACCGCTACTTCCAAGACAACGAAGAGGACAATAAAAAATTAGTTCCAGAAGGAATTTCAGGAAGAGTACCGTTCAAAGGGAACCTCAACGAAGTTGTTTACCAAATTATCGGAGGACTAAGAGCAGGTATGGGATATTGCGGGGCTCCAACCATCGAAAATTTAAAAGGTGCCAAGTTTGTGCGCATCACGAATGCAGGAATGACAGAGTCTCATCCCCACGATGTTGCAATCACCCGTGAAGCACCAAATTATAGTTACAAATAGAATAAGTTATAGTATTTGACGTTCAACATCATCCACTAAACGAAACAAAGAAAATTATGAAAGGAATAAAGTTACTCGTTGCAAGTATTCTATTTTCAAGTGTACTTTATGCACAGAAAGATCCAGTGATTCTTACCATCAACAATGAAGAAATTCTCCAATCGGAATTTCTTTCGGTTTACCTCAAAAACAATAACGACCCTAAGTTTGACAAAGAATCACTTGACAATTATGTAGAACTCTACAAACGCTTCAAGTTAAAAGTAGCTGAGGCAGAAGCATTGGGTTATGATAAAGATCCGGAATTAATTAAGGAACTAGACGGATACCGAAAAACATTGGCTCGTCCCTACCTTGTTGATTCTGCAAAAAATGAAGCCCTCATTCGAGAAGCCTATGAGCGTTCAAAGTATGAGATTCGTGCTTCACACATATTGGTTATGGTTGCCGAAGACGCAAGTCCGAAGGACACGCTTAAAGCATTCAACAAAATTTCTGCATTTAAAAAGCGGATTGATGGCGGAGCTTCCTTTGAAGATGTTGCCACCGGAAAGGACGGTTCAGAAGACCCTTCTGTAAAACAAAATAACGGCGACTTAGGCTACTTCACAGCCTTCCAAATGGTATACCCGTTTGAATCTGTAGCCTTCTCCACTCCAGTTGGCCAAATTGGAGGACCTCTTCGCACAAAATATGGTTATCACCTAATTAAAGTAGCTGACAAACGAGCTGCTCGTGGTACAATTTCAGCTGCACATATAATGGTAGCAGTTGCCGCTGATGGGGACCCTATGGATGTCGAAAATGCAGAGAAAAAAATCAACGAAATCTATGAAAAACTTGAAAAAGGAGAAGAATTCGGACAATTGGCGCGCCTATATTCAGACGATAACGGAAGTAAAGGAAAAGGCGGTCGTCTTCCTCAGTTTGGAACCGGAACTAGCCAACGTATGGTAAGTGAATTTGAAGATGCAGCGTTTGCATTGACAAAAGACAATGAATATTCTAAACCTTTCCGTACAGATTATGGATTCCACATTGTTCAACGCATCGACTACACTCCTTTGGGAAGTTATGAGGAAATGTACAAAGGACTTCAATCGAAAGTAAACCGCGGCGAGCGTGGACAAAAGACGCAAGAGTCATTTATCATTAAGTTGAAGAAAGAAAATAAATTCAAAGATCTTTCTAAAAAAACTCTCAAATGGTTCCTAAAGGAGGTGGATTCAACCATTTTTCAGGGAACATGGGAACGTCAAAACCTTACTAAAAACGGTGTGCTTTTTACCTATTCGGGGATAAAGTTTTACCAAAACGACTTCAAACAATACCTTGCTAAAAATCAACGACGCAGCAAGCCAATGAACATTGAGAACTACGTAAATGAAAACTACAAAAAATGGCAAAATGAACTGATTTTGGAAGATGAGGAAGGGAAGCTGGAAGGTAAATATCCTGAATTCAAAGCCCTGATGAAAGAATACCATGATGGAGTGCTACTGTATGAAATCATGAAAGATAAAGTCTGGGATAAAGCTATTCAGGACACTACAGGCTTGCAAAATTTCTTTGCAAAAAACAGTGGAGACTACAACTGGCCAGACCGCATCGACGCAGATGTTTATTCAGCGAACGATCAAGTAAATGCGCAAGCTGCGTTTGACTTATTGAGTTCGACCAACGACTTGAGCGCAAAACAAGTAGCGGATAGCATCAATAACGACTCTCAATTGAACATTCGTTTAGAGTCGTCTAAATACGCCCGTGAAACTACATCCTTTTTAGCGGGACAAACCTTAAAGAAAGGTGTTAACCGTATTTTTGAGCACGCAGGGAAGTTCTATGTCATAGTCGTGAAAGAGTTTCTTGAAAGTCAACCAAAAACATTGGTTGAAGCAAGAGGTGCCGTGATTCAAGACTACCAAAACCATTTGGAGAAGACCTGGTTGAATGAATTGCGTGACAAGCACATCATCACTGTTCAAAGTGAGGTATTGTACAGTTTAGGAAAATAGTGTTTGCGCCATTTCAACATATGAACCCTATGAAAAAGGCTGTCATGTTTGTCAGCCTTTTACTCTTTTTTACAGCGTGTAGAGCGGAACGCGGAGAACTCTGGGCTGAAGTCAACGAAAACCAGTTGTACGAATACGACGCTGAAGAAATTATGATCGCCAAACAGCTATCTCCTGAAAACGAAGCTCATGTGGCGAAGTTCATTGACGATTGGATTGATATGCAGTTAGTGAATGCAGAAACCGCCGTCAAGTATCCAGAAACTTATCGGGCGAATACTACAAAGGCTGCCGAGACCTTGTATCAATTGAATTTATTTGAATTAGAAAACGACTACATTCGCACTCACCTAGACTCTACTGTTACAACAGAAGAGATTATGGCCTATTATCGAAAAAACCGAGAAAATTACCTGAATCAAAGTTTTATTGTAAAAGCGTTATACATCAAGATACCCGACAGCATTGATGCCGTTAAACAAATCGAAAAAGCATTCCTGTTAAAAAATGATAAAGACCGTGCAGAAATCTCAAAATATGGCAATATTTACGCTACGAACTTTTATTTTGAAGAGGAAAAGTGGATATTTTTTGAAGACTTAGTGCGTGATGTTCCTATTACAGACGGAACCAAAGAGCGCATGATTGTGAAAAAGGATCACGGTATATTTACAGACAATGGAAATGTTTATTTCTTAAATATTTTGGATTACCGCATAAAAAACACAACTGCTCCATTAGAAGTAGAGAAAGAGACCATTCGAAAAATTATTCTGAAACGAAGATCGAATGCATTACGCAAACAAATGAATCAAACCATCATTGATGAAATTAAATCTAAGCATACTATTAATCGCCATCACTAACCTTTGGGTTGTACCATATACCCATGCTCAGATTATTGGGGGAGATTTAGGTGGGGAAACCAAAACGGTTGATCGGATTCTTGCGCAAATTGGGAATAACATTATTCTGTTGTCGGACATTGAAAACCAGCGAATTCAAGCACTGTCTCAAAATGCTGAACTCAACAAAGACTCTGATTGTTTCATGCTAGAAGAAATGTTGTACCAAAACCTCTTGGTAAATCAAGCGAAACTGGACTCAATTGAGATTAGTGATGGACAAGTAAATGCCGAAATGGAAAATCGATTACGAACAATCGAAACGCAAATCGGTGGAAAGCAAAAGCTGGAAGAATTCTACGGAAAAACATATACACAAATCAAGGATGAGTTCCGTGAAATCATTAGAGATCGTCTTTTGGCTCAAGAGATGGAACGTCAAATTACCGCGGAAGTTTTAGTGACTCCGCGAGACGTGAAACGATTTTACAACAACATTCCAAAAGATAGTTTGCCGTTCATTAACGAACACATCGCAATTCAGCAAATTCTGATTTATCCTAAAATAACTCAAAAAGAAAAAACCGAAGCTATTGAGAAAATGCGCGAATGGCGCAGAGACGTCATTTCAGGGGCTCGCTCGTTCGAGGCCCTTGCGACCATTCACTCGAAAGACTTAGGAAGTGCGCGACAAGGTGGAAAAATTTCCGCTTCCCGCGGCATGATGGTTCGGCCGTTTGAAGCAGCGGCCTTCTCGCTTGAAGTTGGAGAAATCTCCGATGTAGTTGAAACGCAATATGGATACCATATCATTCAACTTGTGGAACGAAAAGGAGATGATTATACTGTTCGACATATCCTCACCTATCCTGAGGTAAGTCGTCAAAGTTTGATGGATGCTGCGGCCTTGATGGATGAATGTTATGAACGTCTGAAAAAAGGAGAAATTACATGGGAACAAGCTGTGAAAGCGTATTCAGAAGATGAGGAGACCAAGCAAAACTCTGGTAATGTTGCAAATCCTTATACAGGAGAACAATACTGGGACGTGCAATACATCAACGAAATAGATCCACAGATATTTGGACTTACCAACAGTTTGAAAGTGGGACAATTCTCACAACCTTCGCTCTATGAAGATATGCGCAACCGTAAAGAAGGTGTGCGAATCGTGCGACTTGCTGATCGCACCGAACCACATGTCGCGAATTTATCCGATGATTACAGTTTCATACAGCGTGCCGCTGAGAATAAGAAGAAAGAAGATCTTATCGCGAATTGGGTGAACGAAAACCTGAAAAATGCGTACATCCGCATCGATGAAAATTATAAGGAATGCCCTTTCCGTTATGATTGGTAATCCCTATATTTAACCTTTCAAACCAAAGAATACTATGTCAGACGTTGAAGCACTCGACCAATTGGTTGTCAAGTACAAAGAACTAAAAAATGAAATTCACAAAGTCATTGTTGGACAAGAAGACGTTGTCGACCAAGTATTAATTTCCATATTTTCACGTGGACACTGCCTGCTTGTAGGTGTGCCTGGATTGGCGAAGACCTTGTTGGTAAACACCATCGCTGAAACATTGGGACTCACGTTTAACCGTATTCAGTTTACTCCTGACTTGATGCCTTCGGACATCGTTG
>Ga0181574_10000929_pt1 | contig 27522 bp, 20 predicted proteins | sample 101ome_24_FD_145600 | JGI IMG/M metagenome (GOLD analysis project Ga0181574, IMG submission 145600) | Coastal salt marsh microbial communities from the Groves Creek Marsh, Skidaway Island, Georgia - 101410AT metaG (spades assembly) | ecosystem: Environmental > Aquatic > Marine > Intertidal zone... | reverse complement strand
GCGTCGTCGAAGCTCATGCTGACCACCTTGTTCTCCGTAAGCTGATCGGCATAGATCTCAACGTCAAATGTCAGGGTATCGCCGGGCGCCGCGTCGGTGGCGGAAAACTCGAACGAAGCGGCCACACTAGCGTTTTCAGCCAGTGTCGCAGCCAGCATGACAGGCATGGGTGTGCTGATCACGCTGTTCGGGGGTGAAACCGGCGTCACGCTGACGATTTCCACGTTGGTCAGCTCACCCGCCCCGGAATTTCGAACCTCGAAATCCACCATCGTGACTTCGCAGTTGTCGATAAATTCGTCTTCGTCGCCGCCGATGATCATCGTGGCGATCGTCGCCGGGTCAACACTGACCGCGGGCGGCGCGGGTGGCGGTACGCAGCCAAAGGTCGAGGCATTCACCCAGGTGGCCCAGCGCCCGTTGGTGGTGCCCGTGTTCTTGGAATACTCGCCCACGTACCAGAAGGTGGATCCGTCCGGATCAATGGTCATGACCGTGTAATCACCCCAGCGGTGAGGTGAGCCGTCAAAGGCGGTGTAGCTGATCTCGCCCGCCTTGACCAGGCTTTCCGCCTGCAGGGTGCCAGGCGGATCTGCGGCTTCCCGGCCAGCCACGTAGACGCCCGGATACATGCTGCTGGAGGTCTTGGTATAGCCCACTGCCATGTTGCCGCAGGCATCCACCGCGAGGTCGGGGAACGACCGATATTCATCATTGCTGGCCACCACGCCGGCATCCAGAACGGTCTGGGTCGTGGGGTCTATCTGCGCCCAGCGCACACAGTTAACGGTGCCGCTGCCGGGGTTACAGGCAATGGTGTGCGACATCCACAAGTATCCGTCCCGGTACTCGGTATCCAGGGGGCGCCAGTCATTACCCTGGATCTGCGCGGTGCTGCCCAATTGGGGCTGGTCGACAGCATTGCCCCCGCTGACGCCGGTGGCGCTGTTGAGATCAAATGACCCCAGGCGAACCAGGTTGTTGGCGCCAAAGGGATCATCCCAGGACCACACGTGGAAGGTAGTTCCGTTGTATTGTCCCGAGATAATGTAGTGCGGGCCGAAACTGGGCCACGTGCCTTGGGCGGCGCCATGAAGGTTCATCGGCTGCGGTGTGAAATACACGCCGCCGATGTTCTGCATCACGTAGGGCGCGGAAGTGCCTGCGTACATGGCGAACTTGTCAATGGCGTAAATCTCCGCGCGCAGGTAGCTGTTGCCAAATATATTGGCGCCCATGTAGATGGCGTCACGGCCCACACCGGCGTGAGGGTAATCGAAAAAGTCTGAGCCGGTGGGCACTGAGTATCGGTACCAGCCCTGCGTGGGATCATTGGTCTGGCTGACCGCCACGCAATATTCGGTGCCGTTGCCGTCCATCGCGATGATGTAACGGTCCTGATCTTCGTCATACAGGGCGTTGGGATCGAATGTTCCCGTGCAAACGCCCGAGAAAAAGTTGTCGAAATCCGTCTCGGCAACCACGGTGTTGCCCGACTTGTCGTAAATCTGGAAGGCCGAGTTGACCGTCACAATCACGTGATTGGGGCCCACTGCGATTTCGGGATCAGGCGGCACGCTATTGATGTAATCGATACTTGCCCAGCCCGTGCCGACCGTGGGGCCAAGCGTGCTGGGGCCGTCGTTTGAGGGTCCGCTCATCAGGCCGCGTGCCGCGCGGGCATTGGGCGGCAGGCGTTTACTGTCTTCCAGCATGCGCTCGCGCTCTTCCTCAGACACGGGTGATTCGATGCGCTTTTCCTTGGAAACCTCCATGCCGGGAGGCGCCTTGTCACGCGTGAGCCCTGGAGGCACGTCCCGCAGGTTGACGGGGAACGGCCCGCGCGCCACGTGGCGGCCGGGGGCCAGCGCGGATTTTCCGCGGCTTTTGCCGGACGGCGCGAAGACGCCTTCTTCACCCGGATAAATCGTCAGCGGATAACTGGCACTGGCCGTTTCTGGTTTTACGGGTTCGGTCGTGGTGCACGCCAATGGTACGGTGGCACACAATAAAAAGGCTAATAACTTGGTTGGTTTCACTGGACAATCCCTTGTTGAGATGTTGCTTAGAATTAAATCCTTAACGCAACAGCATGTTTGTCACAGCAATTGCGGCTGTTAATAATACAGCAGCATATGCTCACTCGTCATCTCGGACACGTCAGTATGAAAAAATCGCGCGATCAAAAGCACGTTCCACTATCGGTGCTTACGGCTTAGATTCCACGCCCAGCAAAAAGGGTCAAAAACCTTGAAATCGATAAGTTATGCTCTGCTCTGGGCTCTGACCGTCACATTGCTGCCATCTGGATCGGCGCGGTGCAACGACTACCCGCCTCCCGGCTTCGTCGATCTCATCGAGATCGATGCTTCCATTCAAATCGATCTGCGTTACCTGGGTCGGGACAATTTCCTGGGCCGCCCGGTTGACGGTTATGAGGCAAATCGCCTCATCGTCTCGGAGGCTGCAGGCCGGGCCCTTGCCAGGGTTCAGGCCGAGTTAAAGCCCATGGGGCTGGGCCTGCTGGTCTACGATGCTTACCGCCCACAGCGGGCGGTTGATCATTTTGTGCGCTGGGCGCAGGACCTCGATGACCAGGCGTCCAAAAACGAGTACTACCCTGATGTTGGCAAGGACAAACTCTTCGAGGAGGGCTACATCGCCGCCCGTTCGGGGCACACCCGGGGTGGCACCGTTGACCTGACCCTGTTGGATATCCAAAGCGGACAGACGCTGGACATGGGAACGCCCTGGGATTTCTTCGGCCCGGAGTCATGGCCCACTTTTGCCGATCTCCTCCCCCAACAGCGGGCCAACCGGCTGCTGTTGCGCACATTGATGCTGCGACACGGCTTTCGCCCCCTGGAGCAGGAGTGGTGGCACTTTACCCTGGAGGATGAGCCATTTCCTGAGACTTATTTCAACTTTTCCATACGGGCAAGCACAACCACCCCCTAGCGGAATCGACTTCACGGGCGCCCGGGCCCCAGGCGGGACAAATTTGACGTTATGCACAACGGCAGAAGTCCGGGACCATCTCGCGTTCTACGATCAATGACACAGCGTCAGAATTTGACTCGTAGGATCACTGCGTTATGCTAACCGCCTCGACCAACAAGGGAGTTATCCATCATGAAATTTCTGGCTGCTGCAGTTTTGACCTTCGCACTTCTGGGAGCGCAAACGGCCATTGCGAGTGATTACGACAGCACCGTGTCCAATTTCCGCAATGCCGGCACAGGTGCGTTTGTTGATCAGTCCTACGGATACGCCGTTTTCCCCACGATCGGAAAAGGCGGTATTGGCATCGGCGGCGCTCATGGCAAAGGCGCCGTGTTCGTCGGCGGCAAGCAGGTCGGCAATACCAAGATGTCTCAGATCACCTACGGTCTCCAGCTTGGCGGGCAAGCGTACAGCCAGATCATCTTTTTCAAAGACAAGCGCGCTTTTGACGACTTTGCCTCCGGCAACTTTGAATTCGGCGCACAGGCCACCGCCGTGGCCCTGACGGCCGGCGCGCAGGCAGAAGTTTCCAGCGGCGGAGGCGGGTCTGCCTCGGCGGGTACCGATGCAAGGCTGAGCAATGTGGCCGAGCGCGAGTATGACGACCGCAGCGGTATGGCCGTTTTCACCATTGCCAAGGGCGGGCTGATGTACGAGGCAACGATTGGCGGTCAGAAGTTCTCCTACGACGCGCTCTGAATAAGCGCATCGACGCACGGGCGTCGAACCTCAACTAAAGTGGCCGTGGCCGCCAACTGGCGGCCATTTTTTTAGGCGCCCCCCCGATGGAGGCGGCGTGCTTTGCCGCGGTCACAGTGCTCGGTAAAAAACGCGCACACGTCGCAGCCAGCATCATTGGTCAAATCTGCACCGCGTCCCCAAGCCCAGGCAGTGTGAGGCCCGGAAATTCGTCGAGAATGCGGCGCCACTCAAGCCGGAACCATGGCGTGAAGCGGTCAGGGTCTCGCTCCACAGCCTCGTTGAGTTCTTCGGCAGCAACAAAGCGCCAGTTGGCCACTTCGTGAGGATGCGGTGTCGGCTCGTGGTCCGTGCGGGCCGCGAATACGGAACAGATCTCATTCTCGGAGCCGATATTCCGATAAGTGGCCGAATACTGAAAGGTGAAGAGCAGTTCGGGATCAACAGTCAGACCCAGCTCTTCGCGCGACCGTCGACGCGCCGCTGCGGCCAGGCCTTCACCCGTGCGGGGGTGGCTGCAACAGCTGTTGGACCAGTAGCCGGGCCACAGTAATTTTTCGGCCGCCCGCTGCTGCAGCAGAAGCCTGCCATTTTGGTCGAAAATCAGCAGGGAAAAAGCCCGATGCAACAGGCCGCGCCCCAAATGACACTGCTGCTTGCTGGCCTCACCAATAGACCGCCCATCCTGGTCGACCAGTATCAGCATCTCATCGGGAAATGAGACCGCGGCAGGCGCGCTCAGCTGACCCGGCGCGCTATCGGCTCTGGAAGCCTCCCAGGCGAGCGATGATCTGTGAGGTTTCACGATGCGCCATCGCCCAGGCCAAGATCGATGTTCTCCACATCTGCTATCTCGATCAGTGCGTTTTCCAGCAAGGACCTGGCCGTTGCCGCCGTGATCTGAAGCATCTTGTGAAGATGAACATCCGCAGGTTGTAGCAGCTGGCATTCTTCACTGTAAGCCTCGAAATCCGACAAATTAAGCAGCAGCCTGGCGACATGCTGCGGGCATTCGCAGGCGATGGTTCCTGACATCATGGCGATGTCTTTAAGCAAGGCTCGCTCGAATTTCTGTTCCGGTGGCTCTGACGGTAGACCCCTGTCCGCCTTTCCCGTCACTGCTGATTCAGGCGCACCAGCAGGTCTGGTTTTAGCGGTCATGGCCTGCAGGCGGGCATCTTCAAGGCCAGCGATGTCTTCAATGCGATGGCCTTCATCGACCAACCCGCTCAACAGGGCCAGCCGTTGCAGATCAGCGTTCGTGTAGCGTCGATCACCGCCGCGCGTCCGCGCTGGCGCGACCGCCTCAAACTGTTCTTCCCATTTGCGTAAGGTATGCTCGGAAAGCCCGCTCAGCCGGGCCGTCACGCCTATTGAATATTCGTTTTTTCCAGCCATGACACGCAAAGCCTACAAAAGCTAGGGATGGTTAGTTCACCACAAATGTACATGCATTGTACAAATATTCTGATAGCGCACAAATGCTTGACAGGCATGGTCTAATGTACAAATAATTGATGTACAGCGAATACAAACATATGCAATGTACAGCTTTGTTCGGCGCCGAAGGGGATATACGCGCTGCCAGTCAGGGGCAAAACCGCTTTGTGACGTCGATCCGAATTCAAGATCCACACACTTCAAGGAAGGGTGGCGGGCCTCGGGAGACGAGAAATGATAAATAAACAACAGCAACCGGCCTCGGCACGCCCGCTCGGGCCGCTCGATCCAGACACCCCCGATAACCCGCGCGGCCGCGAAGACGCGGCGCAAAAGGCTTGACCCGGTCCCGCGGGACCCATAGCGCAACAGGCGCCAGGCCTAAAACATGCGACCGATGATCACATCACCCACCCGACCCACGGCAGCGTTGAGCCTGCTGAATCCGCTACGATCGGAGCAGGAAGGCTTGGAAGCGACCGAGGCCTACATGCGGGACCTGTGCCGGGACGGCCAGAGGCAGGATACGCCGGTAGCCAGGGCCTGCCTGTACCACCTGGAGGCGGGCGGCGGGCGCGCCCGGGCGCGGATCAGCCTCGCTGCCGCGCATTGCCTTGCCCTGCAGACCGATGAGGCCGTTATCATCAGCGCGGTTCCCGAGTTGCTGCACAACGCCTCCCTAATTCATGACGACCTTCAGGATCGCAGCGAACAGCGCCGCGGCCGCGCATCGGTCTGGGCCCAATTCGGTTCCGGGATAGCCGTGTGCGCGGGAGACCTGCTGGTCAGCGCCGCGTACGGCGCCATGGCGGGTTTCCCCGCCCCCGAGAAGATTCCCGCCCTGATAAAGCGTGTACATGCACGCACGCGCACGGTCATAGAGGGCCAGGCCGCCGACCTCGCCTGCGCCGGAAAACCCGATATATCCCTGGCCGCTTATCGCGAGATCGCGGCCGCCAAATCGGGGCCGCTGCTGGGGCTGGGTATCGAGCTGGCGCTGATCGCCTCTGGCTACGGTGAGGCGGCGGCTACCGCGGCCAAGGCGGCCGGAGCATTCGCCCTCGCATACCAGATTGCCGACGACATCGAAGACGATGCCAACGACTACGACAGCCATGGCGGCGAAAGCTGCCTGAACGCGGTGCATCTGCTGCGCGAGCGTGGCGACGCCGACCCGCTGGCTTCAGCCCGACAGCAGGCCTGCCATGCGCTGCTGATTGCGGAGGAGTCAGCGGGCTGCCTCCCCGAGGGCGCGGGCGCCGCGTTGACCCAGGCCGCCACCGAGCTCAGGAGAAAGCTCGGCGCGGACACATGAGCACAAAACGCCAGGCCATCGTTGTCGGCAGCGGCTTTGGCGGCATGGCCGCCGCATTACGCCTGAGGGCCAAAGGCTATCGCGTTAGAGTGTTCGACCGCGCCCGGCGGCTCGGCGGGCGGGCGCAGGTGTTCGAGCGCGGCGGGTTCCGTCATGATGCCGGCCCAACCGTCATCACCGCTCCCTTCCTGTTTGACGAGCTGTTCGAGCTGTTCGGGCAAAAACGCTCGGATCACGTCGATTTCGTCGAACTGGACCCCTGGTACCGGTTCATCTTTCCCGGTGGCGAGTCGTTTGATTACGGGGGCACCCTGGAAGCCACCCTGGCGGAAATTGAGCGGTTCAACGGAAATGACGCCCAAAACTACCTGAACCTGGTGGAAGCGTCACGCAAGATCTTCGATGTCGGGTTTTCACAGCTTGCGGACCAGCCCTTTCATTCTTTTACTTCCATGATCCGGCAAATCCCCAACCTCGCCCGCCTGCGCGCCTACCGCAGCGTTTGGGACCTGGTCAGCGGACACCTCGAAGACGACCGTCTGCGCCAGGCTTTCTCCATACAGCCGCTGCTGGTGGGGGGAAACCCGTTCGCCACGACCAGCATTTACAGCCTGATTCATTTTCTCGAACGGCGCTGGGGCATCCATTTCGCCATGGGCGGCACCGGCGCCCTGGTAGACGCGTTGGGGCGGCTGATGAGGCAACAGGGTATAGAAATTCACCTGGAAACCACTGTCCGGGAAATCACGGTTGAACGGGATACCGCGACGGGTGTCATGCTGGAAGACGGCACCACCGTGAGCGCCGATCTCGTGGTGTCCAATGTGGATCCAGCCCACCTTTATGGCTCCATGATTCCTCGCAGCGCCCAGTCGCACACCGTCCGCGCCAAACGCAAAATGGCCAGCTACTCCATGGGCCTGTTCGTGCTGTTCTTCGGAACCACGAGAACCTATGATGACGTTGCTCATCACACCATCTGGCTCGGCAGGCGCTACCGAAGCCTGCTGGAAGACATTTTTGAGCGAAAACTCTTAGCCGAGGATTTTTCACTGTATGTACACCGGCCCACAGCGACCGACGCTTCTTTCGCCCCGGAAGGATGTGATTCGTTTTATGTGCTGGCACCGGTTCCCAACCTGCAGGCGAACATCGACTGGTCAACTGAAGGACCAGCGCTTCAGGCAAGAATCGTCAAAGCACTGGATGCCAGCCTCCTGCCCGGCCTGGCGTCCTCGATGGTGGAAGATTTCTTCATGACCCCTGAAGACTTTCAGTCGGACTACCTGAGCGTCGAGGGTGCCGGTTTTTCGGTTGCGCCCCTGCTGCGGCAATCCGCCTGGTTTCGATTCCATAATCGGGCCGAAGGCCTTCGACAGCTGTATCTGGTCGGCGCGGGCACCCATCCCGGGGCGGGGCTGCCGGGTGTTCTGAGCTCGGCCAAGGTGCTGGACAGGATGGTTCCTCCAGCATCCGGAGCCATCCGCAAGGCAGCGGCATGAGCGACATTTCACACCTGCCGTTTCGCTCACCGGCGATCAGCCCGGACAGCGACCCGCGCAGTGTGATCGCCCGTCATGGGCGGTCGTTTCACTTCGCCAGCAAACTGCTCGACCGGGAAACCGCCTCGCGCTGCGCTCGACTCTACCGCTTCTGCCGCTATGTCGATGACATCGCGGATCAGGCCCGCGATGCCGGACGGGCGCAGCTTCGACTGCGTCAGATTCAAGAGGACCTGTCAGCCGGGCGCTCCGGGGACCCCATTGTCTTCGACTTTCTCGTACTGTCCGATCAGTGCGATATCAACCGGGAGCCGGCCATTGAATTGGTTTGCGGCGTTCGGTCCGACCTCGGGCGGGTCCGTATTCCCGATGTTGCGGCACTGCACCAGTATTGTTTCCGGGTTGCCGGGACAGTCGGGCTGATGATGTGTGACGTCCTGGATGTCACCAACCCGCGCGCGTCGGCTTATGCCATCGACCTGGGCATCGCCATGCAGCTGACGAACATCGCGCGGGACGTGGGTGAGGACGCGCTCGCCAACCGGCGCTACATACCGGCCAGCCTGCTGGGTGAAGTCGAGCCGGAAGAGATCGTAAACCCGGGGCCTGAACTGGAAGAGCGCCTGGCCGGCGCTGTCCGGTGGCTGCTCGAAGAAGCGGACTGCTATTACCGCAGCGGCGAGCGCGGAATGGGCTTTCTGCCTGACAGGGCAAGACTGGGCATTCGCGCCTCGGCCTTGATTTACCGGCACATCGGAAACGTGATCCGGGCCCACCACTACACCAGCTGGCAAGGCCGGGCCGTCGTTCCTGGCTGGCGTAAAGCACTGCTCTCGCTGCGGGCCTGCGCTCGCGAAATCAATGAACGAGGCGCCGAACTGCCGGTTCGCCATCAGACACACCTGCATCGGGAGCTCGTGAGCTCCAGCGGTTTTCCGGTATCCAGTCGGCGATTAGGGTGAGCCGAAAGCCCGATGTCGACGTGCTGGTCCTTGGCGGCGGGTGCGCGGGTTTGTCCGTTGCCGCGCGCCTGGCTGGGTGCTCTGGGACAGACCTTTCCGTCAGAATTCTGGAACCGAGAGAGCAGTACGAAAACGATCGTACCTGGTGTTTTTGGGGCACCGCCGGGCATCGTTTCAGCGGCCAGGTCAGGCATCGGTGGAAGGCCTGGCTATTCAGCACAGCCCAGTCCTCGTGGACCCAGGTCAGCAAGAACGGGATCAGCTATCAGAGCATCGCCGCAGACGATTTTTACGCGTCTACCATTCAGAGCATCGAGCAGAGCGATCGTATCGAGCTGAGCCTGGGCACTGAAGCAAACGCCATCGACCCCGGGGCAGACCGCGTCAACGTGGAGACCAACAGAGGCCCAGTGACCGCGCGTTGGGTCATAGACACCCGTCCGGCGCGGGGGCAGGACGAAGCGCCCGGGTTTGCCCAGGTGTTTTCGGGGGCGGAAGTAGAGACCGAGGCGGAGCGCTTTGATCCGGAGACAGCGGGGCTCATGAGCCACATGAGCTGTGATTCCAATGGTTTTCGTTTTACCTACGTTCTCCCGTTTTCCAAACGGCGGGCACTGGTGGAAGAGACCCGCTTCACCGCGGCCGCGGATCGCTCGCTGCTCGAAAGCGGGCTCGAGCATTCCCTTGAGCAAATGTCAGACGGATCCGCCTATCGTGTCGTGCGGCGCGAGACCGGGAGAATACCCATGAGCACCCGTCCCTCACCGCAGACGGCTTCGGATCGCGTCTTTGCCGCCGGACTGGGGGGCGGCGCGGCACGGCCTGCAACCGGTTATGCCTTCAGCCGCATCCAGCGGTGGGCCGAGGACTGCGCCCAGAGGGTCCGGACAGGGCGCCCGCCGGCGGGGCATCCGCCCGACCCCGCATGGCGCCGTTTTGCCGACGGGCTCTTCCTGAGGGTTATCGAGGAACAACCCGAGATGGCCCCCGATCTGTTTCTTGCCCTCGGCCGGCGAGTGCCCCCCGCAACGCTGGTCAGGTTTCTGTCCGATGAGGGTCGGCTGCGGGATTTCGCGCGCGTTGCCATGGCGTTACCTAAACGGCCGTTTCTCGCCCGATTAGGCACTGCGGCAGCCGCGTGATCATGGCCCGTCGCGTCGATACGCATACCGCGATTTACAGCGTGTTGGCGCTGCTGCTGTTGCTGGCGTCATGGCTGGGGCTGATGCCGCCGATCCAGGTTCAGGCCATCATTCTGGCCGGCCTGGTTGTCTTGCTGGGTTTGCCACATGGCGCGCTGGATCCACTGGTCGCGCGCCGGGCTGGCCTGGCCAATGGTGGTAAAGGCATGGCCCTGTTCCTGCTGGCCTACATAGCGCTGGCCGGTATCGCGCTGCTGGCATGGGTCATCGCGCCCTACCTTTCGCTGCTGCTCTTCCTGGCCGCCTCGGCCTGGCACTTCGCTGGCGACTGGCGGGGAAGGCTGCCTCGCGGGCGGCCCATTTCAGGCGGTCTGGCGGTGATACTGGCGCCCATGGCATTTCACCCGGCGGAAGTGACGAGTATTTTCACCACGCTCACCGGCGCCCAGGTCGAGACACTCGTTCAGGCCGTGGGTTATCCCTCTTTATGGGTGGTCACGGCCATCGGTATCATCGCGCTGTCAGATATGCTCCGCGGCCGTTGGGCTGCCATCGAGATCGTGCTCAGCCTGGGCCTTGCCTGGGCGCTGCCGCCATTGGTGTTCTTTTGCGTTTATTTTTGTGGCCTGCACAGCCCCAGGCACGTGCAGCAGGCCCTGCGCAGTTTGAGCGTGACGCGGAGCAAGGCGGGCCTCACCATGGTGGTGTTCTCACTGCTGGCCTGTATCGGCGCAACCGCGTTTTACCTGTATGGACCTGGGACTCAGCATGATAAAACCCTCAAGGCCGTGTTTATCGGCCTGGCCGTACTGACCGTACCCCACATGATCCTGATTGAAACCTGGCAACGGCGAGCAGGCGCTCCATCGCCAGGGCATCAGTAAGTCAACGAACCCAAGACTGTTCAAGCTGCGCTAAGAAGTGGGGCCAGTTCCACCCGTGGCTTCGCTCTGTGCAGCAATGACCCGTCAGGCAGAGAACGCGTGAGATGCCAGTTCATGGCTCATTGTTGGGGTGGGAATCGAGCTCGTAGTAACGAATCCAGTCGTACTGGGTCTTCATGGGGTAGACATTCCGTCGCTTGTTGCCGCCGAAATTGTCCTGCACAACGTCATTGGGAATCCAAAAATTCATCATGATGTCCGTCGCGTTATCGGGAATCGGCGTTGGCTGCTCCTGCGGGGGGACGCAGACCGGCTGACAATCGATGTCTGACTGACGCAGCGTTTTAACGGACTTGCCATCAACAAACCACTCGATGCTGTCTGGCAGCCATTCAATGGCGAAGACGCGCCACTCATCCACCGGCCCGACAACGATCTTGTCCTCCCAGGCGCCCCAGCGACGCGTACTCCACCACTCCCAGGTATCGATACCATAAATCAGGTTGGCCTGGAACTTGTCAGGCCTGCCGCCTTCGAGTTCGATGTCGATTTCCTCCCATTCCCGAGGTGACCCTTCAGCACGGTAGGTGAATAACGAGGTGATGTAACCAGAAGCTTCCTGCCTTCGGGGCGCCCTCATCCGGGCCTCCAGGCGACCATAACGAATGCGTCTGCCCGGTGCCGACCTGAGCTCACCGCAGGAATAGTCATAAGCGTCTTTCTGCATCCCGTGATCGTCTGACCAACTCGCGGGCACCTGCTCTTTTCGAATCACCAGTTCCAGCTTACCGTCAACGACCTGCACACCCTGATCCGAAAACCGGCACATGGCCTCGCTGCCCACAGCGCCATCACCCCTGGACCAGACCGCCGCATCGAAACGATCGAAACGCTCATCCAGTCTCAGGGTGAAGCCGGGGTAGTCACCCGTGTAGCCGGCATATGCCACGAGGTCGTCTTCAGCACTCGACTGGAGCGGATGCGCCGTTAAGACCAGCAACACCGCCATGGATTGAAGTATTTGAGTCATTCGTTCCAACTTGTGGTCCATTGATAATGAACGCAAGAACACCCGCGCTCGATGCTTGGCCGCTACCACGCTGGCGACTGAACGGTGGCCGGTTTTCACTGAATTGCGGGCTGACCCCATCTAAGAATATTGATATCAAATGCTTGAACGCCATTACTGATCGTGGAAACAGAATCGTAATTCTCGCTGATCCAGGCATGGAGCTTTGGCCCATTATTATCAGATCCAAATGGTCCGAAAAAAGGGTTTCTCCAACCAAGCAGGATAATGTACTCAGGCGGGTCCTGGCGTAAATCGCTCAAGACATTGGTCTCTCCCCAGGCGACCAACTCTGGCTGTGGCAACGCTGTATATCGAGTTCCTGTTGTTCGCCGCGTCAGATAATTCAACATAGCCCCATCGGGCAAAACCAACATGCTGGCACGCCCTGGCAGATTTTCCTGGGTCCATTCAAGAAACTTCTCGATGTTCTCAGTTCGTGGATCCGTTTGGGGAGCGTACACTTTCAAGCTGTCCGGACCTGACGTTAATTCATGCTCTCTCAGCGAATAGTGATACAGAGATTTACTCAAAAGAACGAGCGTGATAGCCACCAGAATCGAACAGGCCATCACTCTCCCTGGCCCATTGAGTAGCCATTGAGTTTTGCTGGCCGAGAAAAAAGATTGCGGAGAGGCCATCACCACGGCCACCAGAAGAAAACCCGGCATTGCAAGCACAAAACCGTAATGAAACAGGCGTACGGCAAAGACGATTTTCATTAACAAAGCCAAGCTAAAAATCGAGAACGTCAATATGAAGACAGCTCGCTTTTTATCTGCAGGGTTGGAGGCTTTTAACAACGCCCTGATGATCGAGACGACGATAACAAGCAACAGCAAGGGTAGTGCCCGCCCCACATGCTGAACCAACCAGGCGGTGTCCAGTAGCGTGAACGCTCCCACCGGAACGAAAACAAAAACGGCCCCCGCAATCATACGTTTCGCCGAAAAACTGAGCGTTGAGGTATCTAACCGGCTGGCGACAAGGATTGGCAACAGCAGCAAACCAAAAGAAAGCAGCATACCCATCATGTTATGCAACGGAGCGTCAAAACCACTGACCCACAGGTAGTAGTTTGATGAGACAACACCTCCGTTAAAAATAGGCGCAAAGGCACCAAGCGTACCCATCAGGGCTTCTTCGTAACCCAGAAAAAGTACCAACAAAGCGTAACAGGAAATGATGGGTACCAGAGCCCATGGAATGAAGCGTAAAAGCCAATAGCGCCACCTGATCGTGTCATCAATGAGAGGAGCTACCGCGGCAAAGGCAATCACCCCAAAAACCAGAGCCACGAACACCTCTGGCTTGGTCAGCATGGTCAGTCCCAGACAAATGCCCGCCAAGGATGACCTGGGCCCGGGGTTCCTTCGGTTCACTGAAGAAAACAAAAAATACAGGCAGAGAATGGAGAGAAATATTCCATAGGTCAGATCATAGGAATACGGGGTCACGAAATTGAAGTTGGCCAAAAAAATATACTGGGGAAACGCGAACAACAGCAGATAGAGGCTTGAAGCCAGCGTAGCTGCGTGTAAGCCAGCGAATAATCTGATGAGCGATGACAGCAGCCATGTCATTACAGCAATCAAGCCCAGGTTAAAGATGACCAGGCTTTGCAGCGAAGTGCCCAGTATCCCGAAAACCATCATATTCAGATATGAAGCCAATGGCCCAAACTGATGCGCGATGTCGCGATAGAGAACTTCGCCTTCCAATAATCTCCAGGGGATGTACAACTGACGTCCAAAGTCAATCAGAGGGTCTGTCCATTTCTGCCAACTAACAGCAGCGGCCATCAGAAAAATCAGAGCCGGCACAAACCCGCTGAGCAAAAGGTTCTTGGCTCGATCCGTCAAATCTCGTGGCATTTTGAGTTTAAAAGATGCGATGGAGGTCAACTTCACGCATGCGCGACGTTTTCATCGTTGGGGGAGTGGTAGTACTCACTGGTTTCGGCCATTTCGCGAACCAGTTCCTGTAGCGTCTTCATCCGCAATTCAGCGGTGCGGATGGTTTCACAGTCCTGGCAGGCGGGATCGGAGCAGGGGGCGTTGGCGTAAAGCCACCAGTGCACCGCGCCGGACAGCAGACCATCGGCAATTTCCCACGGATCAGCGTCCGGGTTGTCCTGTGCCAGCCGATTGGCGAAGGCGACCAGTTCATCGGCGATGCTGCTCTGTATATCCGCGCTGCTCACGATCATCCGCTCCCGGGTCACTCGCTGTCTACAGGTGACGAATTCTAACAATTAATCGAATGTCGGAGCTGCGAAACTTCCGGAGCTGGGCGGCTGGCGGGTGCGGTGATGGGGTATACTTTTTGGCTGCCATTGACCTTGTTGACCGCTCCATGTACCCAACCAATCCGCATATCAAGAAAGAGGTGCTCGTTGTCGGCGCCGGAATGGCGGGCCTCAGCTCCGCCCTGTTGTTCCAACGGCGCTTTCCGGGCTGCCGCGTGCGCGTGCTGTACTCGGAAAAAACACCCACCATCAACGTGGGTGAGGGTACCACCCCTGGCGTTGTCCCGTTCATTCACGAGCAGTTGGGTATTCCACGCAAGCGTTTTTTCGAAGAGGTGAGACCCACCTGGAAGATGGGGGCGCGGTTTTTGTGGGGCACGCCTGAAGGCTTCAACTATCCTTTCGGTTTTCTGACCGCCAACGTGGTCAAAGGCCTTTCCCGCCCCATTGGGTATTACATGGACAGCTCGCTGCGGGATATGAGCGTTTTTCACGCCATGATGGACCAGCGCACCATTTTCGCCCGAACGCCCGAAGGCATGCCCGAGAGCAGCCCCCACTTTACCTACCACCTCGAAAACGCGGCCCTGGTTGGCTGCTTTCGAAATATCGGGCAGGAGCGCGGCATCGAATTTCTGACCGGGGATGTCACCGGTACCGAACATGAGGAAGGCGGTGACGTCACCGCGGTGATCCTGGAGAGCGGTGAGCGGATTCCGGCGGACCTGTTCATCGACGCATCCGGCTTCAAGGCCATGCTGACCACACAACTGGATGTCCCGTGGCAGACATTTATCGGCCGTATTCCCTGTGACCGGGCCGTAGTGGGCGGCTGGGAGCGCGATGATGAGGATACCTTCAACACATACACCACAGTGGAAACCATGCCGGAGGGTTGGTGCTGGCGCATCGATCACGAAAAGCGGATCAATCGCGGTTATGTGTATGGGTCATCATTCACCTCGGATGACGAGGCGGAGAGCGTGTTCAGGGAACGCAACCCCAAGGTAACGGACGCTCGGGTGATTCCGTTCCTTTCCGGGCGCCGGCGGTCTTTCTGGAACAAGAATGTGCTGGCCGTGGGCAATGCGGCTTTCTTCGCCGAGCCGCTCGAGGCCAATGCCATTGGTGTTCACCTGTCGTTCCTCGACCGGGCGTCCCTGGTGTGGAATGAGACCAACGGTGAGCCCGATCAGCAAAGCGTTGAACGCTTCAACCGCGTCTGCACCGGCGCCGTGGAGGAAGTTGTCGATTTCCTGGCTGCGCACTACATGTACAACGGGTTGCTTGATACCGATTTCTGGACATCGGCCCGGCATGACTACCGTTGCGACCGCGTTGAGTATCTGAAGGACTACTACGTCGCCAACGGCCCATCCAGCCTGTTCCAGGGCGATCCCGAGTTTGCCCAAACCAAGATTTTCGGCCTCGATGGCTATTACCACATGTTCATCGGCATGGGCATCAAGAGCACCTACGGGGGCTGGAAGCCTTCCCGCGACGAGCTCGCGCTGGTGTCCAGCATCAAGCGAAAGTGCCAGCAGGCTGCGCAAAACGCGTTTGGCGGAAAAGAGATCCTGGACCTCATGCACGGTGACCGCTGGCGCTGGCCTGAAGACCAGGTCCGCGGGCGTCCAGACGCGCAAGCGGCCAGGGCGGCCTACTCCTGATCGCGCCGGAGCGGGATTGCCCCGCCAACGCCATGCCTTTGATACAGCGGCCCCAGCCAGCGCGATCACGGAATGGGCAGGTATAATGCCGTCCCCTTGATGGCTTTCCTAATCCCATGATTCGACAACTCGTCCTAACGACCCTATTCATCCTGAGCGGTTCCGGTGCGGCGCTGGCCGGAGATTTCCAGGATCTCGAATATCCCAAAACCATTGAACGCGACGAGGGCTCACTGCAGATCCATCATCCTGTGATCGATGCCTGGGACGACTACCGCGAGGTTGAGGGATGGATACCCGTGGAAGTCACGCTGCGGGAATCCGGCAGCGTCTACGTGGGCGCCGTTAGGGCACGGGCAAGTACATCCATTGACCTGGCAAAGCGTGTGGTCACGCTGTCCGAACAGCGGGTCACCGAGGTGGTTTTCAGCCAAACCGATGTACCTCAGGCCGCCAGGGACCTCGCGCTGGATGCGGTTTCCAGCGAGCCCCATGTGGTCGTCCTGGACGCCATGCTGGGTGTGCTCGCAGACGACTTCAAGCCTCCCGCCCAGGGCCGGAACCCGGGGCTGCTCAATGACCAGCCCCCGCGAATCGTGGTGACCACCCAGCCCACCCAGCTGCTGTTGATCGATGGACAACCGGTATTGGCGCCCATCAGCGGCACGGGGCTGAATTTCGTGGTCAATACGGATTGGCCGCTGTTCCAACACCCCGAGAGCGGTAACTGGTACGCGCTGAATGAGGGTGCGTGGCAAACGCAATCCCTGCTGGCCACCGGCGGGTGGACTACCACGGATCAACTGCCGGATGATTTTCGGCAACTGTCCCTGGGTGACGCCTGGAAAACCATTCGCGATGCCTACCCGCCAAGGCTGCCTGAGCATGAGCCCGCGCCCTTCGTTGTCAGCCTGGAGCCCACGGAACTGATCGTTGTGGACGGCGATCCGAAGCTGAGCGCGATCGGGGAAGGCGGGCTGGAGTACGTTACCAACACGAGCGCAGACCTTTTCAGGCTGAACGGGCGCTGGTACCTGCTGCTGGCGGGCCGCTGGTTCGACTCGGACGCCCTCGATCATGCCTGGCGAAGCGTGGAGAAATTACCTTCGGCGTTCTCGTCCATTCCGGAGACCCACGCCCGGGCACGCGTGCGCGCCTATGTCCCCGGCACCATCGAATCCATGGTGGCCATGATGGAGGCCACGCTGCCGCAACAGCGCGTTGTCAGCGAGGAGGATGCGGCCCAGCTGAATGTGCTGTACGCGGGCACGCCACAGTTTGAGCCCATCGAGGGGACCAACCTGGAGCGCGCGCTGAATTCTCCCGGCTATGTTTTCCGGCACAACAACTACTATTATCTGTGCCATGACGCCGCCTGGTTCATGGCGCGTGAACCCGACGGGCCCTGGTCACCCGCCTACCGGGTTCCGGAGGCCATCTACGACATTCCTGCCACCGACCCGGCCTATTTCGTCACCTTTGTCACGCCCGTGGCCCAGGAGCAGGCCAAACCCAAAAAGGCCGTTTTTCAGTACAACAGCGGTTATCTCGGAGCATTTACGACCGGCGTCACGGTGGTACATGGAACCGGTTGGTACTACGCGCCGTGGATCTGGTACGACCCCATCGGCCGCCCCGTCTATTGGAGTCACCCGTTCACCTATGGTTGGCACATGCGCGGATACGGCACCTACAGCGACCGTTTTTATCACTACGGGGCCCATTGGAGCCGGCAAACCATCGCCATCGACAATACCCCGGTGGGTTTCGGAAACAGCGCCTATGACCCGGCCTTTCAGGACCCCCGGCTTGCGCGGCGTGGATATGACTATTCCACCATCGACGAAAACCGCAACGCGGAGTATGTTCGAACCCTGAACGCGGACGATGACTACTATGCGGACAGCCAGGGCAATGTTTACCGACATGATGACGGACAGTGGTCTCAGCACACCGGTAACGGCTGGAGCACCATGGCGGAACTGGAGCGACAGTATGGCGGCAGCCGGTATGGAACAGTGGGCGAGGTTGAAGCCCCGCAGCAGCAAAGCCAGGCATACAAGCAGAACCCCGAGGACATCGAACGGATGAAGCGTTACCACGAACGCCGCGCCCGCAGCTACAACATTCACGGTTACGTGACGGTATATCGCTAAGAAATGGATATTTCTGCCCCCATGGACCGATTTATCATCTTTGCACTTGCACGTTCGGGAAGTTCAAGTCTGGCCGCCGCGCTTAACCAGAACCTCTCGGTAGTACAGGAACCTTTTTCTTCTCGTACGGGCGAACTGAAAACCAATGCCAAGTTCATCGAACTGGTGAAAGAAAACGGGCTGCTGCCGGAGCAATTGCCAGACCCCGGAGATGCCCCGTATGCCTTTAACCGCTATCACTCTCTCGCGCTGGATAAAGATCGGTGCAGTGATTACCTGGGTCTCCTGTATGGCCGGTTCCAGGGGCTCAAGCACGTTCGGAACACGGTGTCCCGTCAGGCGAACCTGAACATATTGAATTGGTGTATCGATCATGATGTAAGAATCGTCTTTCTTACCCGAAAGAACCTGTTCCGCTCATTGCTCTCGCGACAACTGGCCCAGCAGGCCAATATTTTTCAGCTGGGCGACCAGTTACAGCACCGCCAGGAATGGGAACAAGCAGAATTTGAGCCCATAGATATACGCAAATTCACCCATCAGCTGGAATCCATTGAGCGGGACGAAGCCTACTATCGACGGTTTCTGAAAGGGCAGCGTTATTTCTTCCTCCATTATGAAATGCTTTACCAGGGCAGCCTCAAGCAGCGTCAGCGCAGTTTCCGGCTGCTGTGCGCGTTCCTTTCAATCAATCCGGAAACGTTGGATGAAGAGAACACGCACAAATACCTCTTTAGCCAGAGGCGGAAACAAACCAGCGCCGCCATCGGCCGGCGGCTACCGAATTACCATCGCCTGATCGCCTACCAGTTTTACCGCCGCTCCGGACTGCAAAAGCTATACCTTGCCCTGACGAAAAGAACCCCTCCCAAGACCTGATTTTCTTATCGGCCTCGTGCCTCAAAAGCAGGCATCCGTGTTCTCTGATGGGGCAGGCCTGTTTCGGGCCCCGGCACCCGATATTTCTATCTAACTGAAAAATATCATTTTTCTGTTTTGGCGCGTTTCCTGCAATGGAGAAAGGGCGGGATCGCCGCTGCTGAGCAGCGAGCCCTGACCATTTGGGTTTCGATAGGAGTGAAGCACCATGAAACGCGTTCTTAAAGCCAGCCTGATTCTTCTGGTTCCAGTCACCTGGAGCCAGGCATACGCCCAGAGTTTTTCCGGAAACATCGGCTATAACAGTGAGTACATCTACCGCGGCATCCCACAAAAAAGCTCGTCCGCCTTTGGTGGGGTGGACTTCGGGGCCGGCGGTTTTTACGCCGGGGCCTGGGCCGCGGATGTAGGAGACGGCATCGAAATCGACTACTACGGCGGCTACGGTTGGGAACTGGGAGATTTCTCGTTCAGTGTGGGCGGCACCTGGTATACCTATACCGACGATTTTGATGATGAGTACCTGGAAGCCAATTTCAGCATCGGTTGGAAATGGCTGACCTTCGACGCAGCGGTGGGTGAGTGGGACGGATTTGGCGAACCGGCCGATTATGAATTCTACGCTTTGACCCTTGCACACAATGGCTTTTACGGCAAAGTCGGAACATTCAAGAACGATTTTGACGGCAGCTACTACGAGGCCGGCTACGGCAGCACGCTGGAAGTGAATGAACAGGCCCTGTTTGACTATGCGCTGGCGGTCATCTATAGCGACAGCACCTTGTTGGGCGGTGATTCCGACACCAACCTGGTGCTGACGTTGAGCAAGACCTTCGATTTCTGATTGCTGTTCCCGCAGCCGCCGGTTGGCCCCCTCAAGAGGGCCCCCGGCTTGGGCCCGTCGCGGTGGTTTCCCGGCCTCGCGACGGGTTTTTTTTGCCCGGCACCGCCCGTTAACCTGGCCTGATGGGCTCAGCAGCCCCTCATCCCGGCTGCCCGTCATGCTTTAACCCTGCCGCCAGAGCATTCGTCAAAGCATGCACCAGGGCGGCGCGCCCAGCGACGCCTGATCTTCACCCATATCCTGAGGTTTTGGATGATTTCAGGGATGTCAGAAAACCCATTCGGTGTAAGATGACGATGCGGCCAGGTGTGACCGACTCATTTCATATTTTCATTCATGAATTCGCCAGCAGCGACAACCGGTGACCGGCACATCTGCCCCATGTGTCCCGGCGTGGAAAGCCCGGGCCCAGCGGCCTGTCCCAAGTGCGGCATGGCGTTGGAACCGGAACGGCCGGCGACCGACATCCACATCCGATATACCTGTCCCATGCATCCCGAAGTGGTCCAGGACGAGCCCGGTGATTGCCCGAAATGCGGGATGGCACTGGGGCCGGTCCAGGCCATCCCGGAGCCGGAGCCCAACCCGGAACTTGTCGATATGTCACGAAGGTTTTGGGTATCGGCAGCGCTGGCCGTACCGCTGTTACTGCTGAGCATGGGCGACATGCTGCCCGGCCGACCCGTTAGCGGCATGCTGGGCCATCACGCGCGCGGGTGGCTGGAGTTTTTGCTTGCCCTTCCCATTTGCACCTGGGCGGCCTGGCCGTTTTTCGTTCGTGGCTGGAACTCCGTCCTGAACCGAAGCTTGAACATGTTCAGCCTGATAGGGCTCGGGGTAGGGGTCGCCTTCGGCTACAGCACCGTCGCCTGGCTGGCGCCGGGCCTGTTTCCGGCATCGTTTCGCGGCCACGGCGGCGAGGTGGCCGTGTATTTCGAAGCCGCCGGGGTCATCGTAACGTTGATCCTGCTCGGGCAGGTTCTCGAGCTGCGCGCCCGTGAAAGAACCCATGGCGCGTTGCAGGCCCTGCTCCAACTGGCCCCCATCATTGCCCGTAAACTGACGCCCTGCGGACACGAACGTGATATCCCGCTCGACCAGGTGGCGGTCGGTGACCGGCTGCGGGTGCGCCCGGGCGAGAAAATACCCGTCGATGGTGTGCTGTTGGAGGGCGACAGTCACGTGGACGAGTCCATGCTCACCGGCGAAGCCATCCCGGTTGCCAAAACCCCGGGCGCCGCGGTCGCCGCTGCCACCATGAATATCGATGGCACCTTTGTGATGGAGGCTCGGAAAGTCGGGTCAGACACGCTGTACGCCCGGGTAATCGAAATGGTGGGGCAAGCACAGCGGAGCAGGGCGCCGATCCAGCGGGTGGCCGATACCGTGGCCGCATGGTTTGTGCCGACGGTCATCGGCATTGCCCTGGTGGCTGCCGCGATATGGGCGCTGTTGGGGCCGGAGCCCCGCGGGGCGCACGCCATCATCATCGCCGTGTCGGTGCTGATCATCGCCTGCCCCTGCGCCCTGGGGCTGGCCACGCCCATTTCCATCATGACAGCCACCGCCAGGGGGGCGTCCATGGGCGTTTTGTTCCGCAACGCCGAGTCCATCGAGGCCTTGAGGCAGATTGACACGCTGATCGTCGATAAAACCGGGACACTGACTTACGGCCGCCCCTCGCTGGTGTCCATGGAGACGGCTCGACATGTCACTGAGGCCGAACTGCTATGGCAAGCGGCGACCCTGGAGCAGGGCAGCGAGCATCCGCTGGCCCATGCCATTGCGGACGCGGCAGACAAACGCGAGGTCACGCGCGGAGCGCTCACGGAATTTCGCTCGCTGACCGGCCTGGGCGTTACCGGTCACTCTGGACCCGACAGCCTGGCGCTGGGTAACACGGCCCTGATGAAACAACTCGGCATCGAAGCCTCTGACTGGTCCTCACGGCTGGTGCAGGCATCCACGAGCGGCCAGACCGCCGTCCTGATGGCGGTTAACGGTCGCGTGACCGGTTTGCTCGCCATGGCGGACCCCATCAAGCCCTCGACCAAAAACGCGCTGGATGCGCTTCGCGGCCTGGACGTTCGCATCATCATGGCCACGGGCGATAGCGAGGAAACCGCCCGGGCCGTTGCCAGCGAGCTGGGTATCGACCGGTTCGAAGCCGGCATGCTGCCGGAGCAAAAAATGGAACTGGTGCGCGAACTGCAATCAGCCGGCAGCAAGGTTGCCATGGCGGGCGACGGAATCAACGATGCGCCCGCGCTGGCGCTGGCTGATATGGGTGTGGCCATGGGTTCGGGCACGGATGTGGCCATGGAAAGCGCTGACATCACTCTGGTCAAAGGCGACCTTGAACACCTGGTGGGCGCCTGGCGCCTGAGCCGCGCCACCCTGCGAAATATCCGGCAAAACCTGTTGTTCGCATTTCTTTACAACGGCCTGGGTGTGCCCGTGGCGGCCGGAGCCCTGTACCCCGTGATGGGCATTTTGCTCAGCCCCATGATCGCGGCGGCGGCCATGAGCCTGAGTTCTGTCTCCGTCATCAGCAACGCGCTGCGATTGAGACATCTTGAACTGGGGCGATAACGGCTCGGCAGGCGCTCGTTATACTTCCCTCATGAACCCTTCAGCCGTCGACATCGCATTGAACTGCAGCCCTTTCCTGGCTGAATGGGTGCGTCGGAACCCCGAAGGGTGGGCGGCACTGAAGGCGTCAGGCCGGTTGGAAACGGGCAGCGGCCCTGCGGCGAAACACCTCGCTCAACAGATCGAGTCTTGCGGGCTCGATCCCGCGCTGCGCCGGTATCGCAATGTCGAAATGGTACGGATCATCTGGCGCGACCTGAACGAAGCGGCAGAACTGGAAGAAACCCTGGCAGATTTAACGCGCCTGGCGGAGGTTTGCCTGCAGGCGGCCCTGGAGGAGCACCACCAGTTACTGTCGAATCGCTATGGGGCGCCCCTGGATGCCGATGAAAACCCCATGCGCCTCGTCGTCATCGGGATGGGCAAGCTGGGCGGTGGTGAACTCAACCTGTCATCAGATATCGACATCATGTTCAGCTATCCGCGAGCCGGCATTTGCGACGGACCTCGTTCTCTTCCCGGCGAGCAGTTCTTTCTGCGCCTGGCCAGAAACACCATTCGCAGCCTGTCCGAGGTGACAGAGGATGGTTTTTGCTTCCGGGTCGATACAAGGCTGCGGCCGTTTGGGGAATCCGGGCCGCTCGTATGCAGCTTCGGCGCCATGGAACAGTACTACCAGCGCGAGGGACGGGACTGGGAGCGCTATGCCCTGGTCAAGGCCCGGCCGGTCGCTGGCGACCGAGCGGCAGGCGAGGCCTTGATGTCCATACTCCGTCCCTTTGTCTACCGGCGCTACATTGACTTTGGCGCCGTTGAAGCCCTGCAGGAGATGCATGCTTCGGTCAGGCAGGACGCCGCGCACCGGGGGCGCGAGCAGGACATCAAACGAGGCGCCGGTGGTATTCGCGAAATCGAATTTATGGTGCAGGCCTACCAGCTATTGCGCGGTGGACGCGAGCCACGCCTGCAAACGCCCTCCATCTATGAGGCAATGGAAACACTGGATCGACTCAAGGTGCTGGCGTCTCAAACCATCGAGGATTTACGGGCTCAATACGGTTTTCTGAGGCGGCTGGAAAACCGGATCCAGGCCCTGCATGACCAGCAGACGCACCAATTGCCGGCCGGGGAAGACCTGCACCGCGTGGCAACGGCCATGCGTTTCGAGTCGGTCGATACGCTACAGGCTGAACTCCAGAAAGTCAGGCGAGCGGTCAGCGCGCTTTTTCTGGAACACCTGCAGCCACGGCGCCCGGATCAGGAATCAGCCCACTTGGCCACCCAGGCCGAAGGCCACTGGCAAGCGCAATGGAGAAAGCTGGCGCTGGGTGGCGATGGCCCGCCGGATGGCACCCATCCGGTGATGGCCCGGTTCCTGGAGCGCCTGAACCGCCAGTCCATGAGTCAACGCGCGTCCAGGCGACTGCATGCATTCATGCCCATTCTGCTACAGCAGCTCGAAGGCCGTGCGATAGCCGATGACACGTTGACGGACGTGCTGGAGCTTATTCTTGGCGTCACTCGCCGCAGCGCATATCTGTCGCTGTTGACACACAACCCCCTGGCCTGCCGACGTATGCTCGACCTGTTTGAGGAAAGTGACTGGGTAGCAGGCACCGTCATCAGGCACCCGGCTCTGCTGGATGAACTGCTCGATCCGACGCTGGGCCGGTTGCTGCCAGGCCGCAGCGAACTCGACGAGACCGGCCATCGCATTCTCGACTCGCATGATGACGTGGAGGAGGCGCTCCAGGCCCTGAATTACTTCAAGCAGGCAACCAGCTTGCGGGTGGCGGTGGCGGAAATCGAAACTTCGCTGTCCGCCGAGGAGGTTCAGCACACCCTTACCGGGCTGGCCGAAACCCTGTTGAACATTTGCCTCAGGCTGGCTGATCGGGAAGTCCGTGACAAACACCAGAGCCCGCCGAGGTCTGAGCTTTGTGTCATCGGTTACGGCAGCCTGGGCGCACGCGAGCTGGGTTACGGCTCTGATCTGGACCTGATTTTTCTGTTCGACGGGGATGCCGCTTCACCGGGGCAGGACGAATCGTTCATTTCACCCGAACGGTTCCATACGCGGGTCGCCCGCAAGCTGATCAGCCTGCTGACCATCCCGACGGTGTCCGGGCGGCTGTATGAAACCGATACACGGCTGCGCCCCAACGGGCGGTCGGGCCTGCTGGTTTCCTCGATCAGCGCTTTCGAAAAATACCAGCGGGAAAAAGCATGGACCTGGGAGCTCCAATCCCTGACGCGAGCCCGCGCGCTGGCCGGTAGCCGGGACGTTGAGCGCCGTTTCCGGGCGGTGAGAAAAGAAGTGCTTGGCCGGGCGCACGAGACAGATACACTGCGCGCAGAGATCACCCAGATGCGGAAAAAGATGCGCGCCGAATTCCAGGGCGGAGACCGATTCAAGCACGGACCCGGTGGGCTGGTGGATATCGACTTCCTCACGCAGCTCGGCATCCTGGAGAGCGCCGGCCATTCGCCGGAGGTGCTGGAGCATAACGGGACCCGCGATCAGCTGCTGGCATTGGCCACCGCAGGCTGGATCAGCCAGAGTGAGGCTGAAACCTTGTGTGAGACAAGGGAATCGCTGTGCCACGCCCGACATCTGACATCGATCGCCAGGAACCCGGGGCGGTATCAACCGGAAACCCGGGAGGCAGTGGACATCTGCCGCCGTCTGCTCGGCGACCTGGCGGATGACTGGTTCAGCATCGGTTCAGGCCCTGATGATAGATTGAACAACGACCCGCCGGATGGGATTTCAAGGTAAAATACGTGCCCGAAGCGAACTCGGAGAAGGTTTTGTGACCCACTCAACCGATGCGAAGAACCCAGACCTGGCAACCGCCAGCACCTCACAGACCAGTGAGGTCCGGCGTGCAGATCTGCCCCTGTCGTGCCCGACCCCCGAGCAGCGTCTGTGGAACGCGCACCCACGCGTTTTTCTGCCCATCGAAAAGACCGGCGAGGCCACCTGCCCGTACTGCAGCACCCATTATCGCCTGGTCGACTGATTCAACCCCGAACATCCCTTGGTGATGACTGTGGATAGCGCCTGACCCCATGCACGTCGTACAGGCACTCGCCTCGCTCAGTGTAGGCGGATCAGAATGGGTCACCGCCGAAATCAGCGCCAGCCTGGTCGAGAAGGGTCACCGCGTGACCGTGATCGGCGGCGATGGTCCGCTGGCTGACCAGGTCAGGGAAACCGGGGGCGAGTTTCTTGAATGGCCCATTGGCCGCAAGCGGCTGGCGACACTGCGCTACGTGAGGCGCCTGGCCCGCTGGCTGGAAGAACAACGGCCCAATGTCGTTCACGCTCACTCAAGACTGCCCGCCTGGGTTTGTTATCTCGCACTGCGAAAAATTCCGCGGAAGCATCGCCCGGCTTTCATCACCACCGTTCATGGCCAGTACACGGTCAGCCCCTACAGCGCCATCATGCTGCGTGGCGACCGGGTCATCGCAGTCTCCCGGCACATTCTCGAGCACACGCTGACCCACTACCCGTCCACTGACCCACAGCGAATGGAATTCATTCACGGGGGCATCAGCAAAGACCGGTTTCACAGCGGCTTTACACCCGGCCCGGAATGGCAGTCGGCGACATACCAGGCGTTTCCAGAGCTCCGCGGTAAGCGCTGGCTGCTGCTGCCCGCGCGCTTGTCGCGTTACAAGGGTCACGCGGAATTCATCGAATTGCTGGCAAGCCTGGCCCCCGAATTCCCTGATATTCACGGGGTGATCGTCGGCCCTGGCCGACCCGGCTCTCGCTACCGGGCCGAACTGGAAGGGCTGGCGGAGAAGAACAACGTTGTTGAGAAGGTCACTTTCACCGGCCTGAGGACCGACATGCGTGAATGGATGGCCTCCTCCGAAATCGTGTTCAGCCTCTGCAGCGACCCGCCCGAGGCTTTCGGGCGCATTGTGCCAGAGGCCCTTCACCTGGGAATTCCGACGATCGGATGGGATCATGGTGGGGTGCATGAAACCCTCGCGGAGATGTTTCCCGAAGGCGCGGTCCCACCTGAAGATCGCTCCGCCCTGCGGGAAAAAACACGGGCCTTCCTGTCCAACGCACCCCGGGTTCCGCCAAGCGACGCGTTCAGGCTATCGTATTCGATGGCGCAAACGCTGGATCTATATCGGCGCGTGATCGAGGAACGGGCACTGACGACACCTCCCGAGCACGCAGACTGATGAACGTAGGAGCCGAGTGATGCAGCTGATCTGGAAACGATTGAAGACCGATTGGGCAAGCTGGATGGTCATCGGTTTCGTGGCCCTGTTGCCGTTCGGGCGGGCCCCGGAAATACCGCTGTCAATCCTGGCGCTGGCCCTGCCCTTTCTCCTGCGTTCGCCCGCACATCGGGCGCGGGCGCGGGTGGTGTCCATCGTGCTGATCCCGCTGTTTCTCTGTTACTGGTTGCCGATGGTGTTGTCGAGCTTTGATTCATTCGAGGCAGAAAAAAGCACGCTGAAAAGCCTGGCGGCGCTGCGATACCTGGCAGCGGCGGTGAGTGTGGGTGTGCTGCTGACGCCACCTTCCGCGCGTTGGCGGGTCTTGAAGTGGACCGCCTGCCTGCTGGCATTCTGGGCATTCGACGGATTTGTGCAGCTCTATTTCGGCTCGGATTTGCTGGGCATCAGCATGCACAGTGACCGGCTGAATGCCCTGTTCCTGCGGCAGTATCAGTTCTACGGCCCGACGCTCGCCATGTTGTCACCGCTGCTGCTGGAGTACGCCCGCCGCCGGTGGCCGTCCTGGGCATGGGTGCTTTCCTTCGCGTTGGTTCTGGGCGCGGTGACCATCGCGGGCATGCGGTCCGGATGGCTGGTCATGGCGGTGGTGCTGCTCGTCTATGGGCTGCTGCTGATCACCCAGAGAGAAAACCGCGAGCTTCGCGTCGCTTCGCTGGCGGTACCGGCCCTGGCCGTCGTGGTGATCCTGATGGGCTATATGGCTTCTCCGCTGATGCAGAACAGGATTGAGCAGAGCCTGGCGGTGCTGGAGGGCTCCGAATCTTCGGTGGATTTCGCATCCACTCTTCGGGTACCCATTTTCCACACGGCACTGCGCATGTATGAAGCGCACCCGGTCAATGGTG
>Ga0181574_10000926_pt1 | contig 27565 bp, 22 predicted proteins | sample 101ome_24_FD_145600 | JGI IMG/M metagenome (GOLD analysis project Ga0181574, IMG submission 145600) | Coastal salt marsh microbial communities from the Groves Creek Marsh, Skidaway Island, Georgia - 101410AT metaG (spades assembly) | ecosystem: Environmental > Aquatic > Marine > Intertidal zone... | reverse complement strand
CGTCCCGCAGTCGAAAGTGTCTCAACTTGGACAGCCCCGCGAAAAGGTAGGCTGTCGACACCGAGCGTTCCGCTCATTCCGGCCAGATAGTTCCGACCCATGGTGACATGTTGATCATCGAAACCGTCGCCGATAATCAAAATGACATTCCTCGAGGCGGCTGCGGCCGCTGTGCAAAGGGCGCACAGCACTAGGGGCGTAAATAGTCGAATAAAAAGCTTCGCTGGGTCATGTGCGGGGGCTTTCATGCGGTGTGCATCCAACAGGGACCAACGCAGAATAAGGTGGGCGCGGCTTATTAACAATCAGCTTGGGTCAATTGCGCCGGGGTCAAGCACTTGGGGTAGGGGCGCCCCTTATGGCACACTGCGAGGCAAAATTTTTGGGGTATTGATCCATGTCTTTGTTGCACTGTCGCTACACCACCTTGCTCGCTATTGCGGCACTGGGTGCCGGTTTCTCTCCCATGGCCTTGGCGGAGACGATCTCAGGTGCCGACACTGCCTGGATCCTCACATCTACCGCTTTGGTGCTGTTTATGACAATCCCCGGCCTGTCGTTGTTCTACGCTGGGTTGGTTAGGGCGAAAAACGTGCTTTCTGTGCTGATGCAGTGCTTTGCGCTGACGGCGCTGATGTCGGTTTTGTGGTTTGTCATTGGTTACACGCTTGCATTCGGCTCATCGGGTGTTGAGCAAGGTCCCTGGCTTGGGGATTTGGGTAATCTGTTCTTGGCCAAAGTGTCCATGGACAGCGTCAGCGGATCGATCCCTGAAACGCTCTTTGTCATGTTTCAATTGACTTTTGCGGTGATTACCCCGGCACTCATCGTCGGCGGATTCGCTGAGCGCATGCGGTTTTCAGCCATGTTGCTGTTTAGCTCGCTGTGGTTGATTCTGGTCTATGCGCCGATTTGTCACTGGGTTTGGGGTGGTGGCTGGCTGGGCGAGATGGGCCTTCAGGATTTTGCCGGAGGCTCAGTTGTGCACATCACGGCGGGGGTGGCTGCCCTGGTTGCGGCACTGTCCCTCGGCGGTCGTCGCGGGTTCGGTGAAACGGCAATGCCCCCCCACAATCTGACCATGACGGTGACCGGTGCCGGCATGCTGTGGGTGGGTTGGTTTGGTTTTAACGCGGGATCCGCGGTTGCCGCAGACAGTAGCGCGGCGATGGCGATGCTTGTTACGCATCTTTCCGCTGCCTGCGGCTCCCTCGCCTGGATGGCGATGGAGTGGATTCGGCACGGTAAACCCTCGGTGCTGGGTATTGTGACCGGAATGGTCGCGGGGCTGGGCACTATCACGCCTGCGTCCGGTTCTGTCGGTCCTGCAGGTGCTGTCGTGATTGGGCTGTCGGCTGGCGTCATTTGCTACTTTGCTACCATCACTCTGAAAAATCGCCTCGGTGTCGATGACAGCCTTGATGTATTTCCGGTGCACGGCGTAGGTGGCATGCTCGGGCTAGTGATGGCCGGCATTTTCTGCTCGCCGTCTTTGGGCTTGTTTAGTGGTAATGGCTTTTCCGATGGCGTTGAAGGTATCGCTGGACAGTTGGCCATCCAACTGACCGGAATCGGCGCGACGTTTGTCTATACCGCGTTGGCGAGTTGGGTACTGCTGCGGATTGTTGACGCAGTGGTGTCCCTCAGAGTCGATCAAGAAGATGAAACTGCGGGGCTGGATATTGTCCTGCATGACGAGCGCGGTTACGACCTGTAGCGCCTTCCCGGCTTATGGCACCGCACTGAGCGTCAGGGCGATGCCCAGCCTCTTAAAGGAGGACTCGCTCTGCAGGATTTCCCAAATCGTTAGGGGATGCGCCTCACCCCAATCCTCAGGATACGTCAGGGTAAGGGTTTCCCCTTTCGCACAAACGGCCAGATTGGGAATGCTCTCCACCTCTTCCACATGTTTCAGGATGACCGCTAACCGCAGAAGGACCATCATGCGCGCGACATTCTGGCGTTTGCGATCGGGAATGGCGTCCAGCGCGTCGAGCCGGATTTTACCTCGCAGCCCGGAGATGAGCGTTGCCATGATTTCCTGGTCTTGTTGCGCGAACCCGGGTAAATCGCTGTTGAGCACCAGATAGGCTGAGTGTTGAGAGTAGTTTTTTTGGGAGACAGCCACGCCGACTTCGTGCAGCGCCGCCGCCCAGGTCAAAAGATCCACCTCACTCCTGCTGAGATGCCACTCGCTGGATATCGCCGATGCCAAAAGTCCCACTCGGCGGCATACCAAGTCGGCAATGGTTTGATCAGCGCTGTAGCGCTGCTGCATTGCCGAGACGCTGCGCGTGCGCACATCCTCATGGCTAAATCTGCCGATCAAATCATAAATTACGCCCTCCCGAAGGGCGCCCGATGAGGTACGCATTTCCTGTATCTGTAGGCCGTCGAAGATGCCAAGCGTGATGGCCAGCCCCGAAGTCACCACACTTTTTCGTGTGTCGCTGAGGCCGTCCAAATTGATGTCGTTGGTGTGCTTGAATGTGAGCAAAGCCTCTTTCAGCTTTTCCAGGGAATCACGATCGATACCACTGTCCCGCCAGCCCGCCGCGGTGATCAACGCTTCAATCGCGCGCAGCGTGCCAGATGAGCCAACGGCCTCCTGCCAAAAATTACTGTTAAAGCGCCGTCGAATATGCGACACCTCTATGCGTGCCCTGTGATAGGCCGCTTCAAAGCCGTCGCGATGGATCAGGCCCTCAGGCAGGTAGTGACGGCCATAGGACACGCACCCCATTTGCAGACTCTCAAGCTTTTTTGGCTCAAAACGCTCGCCTAAAATAAATTCCGTGCTTCCTCCGCCAATGTCGATGACCAGCCGCGTGTTTGCGTCATCAGATAAGGTATGCGCGACCCCCAGATAAATCAGTCGCGCTTCCTCGCGGCCGTATATCACGTCAATCGGGGTATCAATAATTTGCTCCGCCGGGTCGATAAATGCCTGTCGGTTTTTGGCTCGTCGCAGAGCGTTGGTGCCAACAATGCGTAATTTATCCGGCGAGGTGCTGTCTATCAGTTGTTTGAAGCGCTCCAAACAAGCAAGGCCGCGAGCAATAGCAGAGTCAGTCAACAGACCTGAGTCATCCGTTTCGCCCAGTTGGACCTTCTCAGCAAGGGCGTGAACCGGCCTTAGCTCTCCAAATTCCGCTTTGGCTACCATCAGATGAAATGAGTTGCTTCCAAGATCGATCGCCGCGAGCAGCGTGTCGTCGCTGCCGCTATCAATCATTGGGAAACTTCACTTGTGCAGATCCGGGTATTGGGAGAGGTTGTCGGGGCGAGCGGTATCCAATTAATTTCTGTAGCACCGCTCAGCTCTCCCTGTCATTCGGGTCATCAGTTCGTAGCCTATGGTGCCACAGGCATCAGCCACCGCATCTACGCCGGGGGTTTGCCCCCAAAGCACCACGGGGGTGCCGATTTCCACCGGGCCGCAATCGGTGACATCAACGGTCACCATGTCCATCGACACCCGGCCGACAAGTGGGGCAATGAGGTCGTTTATTTGAACTGGCGTGCCGTTGCGGGCTGACCAGGGGTAGCCGTCGCCGTAGCCGACGGGTAGCGTGGCAATCGTGCTGTCCCGTTCGGCCGTCCATTGGCCACCGTAACCGACGGACTCACCAGCGGCGATCTGCTTGACGGCGATCACGGCTGTTTCAAAGTGCATAGCGGGTTTGAGTGCGGAGTTGCTGGCTGAGTCTTTAACGAAGCCGCCGTATATCGCGTAACCCACCCTTGCCCAGTCGCTGTTTTTGGTAAGGCCGAGGCGGCTTGCTGCTGAATTACATAAACTGACGTCACCTGACCAATGCGACGTGAGGTTTTGCCACTGGCTGAGTTGCTTTGCTGTCAGTGGGCTATCGGGGAACTCGGCAGCGGCAAGATGGGACATCAGCGTCAAATGGTCGCAGCCCAAGTCCTGCAAAGCCTGTCGAACAGAGGGCAATTGCGTTGGGCTGAAGCCTAGTCGATGCATTCCGGTATCGATTTTGATCCAGGCCCGAGACGGCGCACCCTGATGAGCGCGGTACCACTCGATTTGTGCGAGATCGTGCAGGGCTGGCCACAGGTTGTGTTGTGTCGCGAGCGTGACGTCGATTGCAGAATGAGGCCCTTCCAGCACCAGGATCGGTTTGCTGATCCCAGCGGTGCGCAGCTCGATGGCCTCCGCGATAAATGCAACGGCGAAAGCGTCGACCATCTTCTCAATATAGCGGGCCACAGGGACTGCACCGTGCCCGTAAGCATCCGCCTTGACGACGGCCATGAATTGGCTCGCGCCCAGAGATCGCTTGAGCAAGGCAATGTTGTCGCCGATGGCCGCAAGATCAATGACGACAGAGGTGGGTCTTGGCATCAGTCTATATCGAATCGATGGCGGTGAAAGAGGCGCTGCGCTGCGGACCAATAGCTCCCCGGCTTGCCATCAGCTACGGGTATGCCATCGATGGCAATTACGGGTGACAATTCTTTGGTCGATGAACTGAGCCAAACTTCGTCGGCAGACATCACGGTATCGCGACTGATTGGCCCCAGTTGCACTTCCCAATCTGTATGCGCCTCAATGAGTTCAAGGCATAAACGACGGGTCACCCCTGGCAGCTTCTGATGATCCAATTCGGGAGTGCAGATGCGGCCGTCCTTTATGACAAAAACGTTGCAGGCGGCAGCCTCTGTAAGTTGGTCGTGTTCATTGAACAGCAAGACCTCCTCTGCACCCTCATCGATAGCTTCCATCATGTGCAGCACATTGCCCAAGAGGGCGGTGGATTTGATATGACATCTGCCCCACCTCGAATCTGACCGGGTCACCGTGGTGAAGCAACTCGCAGTGTCCAGAGACCCGTCACATGGTGGGTCGATGGGGAAGGTGTAAACAAACAGGGTAGGTACAACTTGCGCAGGGAAGGCGTGTTGCCGCTTCTCCGAAGCGCCCCGTGTAATCTGCAGATAAATCCCTAAGTTGCCGCCCCCATTTACTTCGATCAGTTCCCTGATCACCGAGACTAACTCCGAATCAGATGTGTTAGCGCCGAGCTTGATGCCCTCGAGGGAGTGTCTCAGCCGCTCCATATGGTAGGGCATCGCCACTGCTTGTCCGGCATAGCAGGGAATGACCTCATAAACGCCGTCGCCGAAGAGAAATCCTCGATCCATCGGCGATATTTTTGCCTCTTGCAACGGCAAAAATTCTCCGTTCAGGTACGCTACGCTCATAGCTGGTTCTCTTGATGAAGCAATTCGATCACGCGGGCTACCAGCTCGGCGCCGGCATCCTCTGGAAATCCATCCTCGGTGGCGACCCGCTCACCGGTGACGCCATCTACAGCGCCTGCCGCCACGAGGAAGGCGAGATCCTCACGGAGCGCAGCGCTGATATCGGGTATGGTCTCATGTTGCGCGTATGTTAGCGCGCACAGTGCGTAGGCGCCCCAGTTTGAAACGTCCGCCACTATTAATTCATCGCAGGTGCAGATAGCGGGATGAATATCCATTGCATCCAGCGCCGCAATGGCCTTGCCCATACCCAATTCATTGCCGCCGTCACCAATTGCAATAATCGGGCAGGGCGCCAGCTCAAGGTAGGGCTCGGCAGGGGAGCAATTCGCGGAAATATCGACGCCCGCCATGTTGTAGTAACGTCCGTCTTTCGCCGCTCCTGGCCGCTCTATGCTGATTATCAGCGCAGGAGCCGCCTGCTGATAGAGATCCCGAACTGACTGCTGCACTTCCTCCCTCGTGCCTGTGGCTAACTCCAGACATCGAAACGTCGGCGCAAGACATTGGGTGAGAGAGTGCTCCGACACAATAACGGGCTGTAGTTGGAGTTGTTCACAAAGCCGATACAGCGCCATCGCCCCCGCTGGCCCATCCGTTTCAAAAGAGCCAGCAACGGGGAATCCAGTAATAATATACGCAATGCCTCGCTGTGCTCTCAGCATTTCAGCGGCTCGGCCAAGGTAACCCGGATTGAGTACTTGTCGAATTCGACTCATACCCCGGTGATCATGCTGTATCAGTAGCAATTCAATTGCCTCGGCCGTTGCGTTGCTGATGCGCAGCGTCATGTCAGCTTGGTCTCGAGGTAATGGTGCTCCAGCCAGGCAATTCGGTCCGCCTCCTGAGGAGTGATAGCGACGAACTGCACGCGTTGGCCCGGCTGAGATTGGACGAGGCGGCGGCAATCTCCGCGAATAACCGCTCCCGCTTTGGGGTAGCCGCCAACCGTTTGCCGGTCGTTGAGCAAAATAATTGGCTTGCCATCTGGAGGTATTTGGATGGCGCCGTAACAGGTGGCCTCGGATAGCAGCGACGCTACGCCTGTTTCAACGGGATTACCGTCGAGTGTGATACCCATTCGATTGGCTCGAGGAGTGACAGAGAAAAGCTGTGATTCAACGTGATGTCGCGTCTCGACACGGAACAGATCGAACTGGAATCCGGGGATGAATCTGAGCAATAGCGTCTCGGGCGCGCTTATGTCCGAGGTGAGCGGATACCGTGGCTCGGATCGGGTTCGCTCTGGCCCGAGGGGTAAGATGTCACCGTCACAAAGATATTGCCCGTTGAGGCCGCCAAGCCGTTCTCGTGGCGAAGTGCTTCGGCTACCGAGGCAAAGTGGGGTGTCAATGCCTCCCGTCACGTGAAGGTAGCTGTAGACACCCTGTCCGCTGGGCTTGATGTTTACCATCTGATGAGCTTGAGTCTCCTGGACCTGGCCGCTGTTGGTTTTTGTGCCGTCAATCGTAATGATGGCGGGTGCTCCCGTCACGATAAAGCGACAGGGCACCGATGTTGTAAAAGCCAGACTGCCATAAACGAATTCCAGTGCAGCTTCGTCTGCACGATGTCCCAACTGATGTTGTCCCATGCGCAGGGCGAATTCGTCCATTGCACCGCCCGGTGGCACGCCGTTGTGCTGCCGGCCAGTGCGACCCGCATCTTGAACGCTGGTTGCAATTCCTGAGCGAACGAGGGTGAGCGTTCTCATGACTTTCGCTGATCGCACTGGATGGTCTTGAAATCGGCGATTGAAATTGGCTCAAATTTGACGGTGTCTCCGACCGAGAGTAACGCAGCCGGATCTGCCTCCAACGCAAAAAGCGGTGTTGGGCAGGCGCCAATCAGGCGCCAACCCCCCGGCGAGGAACAGGGGTAAACGGCGGTTTGCCGGTCAGCGATGGCGACTGCGCCGGAGGGTACTTTTGCCCGGGGGGTGCTTAGCCGGGGCGCTGCCAGACGCTCATCTACGATGCCGAGATAGCAGAATCCCGGCGCAAACCCGGTCGCGTAGGCGAAATAACTAGTTTCACTGTGCAGCTTTATGACGTCGTCGACTGTCAGACCTTTATCTTCAGCAAGCCACTCCAGATCGGGTGCAACGGTCGAGTGGTAGAGCACAGGAAGGGTCACCGTTTTATGCGCGGGATCAGGGACATCTACAGGATCCGAAATGCGTTGAGCCTGTTCCTCTAGCCAATAATGTACGCGTTCTCTTTCCAGCCTCATTGGCTGAAAGAGCAGGGTCAGCGTGGTGTATCCGACAATGCTGTCGGCGAGGGCGTCGTTAAATTGCAGTCGAGCGGCGCTCTGGATTGCCAGTAAACCGTAGGTCAGTGAGGGCTGGGGCGTTGTCGAAAACGCCAGACGAAAACCCAGTTCGCCCGCGGGGTCTACGGTAAATTCCATTCACATTTTATCCAGTGCGCCGCGAATTGCGCCGATCATTTTTACCGCAGCAGGCGTGTCGCCGTGCACGCAAATGGTATCGGCATTGACGGGAATCCGTTTCCCTTTTGGGGTGCGAAGATTATCCGCGGCGATAGCCAAAGCCTGCCGAGTTGCCTCGTCCAGCGTGAGCAACGCACCGGGCTTATCGCGGGGAATAAGCAGTCCGCGGCTGGTATAGCCCCTGTCCGCAAAGGCTTCGTAACGTAGCGTCAATCCGTGCTCAACGGCGAGTTGCACCGTTTTTCGGTCACGGGGAGTGGCGAGGACCACAAGGGACAAGTCAGCGTGCCAGCCCGCCACGGCTCTCATGATGTCGTTGAGAATTTGCGGATCTGAAAGCATCGCGTGATAGAGCGCGCCGTGGGGTTTTACAAAGGTGACTCGGGTGCCGTGGGTCCGCGCGATACCATCGAGACCACCCACTTGATGGTGAATTAAGTCGATGAGCTCCGAGCCCCGTATGTCCATGGCTCTTCGTCCAAAGCCCTGAAGGTCTGGGTAAGAGACATGGGCCCCCACCTCAACGCCATGACGACGCGCCAGTGATACGCAATGGCGCATGGTGCTAGGGTCTCCAGCGTGGCCGCCGCACGCAATATTGGCCGCATCAATCAACGGCATGATCGCTGCGTCATCGCCCATCGTCCATGGGCCGAAGCTCTCTCCCATATCGCAATTGAGTGTCAGTCGTTGGGTCATTAGAAGATCGCCAGATCGCTATTTTTTAAATCAGTCACGAGCATATGTCCGGGTTCATGTGTGATGGCCAGCGGAAGCTTTGCGGACCGTAGGGCATTCTGCGGGGTTACGCCACAGGCCCAAAACACAGGTAGCTCGGTAGATTTTACAGAAACTGCAGCGCCAAAATCGGGGTTGCTCAGGTCTTTTATGCCAATTTGCGCAGGATCACCGAGATGGACGGGCGCACCGTGCACGGAGGGAAAGCGCGCACAGATCTGTATGGCAAGAATGGCGTCTGCGGCGGTCATCGGGCGCATACTGACGACCATTTCACCGGCAAATGGCCCGGCGGCGGCGCAGGGTATATCAGTGCGGTACATCGGGACGTTAACACCCTCGGTGATGTTACGAACCTCTATACCGGCCTCGAGTAATGCTTCTTCAAAGGAGAATGAACAACCGAGGGCAAATGCAATCCAGTCGTGCTGCCACAGCGCCGAGACATCGGTCACTAGCTCGGCCGAGTTTCCATCACGCCATACCCGATATTTTGGCAGGTCCCTGCGAATATCGATGTCATTGCCCATATCCGGCAAGGTCGGATCCCCCGGGCTCGGGCTCACGGCGAGTAGAGGGCAGGGGCGGGGATTACGTTGACAAAAAGTCTGGAAATGGGAGGCCACCCCTGAGGGCAGTATGACGATGTTTGCCTGAACGAATCCCGGCGCCAGCCCCGATGTCTGTGCACTGAATGCGCCCGCCCGGCATTGCGCTCTGATGTCCCGTCCTGATGTAAGGGCGCCGGCCTCTACCATCTCATTCTCGAAAATGTATAGTGATGAAGAATCATAATCCCAAAAAGAGGGTCGTCATGCCGCATTTTTCTGCCTTTGCGAAGGAAACCCCAGATCGGCCAGCCTATATCCTGGCTAATTCGGGTGAGGTGGTCACCTACCGCGAGTTGGATTTGCGATCTAATCAGATCGCGCAGTTACTGCGGGCCTGCGGTGTCCAGCGTGGTGACCATGTGGCAATGATGATGAAAAATTGTGCAGAGTTTTTGCAGGTTGCCCAAGGCGCTCTTCGCGCTGGGGTTATTTTTACGCCGATCAGCACGCACCTCAAGCAGGATGAGACCGCGTACATCATCGCCAACTGCAAGGCAAAGGTGTTCTTTGCGTCAGCGAGTCTCGCGCCTGTTGCCACCGCGGCGGCAGATGCTGCTGCGGGGCTTGGGCGGTGTTTTTCGGTGGGCGGCGAGATCGCGGGGTTCGAGTCGCTTGAGGCGCAGCTGGAGCAGCTTAGCGACTTGCCGATCGCAGACGAGTTCCTCGGCGCGCCCATGCTGTACTCATCCGGCACTACCGGCAAGCCCAAGGGGGTTTACTGGAAGCCGCACGCGGATAGCATCCATGCTGATCATCCCATGTCGGGTAGCGTTGGCGCTTTTTTCGGGTTTGGGGTAGATACGATTTATTTGTCTCCGGCTCCGCTCTATCACGCGGCTCCCCTGCACTACAATCTGATGGTGCTGGGTCTCGGTGGCACGAGTATTATCATGGAGCAGTTCGATCCGGCACAGTCTTTGGCGCTGATCGAGCGCTATCAAGCAACCCATAGTCAATGGGTCCCTATTATGTTCGTTCGCATGCTCAAGCTGCCGGAGTCAGAGCGCAGCGGCTATGACCTCAGCTCGATGAAATGCGCGATCCATGCCGCTGCCCCGTGCCCGATTGATGTGAAAGAAGCCATGATCGATTGGTGGGGCCCCGTGATCGTCGAGTATTACTCAGGTAGTGAGGGTAACGGATTCACCATTATCGATTCGGCAAACTGGCTCACTCACAAGGGCTCGGTAGGCCAGGCAATCATCGGTGAGCCGCGAATTTTAGGTGAGAAGGGTGAGTTACTCCCCGCGGGCGAGGTGGGCGATGTTTATTTCGCCAACAGCCGGCCGTTTGAGTACTTTGATGAACCCGAGAAAACGCGTGAGGCCTTTAATGAGCAGGGCTGGAGCACTATGGGGGATGTCGGTTATTTGGATGAGGAGGGCTTTCTGTATCTCACTGACCGCAAAAACTTCACCATTATTACTGGCGGCGTTAACGTGTATCCCGCCGAGATAGAGGGTTTGTTAATCACCCACGATAAAGTGGCCGACGTGGCCGTTTTTGGCGTTCCCCACCCCGAGTTCGGGGAGGAAGTTGTGGCGGTGGTGCAGCCGATGGCCTGGACGGATGCCAATGATGAAACGGCGGAGGAGCTTTCTCTGTGGATGCGTGAGCGCCTGTCTAGCGTAAAAGTGCCCCGTAAAATCGATTTTTTGGAGCAGTTGCCGCGCATGGACAACGGCAAGTTGTATAAGCGACACCTGCAGGATGCTTACAAAGCGGCTGTGTGAGCCAGTAGTTTGTCAAGCTGGTCCCGAGGGCAATAAGCCTCTATGCTAACGGGCAGCGATTCGTTAGCAGACTTCATTGGCGGGGTAGTGGTAGTTGACGGCTAAATCGGCGTTGCGGCAGTACGAGCGAGACATGGATCTCGCGCAATCCTACGAAGAGTGGTTTCTGGGCGCGCAGTCGCATGATGCGGCGAGCGGCATGGCCGAGTGGCGACTCGAGGAAACCTCCGACCTTTATGATCACGCGCAAATACGGTACCGCTTGGACCGGTTGCGCAAATTCCGCAAGCAAAAAGACTGGCCCGGGCTGTTGTATGCACTCAACGAGGGCATACACGGCAACATGGGGGGCATGGGAAAGAGCGTGCTGTACCGCCAGGCCAAGTCGGGCACCAAGGTGCTGATCGAGCAGTATATTCAGGAGATCGACGAGGCACTCAGACTGTTGGCGGAGTTGCCTGAGGATGTGATTCCTGTTCAGCAGAAGCTGGATTTCTTTTACCGCAGCAACGTGTGCTACGGCCGTTCAGCTTTGATGCTGAGTGGTGGTGGCGTGCTGGGGTTTTTGCATGTCGGCGTTGTCACCGAGCTACTGAAGCATGGCTTGCTTCCGCGGGTGATATCAGGCTCCAGTGCAGGGTCCATCGTGGCTGCAGCGCTCGGTGCCTATACCGACGAAGAAATGCAGCATCTGGATTTTATTCGCTTGCTCGAATCTGGCGGTAACGATACCGCAGGCCTTATTCGAAGCTGGTTGACCGGTGCCGGGGATCGATTTACCGCCGAAAATACCGAGCAGCTGATAGCCGCCACGATTCCTGACCTCACCTTTGCCGAGGCCTATGCGAAAACGGGTAGGCAGGTCAGTATCACTGTTGCGCCTGCTGAACCTCATCAGCGCTCGCGGTTGTTGAACGCGGTGTCGTCCCCTAACGTTTACCTGCGTTCTGCGGCGATGGCATCCTGCGCCATTCCTGGTGTTTTCCCGCCAGTTATGCTGCAGGCAAAGAATGAGAGAGGAGAGTCTCAGCCCTACCTGCCCGCGCGCCGGTGGGTCGATGGTTCCGTAGCCGACGACCTCCCCGCAAAAAGGCTCTCTCGGTTGTTTTCAACCAATCACTATATCGTCAGCATGGTCAATCCCATTGCCCGCGCTTTCCTTCCTCGTGATGAGCGCGCACGACCCGTGCGCCGCGCAGCTTCATCTCTTGGCATTGGTATTGGCAGAGAGATGCTCAACTTCTACCGGGGTATCGCAAAACGATATGGCGATAACTGGCCTAAATTCAATATGATGTTGCATGGTGTTCACGCACTACTTGACCAAGAATATTCCGGAGACATTAATATCGTACCCAAATTTCGGTTGCAGAATCCCCTAAAATTGATCAGCCAGCCGAGTACAGAGGAATTGCGATCGTTGGTCCATGAAGGGCGACGCGCGACCTTCAGACGGTTGGAGGCGGTGCGTCGGTGTACGCAAATTTCGAGAACATTGGAGGAGATCCTGCACCGCTTCGAGTACGGCGATCTCAGGCCAGCTCCCGGCACCTATCGACGGCCCAAAAGCTCCCGGCGCAGGCCACCGCCCACTGCCGCGCAAATGAAGGCGCTGCGGGCTGGGTCTGTACGCAGCGCGGCCAAGAAGCGGTCTCGATCCGCCGCGAAGGGGAGTGGTGTTGCAGCAGCCAGCCGCAGCCGCCCCAAGAGCTCCGCCGCCTGAAGCACTCGTTCTCCAGCGGATCAGGAAATGCAGGCAGCCCCCAGCGCCGCCAAAGGGCCCACCATGATTGCTCTACTGTCGGCCTCGGCGCTCGACGCGGTGCCGATTTGAGCCCGTTTTTTTATCCCTTGCAGAATTGCGGCGATTCTGAAGAAACAAAACGCCATGTAAAACGGCCAGTTGTCGATCCCGCTGCGCCCTGTCCGCTCACAGTAGGCCTTAATGTACTCCTCATCTGAGGGTAGGCCGAGTTGAACGCGGTCCAGTCCCTCCAAGCCTGCGATGCCACCTTCCCGGGGGAATTGCCAAGCCATGAGCTGATACGCCAAATCGGCCAAGGGATCTCCCAGCGTAGACAACTCCCAGTCCAAAATACCGACGATGCGCGGTTCCGTCGGATGGAAAATCATGTTGTCCAGCCGATAGTCGCCATGCACCAGCGCCACTGTCTCACTATCCTCGGGAATATGGTTGGGCAGCCACGCAATAAGCGCTTCCATATCCGCGACGGTGTCGGTTTCCGAGGCACGATACTGCTTGGTCCAACGGCCAATTTGCCGCGCGTAATAATTACCGGGTTTGCCGTAATCCCCCAGCCCTACGGCGTTGATGTCTACTGAGTGCAGCGCTGCCAGCACTCGATTCATTTCATCGTATATGGCGGCACGCTCGGTGTTATCAACTTCGGGTACGGCGGGATCCCAGAAGATGCGACCTTCGAGGTGCTCCATTACGTAGAACATGGAGCCAATCACCTCGTCATCCTCACATAATGCTATCGCTTGAGGCACGGGCACGTCGGTATGGCGTAGCGCGTCCAATACCCGATATTCTCGATCTACCGCGTGGGCTGAGGCCAGCAGTTCTCCCGGCGGCTTGCGGCGCAGCACGTACTGCTTGTCTCCTGCGGTCAGTTTGAAGGTCGGATTTGATTGCCCGCCAGCGAATTTTTCAGCGCTCAGTGGGCCGGCAAAATCCGGTACGTGGCTACGAAGCCAAGGTTCAAGCTGAGAGAGGTCAAGGTCTTGGGTGCTCATGGCGTCCTCGATAAAACGGCGTGGCAGCGTGGTTACAGGGTGGTATCCGTCTGAAACTATCGGCATCATACATGCCAATTTAGCTGCCGCGGCAATTGGCTGATGCCATTGTCATAGGGTATCGTGCGGACGCTTAGCAGGACAACGCCAACCGTTACAGCCAAAAACAAAAGAGGGGGCAACGCTACATGAGTCATGAGGTCATGGACCACTATCGCAAGGCGGTTGAGATGGTCACTGCGCCGGGTGCGTTTCTCGAGCTGACCACCATCGAAGTAGGTGGCCACGTGTTAAAAGCTTATCAACACGCCCCGGGGTCGATGCGCGATCTCTGGTTGTTGGGTCAGGGGTTTGCTGACCAGGAATATATTGTTTACGGCGATGAGCGCTGGACCTTCAGCGAGGCAGGGCAGATTGTCGCCAGTTTTGCCAACTGGCTGCGGGCTCAAGGCATCGGCCCTGGCGATCGTGTAGCGATCGCTCTAAGAAATTATCCGGAGTGGATATTTGCTTATTGGGCCGTGATCGCGGTTGGGGGCGTTGTCGTGGGCATGAACGCCTGGTGGGTCGCCGACGAGATGGCCTACGCGCTCAAAGATTCTGAACCGAAAGTGTTGGTGGCGGATGACCAAAGACTCGCTGTCTATGCCGACATCGCAAGTGATTTCGAGGGGCTACAGATCGTTGCGGTGCGAGACCCCGATCCGCCGTTACCGGCCACGACCTGGGACGACGCGGTGCGGGAGCCCGGTGAGCTACCCATGCCGGATATTCAACCCGATGACGACGCCTGCATTTTCTATACCTCGGGCACGACCGGACGCCCCAAGGGTGCGCAACTGACCCACAGGGGATGTGTGCACAACATTATGAATGTGGCTGCGATGGGGCAAATATTCGCTACGACTCAAGCCATGAACCGAGGTGAGACCGTCGATGCCCCGGTATCTGCTCCTGCCGCAACGTCGCTGGTGGCGACGCCGCTTTTCCACGTTACTGCCAATAACTGCGTAATGCATGGAGCAACCCTTAGCGGTGGCAGGCTGGTTTTAATGTATAAATGGGACACCAGCGAAGCGCTCAAGCTGATTGAGCGCGAGAAGGTCAATACCTTGAGTGCCGTTCCAATGATGACGCGTGAACTACTCGCGCATCCTGATTTTGCCGACTACGACACCTCCAGTCTGAATTCTTTGGGAGGCGGTGGCGCCGCAATGCATCCTGATTTGCCCGGCAAGGTCGTTGAGACAACACAGCGTGCCAAGCCTGCACAAGGGTACGGGATGACTGAAGTTTGCGGTATCACGACCTACACCACGGGCGATCTTTTTCTGGCGCGACCCGAGAGTTGCGGTCCGCTCGTTCCTACACTGGAGGGCAAGATCGTTAACGAGGCGGGGGAGCCGCTCCCAGTGAGAGAGGCGGGTGAACTTCTGGTGAGGGGTGCGCCGGTAATCAAGGGCTATTTGAACCGACCGGAAGCGACAGCAGAAACGATTGTCGACGGTTGGTTACACACGGGTGATATCGGGTATTTCGATGAGGACGGTTTCCTGTATCTGGTGGACCGCGCGAAGGACATGATCTTGCGCGGCGGGGAGAATATTTACTGTGCAGAGGTTGAGGGGGCGCTCTATACGCATCCGGCAGTGCTGGAGACGGTCGCGTTCGCGGTGCCGGATGATCGTCTGGGCGAGGAGGTAGGCGTTGCGGTTCATTTAAAGCCTGACGCCATGCTGGATGCGGCTGGGTTGCGAGAGCATGTGGGCACCCGTTTGGCCGCCTTCAAGGTGCCCAAATATGTCTGGTTTTTGGCTGAGCCGCTTCCGCGCAACGCCAATGGCAAGTTCCTCAAACGAGAGCTGAAAGAAGTGTTGGATCCGGCGTCAGCCGACTAGCATCCCGCCTTGGCTGCGCGCTGTCGAGTCAGATTTGGGGTGTGTGTCGCGATGGCTGTCCTGCGCGCTCCCGTCGGCGTGTATGGATCTGTGCTGACTTTTATGGCGTCACCCGAAGTAGTGACGTAGGTTGAATTAGCAAGCGCCGAGAGGGGTGTCTGGCCCCACGGAGTGATGAAAAGGAGGAGGGCACTATGCTCACCCGGCAGTTTACTGACGAGCAGACGATGTTCCGCGAGGCCTATCGACGATTTTTGGCCGAGGAGGTTGTCCCGCACATGGAGAGGTTCCGGGAGCAGGGCATTGTTGATCGGGAAATTTTTAAGAAAGCGGGCGAAAAAGGGTTTCTCGTCGTGTGGCCGGAAGAGCGTTTCGGCGGGATGGACGACTACGATATTCGCTGGGAGCAAGTCATCATCGAGGAGCTTGCCTATGCCCGCTGCAGTGACTGGTTTGGTTCTTTGCACAGCCGCATTGTGGCGCCTTATATCACCCGCTTTGGCACCAAGGAACAAATTGAACGCTACATGCCGGGTGTTGTCTCGGGAGATATTATTCTCGCGGTCGCCATGACTGAGCCAGACGCCGGAAGCAATCTAGCGGGCATGCGCACTCAGGCTGTCGAGCACGACGACCATTGGTTGCTAACCGGCCAAAAAACCTACATTTCAAACGGCATCAATTGTGATTTGGTCGTTGTAGCGGCAAAGACCGACCCGCAAAACAATCCGCACGCCATGACCCTGTTTCTCGTGGAATCAGCATGGGGGGGATTTGAGCGCGGGCGCAACCTGAAAAAGTTAGGATTGAAGGCGCAGGACACCGCCGAGCTCTTTTTCAATGATATTAAAGTGCCCAAAGCCAATGTGTTGGGGGAGGCGCACCAGGGATTTTATTATTTGATGGAAGGTCTTGCCGAGGAGCGTCTCCTGGGCGCTATGGGTTATCTTGCTGCGGCGCAGCTTTCATGGGATCTGACGGCAGACTTTATCCGTGAGCGAGAGGTTTTTGGCAAGCCCCTCTCGACCATGCAGAACTCCCAATTCAAGATGGCAGACCTGCGAGCCGAACTAGATATTGCACAGTGCTTTGTCGACCAAGCCGCGCTGGCATTCAACGCCGGTACGCTATCGGCTGAAGATGCCGCAATCGCTAAATTAAAAACCTCAGAGTTACAGCAGCGTGTCGCTGATGAGGGATTGCAGCTCCACGGTGGAGCCGGTTTTATGGACGAATACCCCATCAGCCGACAGTCGGCGGATGCCAAGATTGCGACGATTTATGCGGGCAGCTCGGAGATCATGAAATTGATTATCGGGCGTCATTGCCTCAGCGACCATTACGACGCGTTCAATCAGCGCAATTTTTGAGGGTATTAGCATGGGGCCTTTGAATGGATATACCGTAATAGAGCTTGCCGGTATCGGTCCGGCGCCCATGGGCGGGATGATTCTTGCTGACATGGGCGCGGAGGTGATTCGTATTGAGCGCCCCGGAGCAGCCGATCCGAAAGTAGCGGAGCCTGTCAGCGGTAGAAATAAAAAATCGGTTGTTCTTGATCTCAAGCAGGCCTCGGGCCATGCCGCGCTCATGAAGCTGGTCGAGCAAGCAGATGCGCTGATCGATCCCTATCGGCCCGGTGTTTGCGAAAAACTCGGGTTTGGGCCCGACGAGTGCCTCCGCCGAAATCCACGACTGGTATTCGCGCGCATGACCGGGTGGGGGCAGACCGGGCCGTTGGCGCACGCTGCCGGGCACGACCTCAACTACATTGCGATCACTGGCGCACTGCATGCGATCGGGCGCCGCGGTGAGCGTCCGGTGGTACCTTTGAATCTCGTCGGCGATTTTGGCGGTGGCGGCATGCTCATGGTGTCGGGCATTTTGGCTGCGCTTTTGGAGGCGGCTAAATCTGGGCAGGGGCAGGTCGTGGACGTTGCCATGGTTGACGGCACTGCGCAGTTGATGTGGATGATGCAGGGCTTTCAGCAGATCGGAGCTTGGAATGCCGAAGAGCGCGAGAGCAACCTGCTCGATGGCGCCGCGCATTTCTACGACACCTATGAATGCGCAGATGGCAAGTACGTTGCAATTGGTGCTATCGAACCCCAGTTTTATGCGGAATTACTCTCGCGAGCAGATGTGTCTGACCCGCAGTTTCAGCACCAGCATGACACTGCCCAATGGCCCGAATTGAAGGAGAAGTTGGCAGCGATCCTCAAAACCAAAACACGAGATGAGTGGGACGAATTAATGGCGGGCAGTGACGCCTGTTTCGCCCCCGTTCTGACGATGGTCGAGGCTCCCCAATATTCTGCTAATTCCGAACGCTGCGTCTACACGGAGGTAGAGGGGTTGATGCATCCGTCACCAGCGCCGCGTTTTATGCGGACGCCTTCTGAAATTACGCATGGCACGCGTGCGCTCGGGGCTGATACGGTTTCGGTACTCATTAATAGTGGGATGGACGAGACTGCTGTTGAAGCGCTGTTGGCCACAGGTGCTGCGCAAGCAGCTGAGGAAAAGGAACTGACATGAGCGATTACGAAACGATTTTGATAGAGCGAGACGGACGCGTAGCGCGCGTCTCCTTCAATCGACCCGACAAGTTGAATAGTTTCAATGGTACCTTACGGAGAGAATTCCTCCGCGCGGCAAACGAGGTTAACGCCGATAATGACATTTGGGTGGTGGTACTTACCGGTGCAGGGAGAGCATTTGGCGCGGGTGCAGACCTGACGGACACATCGGAGCCCCTGCCTAATGGCGGCGAGGGCGTGGAGGATCAGCTCAACGCCGAATATAAACCCGGTGTGCTTGCGATACACCATGCACGAAAGCCGTGGATTGCGGCGGTTAATGGCCCCTGTGCGGGTATCTCTTACTCCTATGCCATGGCCTGTGACTTGATGGTGATGGCACAAAGTAGCTATCTCTACCAACCATTCGTGGGTATTGGGCTGGTCCCTGATGGCGGGGCGACCTGGTTGCTTCCTAATCTTGTCGGATCCAAGCGCGCTTACGAACTTATGGCCTTTGGCGAAAAGCTGTCGGCCGAGAAGGCGGTGGACTGGGGGCTGGCAAACCGCGTTTTGCCTGATGAAGGATTTGCCGAGGGTGCCATGGAATTTGCTCAGGAACTTGCCAACCGCTCGCCGTTGGCACTGCGGTACGCGAAGGAATCCATCGCTTTTGGTGCCTCTCATAATCTCGCGGATACGATCTCCAAGGAAGCGGCGCTGCAGGCATTTTGTATTGAAAGTGATGACGCCACCGAGGCGATAAAGGCGTTCTTTCAGAAACGAACACCCCAATGGCAGGGAAAGTGAACTGCCCGAACCATCGGGATAAACGGGAAGGCTCAAGTCGCAGGGCGGGTACTTACATGAGTATAAAGTCGCTCGACAATGGCTAGGCGGTAAAGGCGCATCGCCGCAATGAGATGCTTACAAAAATAAAACGAAAAAGGATTGATTGATGAGTTGGAAAGCCACACTCAGCTGGGTCGCGGCGGTTTTTATGGGGCTGGTCTCTGCGGCATCTATGGCGGAGCGGCAGCTGCTGTGGGGTGACACGCACCTTCACTCGACCTATTCCTCTGATGCCTTTACCAATGGCAACCTGACGGCGACACCTGACACCGCTTATCGCTATGCCAAAGGGATGCCTGTGGTCCATCCCGGGCACAAGGCGCGGGTTCAAATAGGCACGCCATTGGATTTTCTGGTGGTGTCAGATCACGCCGAATATTTAGGCGTGATCAGAAGCCTTTATCTCAATCCTATGGTGACCGAGGGGTTGTCTTTGCGTGAACGTCTCTGGACTCGCTTCGTACAGTATTTATTGCGAGATGCTATCGACGGCCAGTCTGGGCGTGAGCTGTTCACTTCGATTTTGCCCAAACCCTCTGAGAATGCCGTGACAGCCATGGAGGGCTGGGAAGAAGATCGCGTCAGTGGTCTGATTCCGAGGCAGCCCACAGTGGAGATAGATACCTGGAAGCTCATTACCGATACGGCAGACGCGCACAATGAGCCAGGTCACTTTACAGCGTTGATTGGCTGGGAGTACTCGCTCATACCGGGGGGCGCAAATTTGCATCGCATTGTGATGGGCGATATCAACGCGGAACAGGCTCAGACATTTGCGCCATTTGGCTTTGATGACAGCTCGTTTCCCAGTGATTTATGGGCTTGGCTGGACAAAACGAGTACCGCGACCGGGGGTAATTTTATCGCTATCCCCCATAACTCCAATATTTCAAAAGGCTCAATGTTCGATGTGAGAGATATTCGCGGCGCTGATATCGATGCCGAATATGCAGAAATCCGCCGATACTGGGAGCCGGTCGTTGAAATCACTCAGATCAAGGGGGATTCGGAAACGCACCCCGCATTGTCTCCTGATGACGAATTTGCCGATTTTGAGACCTATCCCTATTACATTCAGCGTGAGTGGACAGATTATGTGCCGCAACCCGCGGATTATATCCGGAGCGCATTGAAAACCGGTCTGGCGCTCAAGTCGGCTATTGGGGTTAATCCCTACCAGTTCGGAGTTATTGGCTCCACAGATGCACACACTTCGCTACCCTCGGCCGAGGAGGACAATTTCCACGGAAAGATGGCCACGGATTCAGTGCCGTCGCGAAAGAACGGTGGCTGGTCGGATGATGCGCGGGGGACATTTGGGTGGGGTATGAGTGCCTCAGGGCTGGCGGCGGTATGGGCGACTGAAAATACCCGGGAAGCCATTGTTGCTGCGATGCGTCGACGGGAGGTGTATGCCACCTCAGGCCCCAGAATTGCGGTGCGCGTTCATGGTGGGTGGAATCTGTCAGCGGCGATGATGGACCAGCCCGCTTTTCCAGAAAATCTGGCCGCGCTTGCCGTGCCGATGGGCGGCGAGATCGTTGGCGCGAATGAGGGCGGCCAATTCAGTCTGTTGATTGAAGCGCAAGCTGATCCCACCGGGGCAAATTTGGATCGGGTGCAGGTGATCAAGGGGTGGGTCGATACGACTGGTATGACCCACGAGGAGATACACAACGTGGCGTGGGCAGGCCAAAATAGAGTGGCTGAAGACGGTTCCTTAATGCCGGTGGGTTCCAGTGTCGACATGCGGACTGGTTTAACGGCCAATTCGATTGGCGCGGCGCAATTAAGCGCGCTGTGGGTGGATCCACAGTTTGATCCGGAGCAGGCAGCGTTTTACTACGTGCGGGTGCTGCAAATACCGACGGCGCGCCATTCATTATTGGACAAGCTTGCGCTGGCGGACCCAGAAATCGATACACGGCGCCCTGACACCATTCAGGAGCGGGCCTATACCTCTGCTATTTGGTATCGTCCCTAAGATGCGGGGTTAGACAGCGACACATACCCGCAATCCCTCGAGCGTTGGTTTGGCCTGCTGAAGCGCAGTGAGGCATGCCTGCTGCTCGGCTGAAAGGGCGTTAAGATCTCGCTCGGTGATGCCGGGGTTGATCGTCTGCAAATAAGTCAAACGACTGGTTTCGCTGTCATAAAATGCATTGGCCTGCTTCAGTGCAGCTTCCCGTCGCTGGTTGATCGCGTCGGTCGCGCGCTGCTCCAAAACGTCGAATAAAGACTCAAGAATATTCCGTAACTTGCTGAGTGCCGCAGCGCTCGTCGTGTTGGGAATAGATTCCAGAGCCTCGGCCAAATACGCGGAGGATAATCTTTCACCCACTTCTTTGCCGTCTTTCGTCACCAACATTCGGAGCGGTGTGTAATCAAGAAATTGCCCCGCTTGGAGATAGCGGGGCGCCAGGCATTCAATGCGGAAAATCGCCTCAAGTAGCACGGTGCCAGCAGGCACGCCTCTGTGAGAGAAAGTGCCAAGACTGGCCTTGCCAATGTCGCTACTTAAAAGCACGGACATCGACTCAGTGATAATTGGATGCTCCCAAGTAAGAAAGAGTACGTCTTCGCGAGAAAGCGCCGTGGCGCGATCATAAGTTGCCGTTGTACCGTCATCACTGAGGCCGGGGAGCTGGCCGGTGACCAAGTTTTCGGTGGGCCTGATGACTGACAGCGTCTCCTCAAGGTATTCCTGATCGATGCCGATGCGATCAAATAGCTGCTCAGTGAAGTCATAGAGCGCGACCGCTGATTCGCGTTCTTCGAGGCTACGGATAATCTGGCTACCTATTTCCGGGTTGTGGGAGTGGCGCTCTAATAATCGGTCTCTGCCCCGCTCAGTCTCAAATGCAAGTCGTTGACGGCGTTCGCGCGTCTGGTCGATCAGCGGTTGCAGGTCTGTCTCGCCTTGCATGACCGAATTGAGCGTCGATTCGAACTCGCTGAAGATTTGGTGTCCAAATGAACAGGTCGCGCAAAACGCGTTGAGGCCATCATGCAGCCACAGGAAGTAAAATTCGTGCGCGGTGCTGAGGAGATAGGGCACATGAATGTGTATATCGGTACCCTGACCGATTCTGTCGAGGCGCCCGATCCGTTGCTCCAAAAGATCAGGATGAGCGGGCAGATCGAAGCAGATAAGGTGGCGAGCGAATTGAAAGTTGCGGCCCTCGCTACCAATTTCGGAACAAATGAGTGCTTGGGCGCCGCCCAATTCGTCGGCGAAATAGGCAGCGGCTCGGTCACGCTCAATCAGGCTTAGTGCCTCGTGGAATGCGGCACAGCGAACGCCAGCCCTCAGGTGTAAGTGATGCTCTAATGCCAAAGCCGTCTCTTTGTTGGCACAAATAATGAGCACCTTCTCAGGTCGCAGCACTCTCAGGGTTTCCTGCAGCCATGGCACCCTAGGATCTTGCGCGATCCAGTCTGCTTCGTTAGTCGAGAGTTCGGGGTGAAGGGTATGTGGCACATCCGCATAGAGGCTGGGGGCGGTTAGCGGGTAAGAGTGAAGATGTCTCTGGGGGAAACCCGTTACGCCTCGGCGAGAGTTCCGATAGAGCACTCTGCCCGTTCCGTATCGATCCAGCATCTGTTGAATTTGCGCTCCGGGATCACTGCTGGCATCGACGCCCTCTGGCAGCTCAGGGTGCAGGCCTTGTTCGATCTGCTCGATGACTTCATTCCAGCGAGCGAATTGCTCCTGCTCTTGCACGAATTGATCGAAGCTGGGAAAGCGAGAAGGGTCGATGAGCTGCAGCCTCTCAAAATGACTTTCAAGGCCTGCTTGCTCAGGGGTGGCGGTGAGGAGCAACAAGCCGCTTGCTGCATGCGCTAATCGGGCGATGAACGCACCCATGTCGGTTTGTGGATCGCGAAGCCCCGTAATATGGTGTGCTTCATCAATAATCACCATGTCCCATTGCAACTCCGACACGAGTCGCTGAAGTTCGTGTTTTCCGGCAAAAAGAGTGATGGGGGAGATAACCAAAGGGCTATCTGCAAACTCTTCCTCGGCATCGATATCTTCCAGCCTGCTCTCGTTCAGCAGTGAGAACGACAGATGGAAGCGCCGCTGCATTTCCACCAGCCATTGGTGCGTTAGTGATTCAGGGGTGAGCACTAAAACCCGAGACACTCGCTGCCGCAGTAGTTGTTGGCTGAGGATGAGCCCCGCTTCTATCGTCTTACCAAGCCCCACTTCGTCCGCGAGAAGCACTCTGGGAGCTGATTGCTTTCCAATGCTGGCGGCGACGTAGAGCTGATGAGAAAGGAGTGACGTTCTAGGTCCCAATAATCCTTGCAGGCCGAATCCCTCGCCGGCGGCGCTATGTTCGAGAGTAGTTCTACGCAGATCAAAATCACTGGTCTTGCTCAACTGGTTGTTCAGCAGACGTTCGGCCGGCGTATTCAACTCGATGTGGGCATCTAGCTCGGTCTCGTTAACCGTGTGTTCCCGCCCCTGGTCATCTTCGGTTGCATAGATCGCAACGCCTTGGCGATGCGCGACCGAGACGACATTAAAGGTGAGACCGTCAATTCGGACTAGTCGATCGCCGCTTTTGAGCAAGAGTCGTGTCAGGGGTGCGCGATGGGTAGCGTAAACGCGTTCCTCCTCCACCGCTGGGAAGTGCAGCGTCACGCGCCGTTCGTCGACCTGGGTAACGATGCCAAGCCCGAGGGAGCTATCGGCGTGACTGACCCAGCGCTGGCCTATCGAAAAAAGATCAGCCATTACCTAAAAAAAAGCTGGTAACTGGTATTGCGGGCCAAATTCAGGAACTGCTCTATTTCAATGGATTTGAGCTCAGCCAGCTTTTTCGCGATCAGAGGCAGGTAGCAGGGCGCGTTGGGTTTACCGCGAAAGGGTGTTGGGGTGAGATAAGGGGCATCGGTCTCCAGCACAATGGCGTCAGCGGGGGTGGCGTGAACAACAGCACGAACGTTATCCGCATTTTTAAAGGTGGTGATGCCGTTGAAGCCCAACACAAAGCCCTCCGCCAGACAGAATTCGGCCAGCGCTAAAGAACTGGTGAAGCTGTGAATTACCCCTTTTTTCTGAAGGCATCGACTGTGATTTGCCAAGATGGCACGAGTATCGTCGTCGGCGTCACGGGTATGAATAACAACCGGTAAATTTTGTTGTGCAGCGATTTGCAGCTGTTCATCAAACGCCGCTGCCTGTGCGGAGCGATCGCTGTGATCATAGTGATAATCGAGTCCAATCTCGCCTACCGCAACCGTGCGCTCTTGCCCACAGCCGGCGGTTACCCGCGCGGCAACCTCCCCATTCCACGTGCTTGCCTCGTGTGGATGAATGCCCTGTGTGCACCATACCTGCTCGTGACGGTTGGCGAGGTCCTGCACGGTATCGAGATTGTCGGGTGACACAGCAATGGTGACGATGCGCTCAATGCCCTGAGCACTGGCCGCATCCAGCGTGGCCTTAAGCGCCTGCGTGTTCAGGTAGTCCAAATGGCAGTGAGTTTCCACAATCGGCGTCGAAAAACGCGGAATCGCTTTGTCGGGGGTTGGATTCATTCCGGATGCTACCGCTCGGGGGCGCGCAGTATCGCATATTTCCGGGCGCTGGGCGTGTGGGGGTCAGGCCTAGCCCCGATGAACCGTGCGAAAACGCATTGCCTGCACCGTTTCAATGATTTCATGCCAAAGCCATTGGTGAACAGGTGAATTCTCTGTGCGTTTATGGGCGATCAATGAGTACTGGACGCTAAAGGTGAGATCGAGCGGCAGGGTCAGTGCCACGATATCGCGAGTCGCGCCCTCGTTACGGGCAAGGTAAGCCGGGCAAATGAGCAGGTAGTCTGTCTCCCTCAATACTTCGAACGCGGTGAGCAAGTGGGAGGTTTCCAACGTACCCCTGTCGCTCTCAAATAAGCCGCGCGCGAGCACCTGCCCACCAATGAGCTCTTCTCGGTCAGCGACATAAAGCGCAACCTGCGGATATTGGCGTACCAGCTCGCTCGTCAGCGTTTGCTCTACCAATGGGTGTTCCTGTCGGACAAAAATTGCCAGGGGCGACGCCGCCAGCGGCGCGACGGTGTACTCTGGCGGATATTCTTCCCGATGAATCTGAATCGCTAAATCCAGTTCACCCTTTGCGAGCTGATCCAGCTGCCGCTCAGCCCGCGTGATGGTTCTGAGCCTCAGGCGCGGAGCGCTGGATTGGAGGCGGGCCGACAGGGGTGGTAATAGCGTGAAGCCGACGTATTCTGAAATTGCCAGCGTAATTTCGCCCCGGTAAGCGGCGGGGGAGAAGTCCCCAGCGTCAAGCAGCGCGTCAACTTGACCCAGTAAACTCTTTAGATCTGCGGCCAAACTTAATGCTCTGGGGGTGGGCTGGATGCCCCTTTTGCTCCGCACGAACAGTGGGTCATCAAAGGTCTCGCGTAATCGCCCCAATGTTTTAGACATGGCCGGCTGCGTGATCGAGAGTCGGTCAGCCGCCCTGGATACGCTGCCTTCTTCGAGTAATATATGCAATGAAACCAATAGGTTAAGGTCAATTCGTGCGAGTCTGTTTAAGTTCATCTCTCATGGCCTATAACAAGTAAGACTGAATGTAATGCGGCAAATACATTAGTTTTATGGGTCTGGGTTATGGATAGTAGCAGACAGGTTCCCTATCGGCAGGTGGCGTTTTTCCCTTTGAAGCGTCGACTGACGGGAATGCTTGTCCAACCTCAGCCCGCCTCTCCGAGGCGGGTTTTTTTTGCGCTATATTGCGGTTCGCAACAAAACACGGTGCTGGTGTGAAGCGATTTCTCATTGCGCTGGGGTGGCTGAGCGGTCTTGCCTATGCGGACACGCCGCTGCCTTTTGGCCTGGACATTCAAGCCAGAGACTGGATTGAGTCAAACGTCGTCTCGGCAGACGCGGATATCTCGGGTTTGGCTGATCTCGATCAAGCGATTGACGCCTTGAATGCCAAGGAGCGCGAGTTGGGACCTTATCACCCCGATTTGATCCCCCTTACTGTGGCAACTGCCAAGCTCGCCACAGATGCCGGAGCGCTGGCACGGGCAGAGCGGCTTTACGACAGGGCGCTGCACACCGTTCGGGTGAATGATGGCTTGTACGGGGATCAGCAGCTACCTATTCTGCGGGGTCTGCTGGATCTTTACCTCGCTTCCGGTGACAGGGAGGGGTTTGAGAAAAGAGCGGAGTATCAATTTCGGCTGTTGGGCTCCGGGCTGCCACCATTCAACGCTGCAGAGCTTGCAGCCGCTGGGGAGTTTTTTGACGTTACCCTCGACGCGCTGATGGATGCAAGGTGGGAAGGCAGAGCAAGAGAGCTGTTGCGTTTTCATGACCGGTTCGACACGCTGACCGAATCAGTCTGCGCTGACCCCGATGTAGGGCCCGCATGGTGCCAGTTTTTCTCTTTCCGACTCATCCGGTTCTACTATTTGCTTGAATACAAGCTCGATGTTTTTGTTGATGATCCGAGATTCGAACCCCGTTTTGGCAGCCCAGACTGGGATTCAATGGAGCGAGAGCCCCGGATGGAAGCGTTGCAAAGACGGCTTTTTCAGCAAGGAGAAGTGGTTTTTGATCGACTACTGGCGATTGATCCTGGGGCACATGATGGACTCGTGGGCTTGGCTGACTGGCACTGGTTTTATCAAAAACGCACGGCGGCGACCCGGCTGTATCGAGAAGCTTGCAGATCGCGGCCGGGGCGCTTCAGTCTTCCAGCGCCGCTACCCGAGTACCCTACGCTCAGTCGCTACCGGGCCTTTCGCAATTCCGGCACAGCGGTCAACGTCACTTTGCAAGTGAATGAGCGGGGAGCTCCCTCTGATATCGTGCTGTCGCTCATTGATGCTGCGCCTGACACTGGCACTCCTGTCAGCATGAGGAGAAAGCTGCGAGAGACTCGCTTTCGGCCGGCATTCGATGACTGCGAGAGCCCAAGCTCGATGAGTGAATTAAACGCGCAATGGGTGTTCTTGGATTAGTCAGTCATTGTGAATGACGAGTAGGGCGCCGGTAGCCTTCACTGCGCCGCGCAGACGCCAGTCGAGGAGTTCACCCCCGTGCTTTTCGATCACTCGCGCCGCCATCTCGTGGAAGGTGGGTCGCTCAGGATCGCCAATCACAATCGTGCCGACCCCTGCGGCAATGGCACGATCAATCAGTTTGCCCACGGGTTTGACCAACTCGTCCCAAAAACAAATGTCGCCACCAACGAGCACATCGATCGCTTCCAGGTCTTGCTGCTTCACTTGCTCGAATCGCTTCACCCAGGGCTCCGTGGTGACGCCGTTGAGCGTTGCGACTGCGTTTAAAAACGGAAAGACTGCGGGGTCGGCATCCATTGAGCGGGTCTCCGATCCCCACTGCTTTGCGCACCAGATACCCGTGACGCCCCAGCCGCAGCCAGCATCCAGAACACGGCCCGTTCGCTTGGGCTTATTTTTGTTCAGGTAATCAATGATCAGGCAGCTGGATTTCCATAGTTTGGTGCCATGAATGCTCGGTTCATGCCCCGCCCGTTTCACTGCCCGAATGCTCGCATGTCCGGCGTAGGGCATGACCACGCCCCTGAAGCGCCGCAGCTGCTTGGTAGTGGTTTTTTTTCGGATCGCGGGGGATTTTTTTGGAACATCTGGACGCGCGGATTTTGGGCTCGGCATGGGTGGGCTCGCTCTGTTGGGGCCGCGAGCTTAGCAAACCTCTTT
>Ga0181574_10000924_pt1 | contig 27591 bp, 45 predicted proteins | sample 101ome_24_FD_145600 | JGI IMG/M metagenome (GOLD analysis project Ga0181574, IMG submission 145600) | Coastal salt marsh microbial communities from the Groves Creek Marsh, Skidaway Island, Georgia - 101410AT metaG (spades assembly) | ecosystem: Environmental > Aquatic > Marine > Intertidal zone... | reverse complement strand
AGATTATCCGTACATCACATACTGCTTCTAAGATTTGCATGAAAGCATTATTGCCCTCGTATTCTTGAAGTTTAGCGATCTTATTCTTTCTGCCTGTTGTTTTTTCAACTTCTTTAAAGATATCACTGATTAATTTTATTGCCATTTTAAAACTCCGATATGCATTCGGTTAGGTTTTTGAGTTTGTATTTGATAAAATAGTTAAACAATTTTGCACGAGTCTTGTTACTTTGTTCAGATAGTTGTTGCAACGTTTCTTGCTTGATTTCTGAAGGTACACGATCTAGATCGATCATCATACTATTACGATGATAATTGTGTAGTAAATCTTCAGGAACTTCTTTGAGCAATTCATCCATACGTTTTGCTCGTAGCGGCTTCTGTCGTGCATTGGCCACGAACGTATCATCAGAACTCAACACATTAGGAATACCATCGCCTGTATCACCTTTGATGATGTGTTCTTTAAGAAAAAGTTCAGGATCATTACATTTAATAAAACGCTTACGCACAGGATCGAACTGTTTGACGTTTGCATACTTCTGCAATTGTTGGAAGTCTTTGTCACCTGATAGGATAAGAATTGGTTCACCGCCGAGTTCGCGACCATGTTCATGACACAGTGTAGCAATCACATCATCAGCTTCAGCATGTTCTACTCGAACAGTAGGATAAGGGAAGAACTCGGCAAGCTCATCGCGGACCATGTTTAGCACACGAAAAATCTCATTCCAATCTAGTCCGGAATCTTGACGATTCTTCTTACGATTTGCTTTATAGTACGGAAAAAACTGTTTGCGCCAGTTAGACGTAGCATCGCATGCGATGACTAGCTCGCCGAATTCTTGTTCGAACTTGACTTTGTTTGAGCGAATTGAGTTGAGGATCATATGCCGTAGCAAATCCTCGTTAACTTGAACATTCTTTGGGCCACTGACCATAAGGTTGGCAAGGGCTACTTGGTTGTAATCTAAAATAATCACTGTTAAACTCCACTTATTTACTAGTATATTCTACCAAATAAAAGTGGTCTTGTAAACCTAAAAATCAAATTCTAATTGAGATGTGTTATTGCAGAACATTGGACTATAAAGAGAATGAGAAAAATCTTGAATAGGATGATATACATCATTCATTTTATATATTAGAGATTTCATAGTCTCATATAAAAATGAAATATCAGTTATAAAATTCTCATTAGATATATCATATGAAGATGCATGCATTCCTGATAAAAGTTCGCTCAAAAATTCTTCTGTTTCTATTTCTGCAGATTCAAATACAGAATAGTTAGCAAAACCATCTGCTATAGCCATCTGTTCATATCTGCGATCTAATGGAAATTCTATTACTTTACCCATAATAGTATTTATATTATGTAGTACTGTAACTAAAAATCTCCGGCGGCGGATCAGGAATAGAACGATCTGTTATAGCTAATTTAAGTGATTTTAGTAAAGCTTCCCATTCAGATTTTCGATTAGTCCAGCTATAAAAAGTATCAGTGTATATTTTTGACGGCTGTGTGTTCAAATACATATCGTTAAAATTTTCAATGGTAATATCTAACATGTTATAACATGCAGCTGCGTGGGCTGTTGGTTTTTCATTGTATTGATACATATTTGTCCAATGAGAAGCGGTTTCGAAAATACCTCCATAATTCGAATGCACACAAAGATTTCTTGCCGACATAGCTTCGAGTAAACATAAACAAGATGTTTCTTGCCATGTAGTAGGATATGCAAAAATGTGAGATTTTTGTAGTGCGGTTCTTATCTCGTCATTTGATTTTGTACCATGATTCGTCACATTAGGATTTTTTTCAAGAGCTTCAAACACACTCTTATATTGTTCGTCTCTCTGATCCCAACCGTATAATTTAAAAGATGAATATACATCGAGATGAATATTGTCATATTTTTCACACAATTTGTCAAACACAGCCGCTAAAATATTTAAACCACGGTGCGGTGTAGAATGATAAATGAGATTAATATTTTCTTTATCTTTTTCTACTTCATCAATTGGATCAATAAAGTTTTTTAGTACAATACAATCAGAATGATTTAAACCATAACGAGCAATGTAACCCTGCATTTGCCAATTTGAGACAAAAACATATTTGTGAAACTTCATTTTACCATGTTCTGTAGCAAGAAATTCAGATTCTGGATCACCTGGTAAATCATGAGCCCAAAATATACGTATTTTGTCTTCGTCGAGTTCGCGGAAACGTGAAGAAACGATTTGAAAATCTTCCAGTAGGCTTTTATCCAATCGTTCTGCAACTTTTAGAGTTAGTTGTTCGGTACCGCCCATCGATTTTTGATTTGTTTCATTACGAACAAATTTTCCGCCAAGTATCTCAGCCATTTTCACGATCCTTGATCAAATTATCAGTGCGTACAGCGCGAACATTTCCATAATTACCAGATTTAGTTTGATTTTTATGTCTGAATAAACATAAAGTATAGTTACTATCTTGTTTTCCCATCGGATATACGATTTCTCGTGTCTTTTTTACTCTCCAAACATCTAACATTATAATCCACTCTCCAAATATAACATTAATTCATGAACATATCGATTATTAACAACAGCATAAGGAAATCCTTTTTCTGAGATATCCGGATATATTTGTTGTAATACTTTTCGTTGTATATCGGTGTCTACCTCAATAAGCTCGCAATCTATTCCTCTTTGCTCTATATACATTTTTAACAAATCACACGGCGGGCACCCTGATTGAGTAAAAACTACTATGTGTTCTTTTTCTTTAGCCATTTTCCGTTTATCTTTCCACCAATGAATTCGTTGTAGTATTCTTCAGTCAGTAATGCTTCGCATCTAATCTGATAATCCATTTCCCAATATGCACACTCTGTTTTTGTTTCACACAGTTGTACAACATATCGTTCGAACTCTGCACCATTCGCGAGCTCATCTTTGAGTTGTTGATTTGATCCGTAGTATTTTTTCCAGTCTGACTCGACTAATGATCTTCTCTTTCTCTTCTTGCCTTTGAGAGGAGGTAATGTCTTTTTACTCCAAAAAAATTTTTTGCCGATATACTTGCGTTTAGTTTCTTTATTAATTAACAAGTATACCATACCATAATAATTTTGTACATGCTCTGATTCGAGGGCCCAACCTTCTAATAGATGTATCCAAGGATTTTCATAGCTTGCAGTAGTTAACGACGACATTCCCTTCGTAGAATATTCTTTTTGATTTGGCAAAACTATCTGACCACCGTTGTTCGGCGCATAATGCATCTTCGACGATTACTCTACCTATACCAACTTGTACTACGCCTTTTGCACATTCGTGGCAGATAGGTAATCCATAAACATAGAGATGTGCACCTTTGAGTGAAACACCATTCTCTACAGCATTATATATACAATTCATTTCAGCGTGTACCACAAGCTCATATTTTGTCTCGCGATTATTGAGTCTCTCTTCAGTGTCTTGTATTCCTTTTGGGAATCCATTATATCCCGTGGCGAGAATATTACGATTTTGACCAACGGCTACAGCACCAATCTTTTTAGACGGATCTTTCGACCATGTTGAGATGTGTTGTGCTAACGCTAAGAACTTGCGATCCCATGCCGAGCTAATACTATCTCTCACCATTCTAACTCCATGTCATCATCATATTCAAATTGTTGGTCTTCAAGAGAAGCGCTGCAAATTGGACAAAACTCAATTGGCATTTCTTCATCATCAAAATTAGTCTGACGAATAATTACGTCACACTTGACTTCGCATGATCTGCAATTAATCGTTTTCTTGTACATCTATTATACCCTTTTCGAAAACTACTGAAATAAAAACTGCCCCTACTAAACCTTTATCTGCAGTCGGTTTTATGTCTAAAAAATGTCGCTGTGCATATCTTTCACGCGCGATTTCATTTACTATTTCTATTTTTTGCAATGAAGCCAATGATTGACTTCCTATGTAGCTATGTTTGATAGCATAATTAAAATGACTGGCCATTTTTGCAAAAAATGCTGGATTAAATGAATAAAACCCCATTTCAAATGGAGAATAATATGGTACCACATGTAAAATTTGTGATTGATCTTTTGTAATATCATTCAATGTCTCATGAAATTTTATTTGATCTAAGAAAACATCAGAACTATGGCAATTAAAAATAAAATCGTATTTTTTATTATCTTGTGACCAATCTTCAAAATTGTTTATATTCACTATATCTACATGTAAAAAACCCAAATACCTATACATTTCATACATATCTTTGGGTCTTTCATGTATATCTTCATAATCAAGTAAAGTTTTTATACTGTTCCAATCTTGTATATTAGTGTCACCGATATGTAATACGTTCCATTTTTTTCTGGTTTCTCTATCTATTTTTTTTATTTCATTGATAAAAAAATTATTAAATACTTTTGAGGCAAAATCAATCAAAATGAAAAGTCCTTAAATGTGTCATCATCAACATCTTTCTTAATACCGCCTACAATGTAAGATGTAATTTCAGTTTCTTGTGGTGCAACTTGTACTTCAGCACCGCTAATCCATTTCTGTGTCCATGGCAAAGGATCAGATCCACCTCGTTCATTAGAGAGGCCAATGGCATACATACGCTTATTGCCTAACCACTCCACATACTCACCCAGGAGCTCTGCGTTTAAACCGATCATCGAACCCTCTTTAAAGAGATATTCGGCCCATGCTTTTTCTTGATCAAGTACATCACGAAAAATTTGTTTTACCTCGTCCTCTGTATCTATAGCAATTTTGGCATAGTCTTTGTCTTCTTTAGGTAGCAGCTTGATGAGTTGCTGAGTAGATGCCATGTGCACATTCTCGTCGCGTGCAATAAACTTAATAATCTTTGCATTACCTTCCATCTTCTTTAGCTCAGCGAATGCCCAACTACAAGCGAATGACACATAGAATCGAATGCCTTCGAGTGCATTGACAGCGTTCAATGCAAGCCATAGATTTCTTTTCGTTGGATTCTCTGCAAGGTTATCATAGTATTTCGAAATAGATTTAGCACAGTCGACAATCTCTTTGATGTCTAGCATCTCATCGAATACTTTAGAAGGATCTGAATACACATTACGAATAATATGTGTATAAGATCGGGAATGAATGGTCTCGCTGAAGGCCCATGTTACGAGCCAGTTCTCAAGTTCAGGTAACGAACACAAAGGCATGAACGTCTCAACGGGACCGCGCCCTTGTACTGAGTCAAGCAAGATCTGACGTTTCAGATTGCTCGTAAAGATATGTTGTTCGTGCTGAGTTAGATTTTTAAAGTCTTTACTATCGCGAGTAACGTCAACTTCTTCGGGACGCCAAAAGAAACCGAGTTGCTTATCAGTCAATGTCTCGAAAATACGATAGCGTTGCTTATCATAGCGCGCGATGTTTACACGAGGGCCAAAGAATGCTGGTTGTGTTGTAAAATCAATTTTTTGTGTATGAAATACGGACATTATTCTGCTTCTTCCTTTGTTTTATAACTCCACTCATCTGTATGACCCACACTCCACTTTGGTTCAGTTTCTACATGATAGTTTTGTGTACAAACCTTAAAGTCAGGCGTCTGTGGCTCGTCGATAGTTAAACTCGAGTCTCGCCAAATAATTCTGTTGTTCGGCTGAGCTGCAAATTGACCATTGTCTAGTTGAATAATGTTAAATGACTTGTGTTCTGGATCATGTTCACTAAAGTTTTCGTTGAGCACGTTCTTGTCTGCATGACAATTATCTATTGTAAACAAATATTCGCCTTCATGAAACTGCTTATCTTTGCCGAAAAACTTACAACTTGACAAAAGTGGTTTCTGTATAACAGTTATATGATAGTCAAAGCAGTCCCATAATTGTAATATGTCGAGCGGCAGATCGAAATCGAGATCTGTCTTCCATACGAATGCAGATATTGGTAGCTTATCAAACAACGCGCCATAATCTGTTAATAGTGTTTCAAAGTACAGCGCTTTACCTGTCACCGATTTGACTGATGTCCATACACCTGGCGTAAACTCGCCATGGCCGTATTCGAGATCATAGAGATACTCTTTACGAACCATGACAGGGATTGGAGGTAGATTATGTACTAAGAACGCCATTAAATTTTACAAGCATCACAGTCGTCAGGATTACTGAGATCACAAACAGGTGCTTGTTCTTCAATAGGTGGATCACGTTCGTCTGTGATTTCGCCAGCTCCGTCATAAGTGTTGTTGTAGTAGAGTTGTTTGCCACCATACTTATAGAACATCAACATGTGTTGCATCATCAATGACAGTGGAATCTTTTCCTCATCATAATGCAGAGGATTGTAGCTAGTATTCACAGAGATACCTTGATCGATAAATTTCTGCAATACAGCCATGATCTTCAAATAACCTTCAGGTGATTTTTGATCCCAAAGTAAATCGTACTTATTCTTGAGTCGGCCGATCTGAGGAACAACTTGCTTCAGCACACCATCTTTTGATTGTTTTACAGAGATGAGCGAGCGTGGTGGTTCAATACCATTCGTACTATTACTAATCTGCGCAGACGTCTCAGCAGGCATCAGCGCCATCAGTGTTGAGTTACGAATACCAACTTTTTGTAACAAATCACGCAATGTACCCCAATCCATTTTGTAATCTGGCTTTGCCAATTCATCGACTGTTGTCTTATATGTGTCGATGGGTAATACACCGTCATGATATTTGGTTTCATTTGATTTCAAACATGCACCCTTTTCAGCAGCGAGTACAGCAGATGCTTGAATTAGGTGATATGACCATGCTTCTGCATATTCATGTATTAGTTCGAGGTTCGGATCTTGATAGTTCGTATCATTCTTTGCTAGCCAATGGGCAAAGTTAATAATGCCTACACCAAGTGGCCGACGGTTCATAGAGCCCACAAAAGCGGCCTTGACAGGATAGTCTTGATAATCGAGCAATGCATCGAGCGCGCGAACGGCCAATTCACATGGCAATGCGAAGTCAGATGGTTTCTTGACATTGCCCCAATTAATAGCAGCCAGAGTACACAGACTAATCTCGCCGTTCTCATCGTGTAGATCGTTGAGTGGCGTAGTGGGAAGATTAATTTCGCAACAGAGGTTCGACTGACGAATTGGCGCGAGTTCTTTCTTAAATGCACCATGATCATTCGCATTGTCAACGTTCATTAAATAGATACGACCAGTGTCTTTTCGTTCTTGCATAAATGCAGCAAAGAGATCACGAGCTGGAACAGAGCGCTTCATAATAGAAGTCTTACGTTCGTATTTTTCGTAGAGATCACGGAACTTGTCAGTATCAGTAAAGAATGCTTCGTACATATCTTTGCATTCATGTGGCGAGAACAAAGTAATGTCCTCGCCTCTGACTAGTCGTTCATACATAACTTGATTGAACTGTACGCCATAATCCATATTACGGACACGATTTTCTTCGGTACCTTTGTTGTTTTTGAGTACGAGTAAATCTTCTACTTCGTAGTGCCAAATTGGATAGTAGATAGTAGCCGCTCCGCCTCTAACACCACCTTGCGAACAACTTTTAACAGCACTTTGAAAATACTTAAGAAAGGGGATAATACCAGTATGACTAGTATCACCATTGCGCACAGCAGAGCCCAAAGCACGGATGCGACCGGCACCGACACCGATACCAGCTTTTTGAGAAACGTATTTAACAATTGACGAGGCTGTTGCATTGATAGAGTCCAGTGAATCATCAGTCTCGATAAGTACGCAAGACGAGAACTGTCGTTGAGGCGTTCGTACTCCCGCCATGATAGGTGTAGGCAGACTAATATCAAAATTACTGAGTGCATTATACAACTTCACCACCCACTCCATTCTATTCTTCTCATAATCTGCAAATAACGTCATAGCAATACACATCATTGCCATTTGAGGTGTTTCAAAGATTTCGCCAGTCACACGATCTTTAACGAGATACTTGCCACGCATTTGTTCCATTGCGGCATAAGTTAGTGCAAAGTCTCGATCATGATCAATCTTCGTATCGAGAAACTCTATGTCTTCTCGACTATATTTGTTCATGAGCACAGGATCATATCTAAACGCAGCAATTTCATTAATGATATGTTCTACTAAAGAAGGTGGATCAAACTTACCATAAACTTCTTTGCGCAACCCATAATTGATCAGACGACCTGCTACATATTGGTAGTTCGGTGTTTCTTCAGTGATAAGATCAGCAGCTGCTTTGATCAACATCTCTTGTACATCAACAGTCTTAATATTATTGTAGAACTGAATGTGAGTTTTGATTTCAAGCTCGGATGCAGATACTCCGTTTAGTCCATCGCATGCATACGCAGCTACGCGATGAAACTTTTCGAGATCTAAGACTTCTCTTTCGCCATCTCTCTTCGTAACTTGAATGTTTTGAATCATTAGATCACTCCGCGTTCATGCAGTTTTTGACGGTTGGCAAGATGTGCCTCTTTAATGTCTTCCTTACTTAAACCAAAATAAGGAACTGCATGACCTTCGCGGATCATAATGTCTCCTAAAAACATAAAACTATCGGTCTCATGATCATATATTTCGAACTTACCCAAAATTCTGCCGAATTTACCCTTTGCATCATCACCAGGTTTTTCAGTAACAAGTACTGCATTAGATCCTACTGGCAATCGACTTTCTACATATTTCTTTGCCAATAAACCAAATTGCTTTTCGACTTTGTCTCGAGTACGAGATTCTGGTGTGTCAATACCATGAATACGAACTCTTTCGTTATGTTGCCAAATCCCGAAACCGAGATCGATATCTACATCCACAGTGTCGCCATCGACAATCCTGCGAATTACGCAATTGTATCTAAACATTATTTTGCCCTATTATCCGATTCGATCACAACATCATCATAACCCATGATAATGCCATAATCTTTTTTAAGTACGTGTAAAATTTTATCTATGCCGTCGCTGGCACCTTTGATAAACCCTGCATGATATGCTTCTGCTTTGCCAATCAATTGTCCCACCTGATAAGAAATAAACATCAATGCAACTGTAATGAGAGCTGATAAATCAATTTCCATCTTTGAATGCGCCCCATCTTTGAACGTAATTTTCTGCTAAATCTTCTGCATAGTGTACATTGTGTTTTTCTAACAATTCGGTACGTGTAAGAATCCAGCGACCATAACCCCACGCTTTTGTTTCTTTCTCGTACATATGTACTCCATAATGATACTTATCTTTGAATACTTCAGCCTTACGAGCATTGTCTTCATTGATAAATGTCGATATCAAAAGATGATTCATATTCTTTTCCACGCAGTGTAATGTATTTTCGCTTCGAGTCCAGAGGATATATTATCTCTTAAAACGTCGTTGATGTACATAGTCTCGGACGATAAAATCATGTCATTCACATCTTTCGATTTGATTGACTCTGGGAATATGACCACCTTATATCCTTTATCTATTGTCTTCTCAATTTTAGCACATGTTTCAATTGATCGTGGTTCGTTATCGTAAACAAAAACGCTGTTTTCATTCACTAAATCCCAATCAATAGATCCACCAGCCATTGCGATTGAGTTATCTACAAACATCGAATCAATTGGACCTTCGAGAATGTAGTGAGTTTGTGAGCGATCACATGTATCTAAGCCAAAGACTTTAGACTTCTTTGTGTCGATCATTATTGTTATATACCGTATGCCATCTTTACGAAATGATCGTCCTTGAAATCCGAAGAGGTTTTTATCCTCATCGAGAAACGGTATAATGAGACGTGGTTCATCGTTATCTAACGTATCAAACTTTCCTGGTATCACGCTGTTAACGAATTGCTTAAACCGCGGAGCATAGAACAGCTTAGCATGATACGGTGTAGGAATTTGTCTCTTGTTTATATATGCCTTTGCGGGATGATCGTGAGGCAATTGTGAGATTTTTTTGAGATTTTTTAGCTCGCTAGACTTAACGAACTTGGGAGGTTTCATCTTAATAGCCAGTACTTCGGCCTCTGACTGCTTTCGATCTACTACCGGAGACAGATTATCGGATATTTTTTCGCGGATGAATTCCTGATATACTATTGGATCGACTAACTCAAGGAGCTTATCGATACCCAAAGTAATACTGCAATTATGACAATGGTACAAAAATCCGCCATCGTCTTTTGGAAATATCCAACCACGTGCTTTGTACTTATTTTTTCGGGAGTCTCCACAAACGGGGCACCTAAAATTATAATGTTGAGCTTTTACCCTCTTAAATCGGTCTAATCGGTTGGAGATGAGACCAATATACTTTTGTTCTAACCACATAATATAAACCTGAAATAGCTATAGAGCTATTATAACCATTTTTCAGGTTTTGTACATGCTATCCCCAAGGCAAGTGTTGAGAGGATACAAGTGCTACGACTGCTGTTACACCTATCCAAAATAATCTATTAATAATTCTAATAGTATAGGCATTATCATCTACTTTTTTCTCTATATCATCTAACTTAGCTGAGAAACGATTTAATCTTTCAAAATTCGAATGATTGTTTTGTTCAATAGCAATCAATTTCTCTTCAGCCCGCGCTAAAGAGATCATCGCATCACCTAACTTATCGATTTTTTCTTCGATGCGATCTAAACGTTTTGTATGTGTCTCAGCCATTATTAGCCCTTAAAAATACGTTTGCGTTTACCATTGATTTCAATGTAGTTACGCGTGATGAATTGTGTTTTCCTTTTTTTCTTTTTCTTTGGAAATGCTTGAGCATCATCGCCCATTCCAGGACCCATGGTTGTATTATTAGTAGGAACAACTGCTCCGTCCTCTACTAATAATGTAGCCTCTTTCATATAGTAATTCAAACATTCTTCTAAATATTCAATATCATCAGGATCTAAATTTTTTTCTTTAAGCAATAATAAAGCTGCGGCAAATGACGCTATACGCGTCTTGCCTCCAGGAATTTTACCTAGCAGTTTTTTCAGGTTAGCTACTAATCTATCAAAATAACCAAACGATTTTTCTTGCTCAGGCGTTCTGTCTGCCTTCACAACAATAACTTTACCGTTTTTGTCAATTAGTCCAGTTTTGTATGCATCCCATTGCTCAAAAGGAGTTACAAGTCTCTTTAAAAACATATAAATGGCTGCTAAATCGATAGCACCTTTTGCCACTATAAACTCCTTAAGATTTCTGCTATTTTTAAATCTACTTTAATCATATCTGACTTTATATGACACCCTTCATATTCTATATTCATTACCGTATTAGGCATATATTGTAGAAATAACAAGAAAGTTTTTAAAATACCCCAATGCTCTTCATCAATCTTATAAAATAGCATGCGCGTAGCAGCCTCATGATGAAATACATTATATAGTGTAATAATGTGATTTAAAATCAATCTTTCTTTTAGTTCATTTTTTTCTACATATCGAGAAAATAGTCGCTTTAGATATTTGAATCTCTTCAAATCATCATAAAATTCTTCGATATCATATACTGTATTTGTGTAACTCGCAGCAGCATAAAGTAAAAAACTAGACTCATTCAATGGTGTCATAATAATCTTTTATTGATTAACTATCAGGCATAGTGGCGTCGTCAGCTGTACCAGTAGTATTAGCGACATCCAAAGTAGATGTATTAGCAAAATCAGTTGCATCGCCCGTAATACCAGCGCAAGCCAAAGTCTCGTGAGTGACTCGGCCTGAACGGCCACCAGTTCCAGTCGTGACCTTTACCCAACCGGGAGGTACACTACCTTTACCATCACCTCGAGCAGCTTGTGATTCAGCATCACTGACACCGAATACCTCAGTACCGAACAGATCTTGACCTGATTCACCAGTTTCAGCTTTCGCAGTAAACTTAGGCGCATCTGATTTCTGGTCTCTTTTACCGAATAAAGACATTTCTTATTCTCCGTCTTAGTGTTAAACAGTTATTTATTAGTCGTCATCCTTGACAGCTTTCTCTTTCTTAGCTCTCAACTTCTTGAAGTCTTCTGCATCGATGTCATTATCGTCATCAACGTCAAGATGTTTTTTCTGTGCAGGAGAAAGTTCTTTCTTCTCCGCTACAAAATCCTTAAATTTCTTCATGATTTTTTCTCCGTTTGTTTCATTGCTTTACGTGCAAGATGTTTGGCAATGTTTTGCTTCTTAATAGTATTGCCATATTCATCTTTGCGTTCGGCCGGAGCTTTTTTCCAACCAGAATCTTTTTTCCATGAATCAGTCTCTTCAAATTGTGCACTCTTATTATTCTTACGATAATGATTCAGCGCTTTAAAGGCATTGTCTTTGTGTACTTGTACTTTGCCTTTTTGGCCACCATGTGTAACATAGCTGATTGTCTGATGATCTTTCTTTTGTTTTTCTTCAGGCAACTTCCGCTTATAATTAGTAGAAGGATGCTTAGGGTTCAGACCTTTCTTTCGCGCTTTCTTCATTGCCTTATCTTTGTCAGTTACACTGAGAGCATATCCTTTCTTCGCAGAACCTGGATCGTTCTTCTTATTCATATCAGAACGCTCTTTGGCTTTCTTTGACATATAAGCACCAGCTTTGCCACCACGTAATGCAGCAGTCACACCACGACCAAATGCATCTTTACCTTTGTATGCACCTTCATCGACTTGTGTTTCTTCTTCGCTTACCTTTGACATACCGCCACGATCATTCTTGACCCAACCTTTTGCCTTTAACCGCTTTTCACGTTCGGCTTGTGCTGCAGCTTTTGTATCAGCATCATATTTCTTCTTCGCAGCGGCCTTAAACATTCGACCGTGTGCTTTCCGAGATTCGGGCGACATTGCTTCTGATACTTTAGATTCGCGTTCTTTCTTCATCATGTCAGCAATCTTACCAAGCTTGTTCTTATCAGAAGAAGAGATAGCAGCTTTCTTCTTATCATCAGCTATTTTATTTACTGACTTGCCATAAGCCTCAGTGCCTTCACGCATAGCTGAAAGCTTAGCAGCAATCGCCATTTGACGTCTCTTCTTCATAGATTTCCCCTTAAATTGTGGTGCATCAGAATCTTTAAAATCATCTACCCATTTACCCATATCATCTGATGCTTTGAGTTTTTCTGATACGTAATTAGTATGCATATCTGTTGATGCATCTTTCAGACGCTGTCGCAGATCTGCTTTAATTTGTGGATCAAAAGTACGAGTTACACTCTTGATAGCATTTGCTTTCTTTAGCATTTGTCGTAATGCAATCTTCACACGACCCGGTGAATCTGAATTCATATAGAAACGCGGCATCCCTTCAATATCGACAGCATATTTTCCTTCACGGATTGGTTTCTTACCGGTCATTTTACCGTGGTCGAGACCGAGGTGTCGTGAACGACCTTCTGTATCAAAACCGTGTGATACTGTACCTTTATGTACACGGAACACTTGAGCTCCATGGGCACCGCGATGCTTATTACCAGAGAGCTTGAATGCGTGCTTCATTGCATCTGACTTTGACTTATGTACACTATCAGGTTTACGTAAAGATCCACCTGGTTTAGTAACATGATACTCAGCAGCTTCGCTTACCTTATGGTCAGGATACATTGTTTTCATCGCTCGCTGAGGTCCGCCTTTTGCCTTTCTCTTCTCAATTTCTTTCTTGCTCTTATCACCAACTTTGTTGAAATAGCTACGAGCCGTATCTTTTGAAATCTCAGTAATCTGAGTTTCTTCATTTGTATGTTCTACACCAGTTGCATGCGGCTTTAGATCTCGATGCAAACGATCAGCATGTTGTTTACTCTTCGCTTTAAACACAACACCCTTATCAGTATTGCCTACATACTCGATATGACCCGCTCTTTCGTGCTTACGCATCACTGCACCAGCTTTCTTTTGTCGAGAGTCACCATCGAGATGATCAAGCTTTACATGTATTTCGTGCTCTTCGTCCATCATCTTATCTACAAACTTAGTATACTTAGACTTAGGCATGTCTCCCTTCCTTGCTTTCTTATCGCCAGGTGCATCTTTGTATGCTGATGCATCGTCGTCTGCTTTCTTGCCATGCTTCTTAAAGTGTGCATCTCGCTTGGCTTTTGTTGTTTTCTTTAAACCTTTATGATACGCGGCTGGTTGTGTACCCTTACGATCTTTAATGTCAGGATCTTGTGCTGATCGTTCTTCGACAACGTCACCAACCCTTTTAGTAGATACCCAAACTCGACCACCCTCTTCTTTACACTTCGCAAGCATCTCGTCTTTAGTACCAACAGCTGTAACTTTTCTATCCATGACAAGTGCATAATGGCATTGATCACTACCTACTGCATCTTCACCAACCTTAATTGTTTTAACTTCTTTCTCTTCTGGTACACAGTTAGGTACACGCTTCTTACCTTTTTTCTTCATACCAACTTTTTTGTATCCGTCCCAACAGGCTTCTTTTACTTTCTTTTGACCAGGTGTTTTCTTGATTGCATCTTCAACACCTTCAGGTTCTCCCCATTTTGGTAGAGGCCCATCGGGATCACCCTTCTTATTAGGCACAAGCTTAGCAGCATGCTTAGACATGTCACACATTTCGAGCAACTTAATCGCTTCGTCAGGTCCAATCGCCTGAGTCAAAGCCATTACTACATCGTCTTGCTCTTTACCCTTGACTGATTTCAGATCCTGTTTCGTCGGCAACTTCCCCGTCTGTAACTTCTGCATCACTCTCCGAACTGATGTGTTCGTCCGAGCTAGCTTCGACAGGCTCTTCGCTGCTGACTTCAACTTGTTCCTCTGAATCGCTTCCGCTAATATCATCTACTGGTTCCTCTACTGGTGCTGTAGCACCGGGAAAATTAAATTGTCTCTCTAAATCCTGCTGATAAAGGTTTTGATTACCTTTCATAATATCTTTCACAGCGGACATGAGTCCTTGTATTTCGCTTGTATCCTTTAAATCTGCCATAATATCCTCACGCTAGATCTTTATCGTGGTTGAGTCCACCTTTCTTTTTCTTTGCAATAAAAGCATTGACACGTGCATGACCCCATTGTTGTGGAGTCGTGCCAGGTCGATGACCTGTTTTCCATGCTGCAACACCTCTGTTGTAAACTTTACGCAATGTACTTGCTGAGATACCAGACTTTGCAGCTTTCGCAGCAAATGAACCACCTTCTTCAGTCATTGTATTCTTTTTACGAGTATCGCGAGTACGAGCACGATCCATCATACGATCGTGTTTTTCTTTATCAGCTTCCTTCTCTCTATTAATTTTGTCTTTAACTCTTTTTTGATTTTCTGTATATTCTAAAAAAGTTTTCATTTATTTACGCCTAGTTATCTACTAATAAAACATCAAAGATTGCACCACCGCCACAGTTGTTTCCGGTTGTAAAATCAATCTTTAAATCTGTTTTTTCTGCAAAAGTCAGAGGAATTGGGTAATCATATGTTACAACGTTTCCACCCTGTGTTCCCCATTGTCCTTTTAAGTTAAATGCCTCTCCAAAAGGTCGAGCAAATAATTTAAATTGTACTGCTGTCGACTTATCCGAACTTCCTTGGAATTTTATCAAATATCCAGTCTTACCTGCAGGAATCGTATAGACTGCCATTAGAGTCTGACCATTTCCTGCTATAATCTGTGCCGCAAGTGATGCGCCTTGATTGATACTAATAAGTCCGACGTTTGTTGCATCCTTCATACGAGCACGAAAGATACGAGAGAAAGTTGTTGCACCAGACGAACCAACGTTAATGTCTTCGATCACTTGATTATAATCATCATCAAGACCTTGAACTTCGACTATTTCTCCTGTGTCAGTACCGCTCGAAGATGTAATTGCAACAACACCACTCGATGGATATGGATACAGTGCCGTTGTGCCACATCCATCCCATATCGTGGCAGTACCATTGATATCTGTACCTGTATAACCAAATTTATTAATATGTTGCTGACCTGCAGGCAAACCAGCAGAAACAAACGGAGCAACGACTACAGCTTCAAATAATGTTTTATTATTTGCTAGATATGATTGCGAGTCTTTGTTCCAAATTGCCATTAGCAGTTCCACCTACGTCGTGCTGCTTTTCCCCTCTCACCTGTCCATCCTCGCGAGCGAGCACAGAAAGACTTTCGTCTACCAGCTGCTTTACCGTCTGGATCGAGTTTAGAGGGCGGTGTTGTTACCGCGGTCTTAACACCGTGCGCTTTTGCACCTTTACGTGTCAAACCTGCTCCGTCTTCTGTCGGTCTCTTATGACCTTTTGCATCTTCACCTTTCTCATTAATTAAATCATGATTTAAATTGTCAAATGCATATTGCTCAGCACTTAAGTCTGTATCTACAAGATACCATTCTTGCTTGTATTCAGTATATCGATCGCGAATTTCTTCAAAAGTAATATTATATTTTTCACTTTTCTTTCGAAGATTGTGTTCTACCTTCTCTGATATTTTTTCTAAATTAATTTTATCAATGATTCTCATAATCATTTCAGACTCAACAGATTCTTTTCGAGTCTTTCTAGCTTTTTGTACTCTTTCCATCTCGGCTTTTTTAACTTTAGGCAACATTCGCTTTGCAAGCCGCGAAATAATATCCTTTTTCTTTTCAACCTTTTTATCGACTTGTTGACGGCCGGCGTATGGCAAATCTTTATAATTTTTGCCCTGAGATCCAGCAATTCTAGCTCGTATGGCTTCTCTTGCCTTTTTCATCGATCTCTTTTTTAACTTATCGGTATTTGCAATCTTATATTTAGCTCGTCTTTTGCCTAACTTAATTTTGCCTTTAATGCGCTTCATCATTTGCTTGCGCTTTAGACGTTGTTGCATTGTCAAGACTTCTTGTAAATTTTTGTCTTCAGATACGCCAGCAACATCTCTTATTTTATCGTACATATCTTTTGCCTCTGAACCTCTTTGTATTCTTTTTGGCAGACCAGATTTAAATTGAGTAAATTTACCAGCATATGCGAGTGATCTTAATTTAGAAGCACTCATGCCTGAAACATCGTCTGAATCAGGGTCTCTTTCACCTGCTGATACCACGGTAATCTTATCAAAGTTATAATCTTTACCATTATATGTATTTAATAACTTCTGAAAATCATCTACTCTATCAGATCCGCCTATAACAATAAGCTCGTTATATTTGTTTTGTAATTGTTTTGCAACGTCAATAATTGTTCGAGCATTTGAATTTTGTACCATAGGTCCAAATGCTTTTTTAGCGAGGCGGATTTTATCTTCGTAGGAAAGGGGATTTTTTCTCTTATCTTGCGAATGAGATAAGAAGAGCATAGGTGTCGCACGATTCTTCCGTGCAACCATTTTAATTTTTGTAACTAATTTTTCGTGGCCAATCGTAGGAGGATTCATACGACCGAACGCGATAACTACCTTTTTCATGGAGATTGCCTTAGCCTTATCCTAACGAAGGTCTGCCGCAGCCTAACTTCTACAGGTATTTATACAATTATGATTTTAAATGTTCTTTAAAAGAAGGAATGAACTCATAATTTTTAGTTGATGATCTACTTTGTATTGTAGATTCTCGTATCCAACCGATAGCTGGAGTAGGACTCATGATTTTAATAGGAATTTTAGACCTACGAGATTTCAGAAAATATTGATTATCGATTGCACCTGAACAACCCATTGTGGCAATTTCTTCTAATAATTTTTCGGCAGTTTTCGGTGTAATAGCATATGCATGAGAACCTTCATGACCACCACCTTTTACATCAATAATTTGAAATGGAGGACCTGCGGCTCGATGATCATAATTTGTAGGATGTTCTAGTTTATATCCCAGGACGACAATCATATTTTCAGGTATTTCCACATTCACAGGCCACAACATCATTCCATCATGTTCTAATACGATAGCAGCTTTCCCGCTATCCGCTATCTTTTTCCAAATTGCAATATGACCACTATAACAACACTGTGCAGCAGCACCGCCACTTACCTTAGTTGGTTTAGGAACACCGGTATTTTGCCATGCTAATTCTGGTTTGCCTTGATACCATTCAACATATTCCCACGGTAATCCTACCTCTCTACACGAATCTGCTACATCAGATGCATATTTTTGAGATCGTTCATCAATTGTTTTTAGTATATAAGCCTGCGCTGGTTTCATGATAAATTCTTTTTAAATGAATCAATATAATCAAAGTTAACTAAACTTGCTGCGCCCCATATTGTGGATTTTCTTATCCAACCGATCGCACAAACGGGATCTGCAATATACAGCGGTACATTTTTTCTGAGAGTATTTGCTCTAAAAACATGTTGATCGACACAACCAGATGTTCCCATCTCTCTGATATTATCAAGCATTTGTTCAGCAGCACCGCGAGTAATAACATAAGCATGTGATCCACTATGTTTATCTATTTTTCTCAATGCAACTTTATCTTTGACATGATTATATTGATTCTTATCTTTTAATTTATATCCCAATGCAACGATACAATCATAATTAATATTAAAATCGAATTCTTGTAGCATTACAGCATCGTGTTCTAATATGATGGCCGATTGCATACGAGTATCTACGATATGTTTCCATATAGCGACATGACCAGCTGTACAAAGTTGCGCCTTATTACTATCTGAATTAATAGGTTTTAGTGTTTTCTTTGGATTTTCAATGACACCGATTTGTTTATGAGCATCAGAACCCAACATATTGCTGAATCCTTCAAAATATTCCCATTCAATTTTATGTTCATCACACGACTCTGCTGCAATCTCTGCATATTCATATGATAATGTGCTGTCGTGTCTTAAAATAAATGCTTTCATTAAAATATATTCCAGTTATTTTTTTCAATCATCTGATTTATATATTTTTTTTCTTGATCGTAATTGTGCATAGAACTTTGTCGATTATCTGTATCAGCAGAATTATAATAGCTTTTTGTTTCTTTAAAATCAAATCCGTATACATTCACTTCAGCGATATTCAATTGATCAAAAAGATATAAAACAGATAAACCAGTCGAAGGTCGAGGATTAATATTATTTAATTCTGTCCATATTTTGTCTGGTATTCTATATACACTCTTTCCCTTGTATTTGTCGCCAGTGACATGCCTTTTTTCTTTTTCTGCCCATATCGTAAACAAAAAAGTATGAAAAGGCAATTCAGCCGCTTTATTCCAACGAGCTATTTGTTTTGGATCGCTCGTTGCCATATAATCCCATCTTGTACCCTGTATTTGTGGCTTCAGATTTTCTATGTAATTAAATCTTACCGTAGGATATTTGTCTATCTGCTCTCCGTAATTTTTATTGAATAAACTTTGAGCATTTCCTATTACATTAATTTTTTCGGGAAACATAAACTATATAATTTTTCTGTCTATCATCCCACTTTTCTGATAATAGATTAAATCTTGTATTAAGTTTTTCTTTCCACCATGATTGATCTTCTACAATCAGATGTGCATTTCTACCATCAGATAATATTTTTGCAGCTGGTCTACAACTGATAACAAAATAACCTTTGTCGAGTGTACAGCGTTGAAGATCATCAAGTACTGATTCAATGAGAGTTGGTTCTATATGTTCAAGCACATCACAACATACCACAAAAGAACGAGGTATATTGTTGTCTGCTTTATCTGCAAAACCTGGATCGTATTCGGTTACTTGATATTGATTGGGTAAAGAAGCGCCGAAAGTGCCATGACCGGCACCATAATCGAGGATATCTACATACGTTTCTTTTTGAAGGAGAGGTAAAACTTCTCTAACATATTGGCGACCTGTGTCACCCCATCGAGTTTTAGATTCTTCACGTGTTTGTCTAAGTACATTTTTATATTCATCACTAATTAACATTTCTCAAACTACTCTTTGTTAGGGAATCTTGTGATAGACTCAACTCTAAAATATCTAGACTATTATATTTTATTTCAGCGAATAAAAACTGTTGTAGGTCATCGATAACCTTTGTATTTTTATTTATCATATCCTCAAAAGATAAAGTAAACGTCCATCTTTTATCAGACCATTTCTTGATACTATCTGGTATGGTTACTTTTCGAGGTCTATTTCTACCACTCTCTTTATTCCATCTATTCCAACTATCAGCAGCATCTTTTGGATTTCTATGTAAGATAATTTTTTTAAAATTATATAGCTGTTGCTCTAGTTTTTGACTATAGATGTGGTGTGTAACAGCAAACTCATTATCATTAATTTGTTCGAGTGCTTCTTCGATACTAGCTTTTGTACGATATCTTTCTGGATGTTTACGACCATCTTCTAGATCTTGAGGATTATATCTGTCATACGCTCCGGCATTGATATGCATATATGTAAACATCAACCCCATATTTTGGAGCACGTTAGCAAGCAGATATGTGCCTGATTTTGGCTGACTAATTATTAAACTTTTCATTGATGAATACAAGTCCGGTTAATTTAACGTATGGTGCCCATCGGCCGCCATCTGTATTCATTGTTGTTACTTCTTTTAATTTAGTAGTATGCTGTCGACTAAACTTAAATCCATAACTCTCAATTTTTTGAAGCCAATAATCTTCTTCTTGCTCGTTGACGTGATGATGTCCGCCTTGACCAGGTACAGCGTGCGTCATAAAGAGTACACGACATTTTTGAAATGCAGCAACATAATTATCCATATATTGCTCGTACACATGTTCTACAAATTCTACCGACCAACACAAATCGTATGTTTCGTTAATTGTTGGAGGACCGTCTTGAAAATCATGTATAGTAAACATTGATTTGTTAAACCAACTCTCGGCGATTTTTCGATCGCCATCAATGCCATGTGCTTTTAATCCTTTTCTGACTGCTAAATTGACCATGCCCCCGGGCCCGCAGCCGACGTCGAGCATTGATTTAATATCAAATTCTTCTATGGCCCAATCAATAGCGCCATGATCTAAATGAGTCACACCGCAGTGACCGCCTAAGTGTCTTCCTTGCATTTATCGTTGCCATCCTTTTATCACATCAGGGCTAAAATTAGCTTTACTAAATTCCATTCTATCTACAATCTTGACAGCATCGTTGCTCAAATGATCGATAGCACAGAAACCTTCTGGTGCTGTAACTTTAAAACCTGTACGAGTTCTAAGAAAGGTTCGAAGAGAACCAGCTTTATTCATTTTATTTATGATCATCTGTTTAGCGTCTGACAGCAGAACCATTAATGTCCATACATTTTGAATTTGTGGCTTTCTAAATCGACTAAAAAATCTCATTGTATTTTTCATCTCAGCTTTTTTCTTTGCTTTGCTAGCTGGTGTTTTTAATTTATCAAGTTCTTTTTTGTATCGATCAGTAATCCAATTCATGAATGCTTGAGTGTGTGTACGCGGATTAATTCGTTTGCCACCTCTAACATAACTATTATTAAATATTTTGATGAGATCTAGCATGGTTTTATTCTCATGAAAATAGTTAATCAATTCTGCAGGCGTATTATTAAAAACTGTACCCGCCTGTGATAAGAGTGCAGTTACTCTTTCAGTTTCAGCTAAAGTAAATGTAGCGTTTCCTGTTTCATCTCGATAAGTAGCATCGGTCTGCCATACACCGGCTACATTATTAAAGGTAGAAGCAATCTGTTTACCAAAACTAGCCCGCATAGAAACAAAATCGTTTCCAGTATAAGTAGTGTGCCATACAACTCCGATTTTAGCTTTACTAATTTCACGTCCGAGCGGACTTTTGACAGGAACAGCATAGACAATAGTATTAGGCTGGAAAGTAAAATAAGACTCATCATCGATGGTTTCCTTTTTGACGTCTCCTTTGGTGAACATCAAATCACCCTGAAATACGCCTTTTTTGATTCCAAGTTTGCTGAATTCTTCGAGCGCAACGAGGAGTTTATCAGTAAGAGTTCCTGTAGTATCAGCTTTGACGTCTGCGGGAGTCTTATAGATTTTTGGGTTTTTGTTAAATACACCTTTTTTAGCAACGAAAAACTTACCGTCTGTCGGATCGATGCCCGCGAATACAGCAGGAGCACCGTCCCATTTGACGGTGCGAGAGACAGAAGCTTTGCTACTACCTGATAACATATCTCGTAAATCACGTAGGAAATTAATAGCCTTTCTAGTTCCAACCACGCCTTCATTGAATATCAAATCCTCCACATGTTCCATATGAGTGTTCTTGGCTTCTACTATATACTTATCGAATTTTTTCATTAGACTTTAATCTTGGGTTTAATAGTGCCTTGAGTAATAACATCGATCATAATGTCAGTCTTTTTAACTGGATCTGCTTTGATCACATGACCAGCAGCAGTTGTTAATTTTGGGCCGCTGCGATTATTATTGAAGAAAATCACAGGGATATTTCCAAAATATTTGTATGCTTTATTAGCATATTCTGTTTCAATTGCTTTCCATTCTTTTGGATATGTTTTCTTGATTGCTTCTATTTGAGTCTTATTTACTTCATTCTTGCCTTTGCCCATGGTAGCAAACCCAAGAGATTCTTTCATTTGTACAGCTTTATTCACCATATCTGTAAGGTCCACTGTACCACCCAATTTAAATCCAGTTACAGACTTTTTATCACCTGCTAAATTAGCGCCCTTGACTTCGAAAAGTTTTGATCCAATTTTCATATCAACACCAGCAGATGTACCTCCACCGAGTGTAGCATCATCAATTAAGAAATATAGTAGGCATTCACCAGGACCCACGCCTTTTGGTTGAAAGTCATATAGATTATTAAATGCTTGACGATCGATTGTCTTGAGATCATTGATAAGATTATTGACTTTAGTCACATCCATGCCTTTGATGGTTTTAGACAGATCAAATCCTTTGAACATATAAGTGGCGTACAGATGTTGAATCTCGTTTTTATATTTGAGAGATTCAAAATCTGCACCACGAATATTGAATGACGTAACTTGAGTTGCACGCGCAATAAAATCAGCATCCAACTCAGATACTTTGGTGAGTCTAGCCATGACGACCTCCGAAATAGTGTATAACTATTTATGCTGCGGAGTATTCGAACCATTCAGGTACAGGCCGTTTTGTCCAAACCATTTTAAATCGTTCTTGTTTGGTTTGGTAAAATGCTCGATAAGAACCCATCACATCGTCAGGATTCATGCATTCGGGATTTGCACCCATCGCGAGCGGCATAGGAGTCACTTCTTCGGATGGATTAATGTTGTTAGGAGGAAAACACAACCAACCATCAAGCTCATCTGTCTTGTGATACTTGTTGTATCGATAGTTGTACTCGATGCCGAGGTAGAGGAACATCTGATATGCCCACTTGTAATTACCTGCCGTCTCCATAGCCCATACAGTACACGGATGTTTTACATGTACGGCAGAATAGAGGACATCCTCGCGCTCATCAGGCAATTTCCAATAACGTTGCATAGTCTTGCCTGACTTTGAAGGTCGACGCTCCTCAGTACCATCAAGGAGACGATGCACAGTCGATAGCATCTGTGCTTCTTCAACGTACATCTTCGGTACGTGTTTGTCGCAATGTGACTGAGCACAACGCTGCGGTGTTTCTTCAATAATAAATCTGTTCATTTCACAAAAACCTGTATAGTGTGTCGACCGTAGTTTTTTATATTTCTGACTGTCGTTACCCAATGAAGTGTAGTATCGTCATTTACTACCATTCTATTATATTTTGCAGGAATTATACATGCTTTATCATCTATCTTTGCTATTAATTGACCACCCCATTCTATCGGCCAATCTTGCAAATAAAATGTAAATGCACACGTGTACGATTCATCACTATGTTGATTAATTCCAGAATTTGGACCCCAAATATAATAACTAACTTGAGTATCTTTATTTGGAGTACAATATTCTTTAATTTTTTCTAAAACAAACGACTTGACCCCAATACATACTGGATGATATAATACATGACCTGTTTTACCTCGGTACAGGTATGGTTGCCATGCATATCGATTTGTGCACCATTGTTCTTTGCTTGCTTTTAGCTCATCACTAGTATCGATAAGAGAATTAAAATCTTTATGAATGATTTGCAACTCTTCTTCAGAAAAAATATTATCAATGACTTTCACGAAGATCGCCTTTCTTCAATGAGATATAATCTTTCTTCGTCATAATATAGGCTGCAGTAGCGAGAATTAAAATGCCGGCAGACTCATAGATGATGTTGAGAGCATCAGTGCCTTTAGTCTGTAGTATGATCATGCGTGTGAGAGCAGTCATCGCAATGATGAGAGGGAGAGTTACCGGTATACGTTCGCTCTGATAGAAAGCAGCGACCATACCCAGAATTTCAGCGTAAATGAATAACAAGAAAAGATCACCCAAGGCCATCTTTCCTTGTTGTTGAAACATTCCAATAATATCATAGCCGGCAGCCCATATAGTACCAGCGACTACGAATAATAGAATTGCTTTTTCGGCATGTGTGATAGCACTGCCTATCTTTTGTTTTAAATTTCCCATTCCAAATTCAACTCAATAGTACATGGAACCATCGGAACTTCCCCATTGAAAGTGATTTGACACTCATCAATGTCAGGATTTCCCATTCCTTCCATGTCCTCGATAGTAACTCCCCAGTCGTCAGGCGGCCGGAGAGCACACGAAGATAATAATAAAACGAATGCTAGACGAGTAACCATGTTAGCCCAATAAGAGATAACACAGTCACACATCCATAAAAGAAAAGTTTAAAAATTACTGCCCCGAATTCTACTAAGAACCATAGAACAAAACCAATCATCAATAAGACAATGCACATCTTAAATGCGATGTAGCCAAGTCCTATGATTCCAAGTATGGGGTCCATAATTTATTCCGCGTCGGGCGCAGGGGCCGGTTCTTCGCCTTCAGCATCAGGTTCTTCTACAACCTGAGTAGCTTGGCGAACTTCTTGAATCAACTCAGCTACTTGACCGTACGGCAAATTGCCCAGTACGCCAAGCACTTTATTCATTGTTTCAAGGGGAAGTTTTGCAACTTGAGCCATGTCGTTCTCCTTAATTGTCCAAAAATTCATCGATCTTTTCGCCACCGAATTGATCGACCCACGTAGCGCCCTTATAGAGCTTACTAATACACCAAAATACTACATCCCATAGTAACACAATAGGAGTGACTAGTACAACTTTGGTAATTCTTTTAATATTTATATCCATCAGAATATCTTATCCATGAATCTCTGTACTTCTTTATCAATCTTACGCTTCATGCGATGATCAAATTCGCGACTCATTTGATTACTAGTATATTCACCATATTGGCCACGACCATTACGAGAATTTTGACGATCACGCAACAACCTTAATTCTGCACGATGATCGCGCTTGCCATCAGGACCATAGACTACATAACGACCATTTTGCATATCGTATGTATCTATATGAGATACCTTGATAGGTGTATGAGTTGTCGTCTGAATGTTACCATTACGACTACTATTTGACCGAGCAGCTTCAGTTGCCGCTTGACCTGTTGCTTTGATATCTCGCTTATCAGGAGTAGAGTTATCTTCGTAAGTAGAAGGTTGACTCGCACAACCAATCATCGATGACAAAGCTAGAACTGCTAATAAGTATTTCATAAGAATACCTCCGTATTATTTATGCAGCTTTCGGTGCAAACAGTTTACCAAAGCCTTCGCAAAGAACGTTGAAGGCACAGATTTCCCAGCACCAATCTGAGTAGAAGTCGTCTTCACACTCATAGCCAGAATCAGTCCACTCGTCGTCGCGACCAATTCCTGCGAGCTGCTTGTCGTAGAACTTTTCGAAACCGATCAGGTTTTCGAGTAGACCCTCACCGTCAGCGTAGAACTTGCCAAAGCTAGCGTTACGAAAGTACTTAGCAGCAACGTCCCAAGGAATGGTGTTGCCACCGCTGTAAGTGTCTGCGAAAAACTCTGAGATATAAAGTTGCTTAGCCATATCAACGTCCTTTAGTAATTTACAGGAACCATTATACCTTAGGGGCCGGATATGTACATCCCTAAGTTATTGATTTCATTGGAGTTTCTGGAGTGACGCAAGTCTATGATTTGTAAAGAGATTTTCTTAGACTATTTTATGTTAATAATAACATTTTTAGATCATTGGGATATATTACGCCAATCCGTAGGCTCTTGATGCTCCAGATCGTGAACATGGAGAGCCATGAGAGCATAATGTAATACCTTCATCAGATCCTTACGATTCTTACCATCTTTCTGTCCGTATCGCTGTGTGTACTTGAGGATATTGCCTAAGCAGAACCCTTCACCATGACCGCCATCAATGATAAACTCTGTGGCTTGGAACTTGCCTTTTGCATAGTGTTGATCATATGTAGAGTCAATGTAGTCAGCTAACTCGTTTACTAATTCCTCTTCATTAAATTTATACTCAATCGACAAGTGTCGGTCCCTCCACGACAGTGCTTTTACGAATGTCTACGAACTCACCACGATCGGTCTGCAATACAAACTTCTCAGACATCGGGTTGTTCAATACTTCAGGCATTGTGCCTACTTCTACGAGTTCTTTATTCTCGTCTTTCCAATGTGTAAACTTGATTCTAAACTTTTTCATTTAAATGCTTCCTGAAATAAGTTGTACCAATAGTAATCTGTTTCTAAGAATTTGTACAATTGTGTTTTTAAATCATCTTCGAGTGTGTCTAGTTTTGCTACTTGAAAGCCATCATATTTCTTAGCATTCTCTGCTGTCACATTCTCAGACTGAAACTCTTCTAATCCTAATTTTGTTTGTATATCAAAATCAAGAGTTTCTTGATTTAAAATTTGTATATCATTGATATCTTGCAAATAGAGAAACGACAATATATTCCTATAACGAGCAGCACTAAAAGAATACACAGCTTCTAGCAATTCTAACTCTATCATTCGTTTTAGATTATTTTGTTCCCAACTCCAATCCCATAATAATGGTGTAGAAGACACATGCTCGTTTGGATCTTCGATATGTTGCATTCGAATCATATTATAAAAAGAAACCAAATGTGTGGCAGGATCTCTAAGACTAATAAAGAATGTGCCACCACTACTGTTACATTTGTCAATTAGATCTTGATTGGGATAGCCAAAATGTACTTTATGCCAAGTTACATCATCAGTGATATGGCATTCTGGCTTTTCAATATCAGTGATTTGAGTACCACGAATGGCTGACCAAATTGTATGACCGCCAGTTTTGGGTTGGTGAAAATATATGTTGTGTTTCATTTCCAGCTATCGAAAACCGTCTTATCAAACCTTTCTCGTTTAAGACCTTCACCGAACTCTGTATTGTCCATGACTGGCTTATCAGCGATGTCAGGTCCAATGTTATTTTGCGCATTCTGTTCTACATCATACAACTTCATTCTTGATCTGTCGACTCCAACGACAAATCGACGATGGAGACCGGGGTCATTGTATCTGTTTTTGAGTTGTTTGATGAGGAGCTGACCGAGGCTCTCAAGTTCTTCGTTAGAGATGGCGGCAAACATAAAATCTGCAGTAGCGGGCAATCCAAAGGACTCGCTAGTGTCCTCGAGGCCCACATCCGACGACGTGAACCCTGTTCGATTAGTCTGCGTTGCTGTAAAGATCGGAAGGTTGAATTCAACTGCAA
>Ga0181574_10000913_pt1 | contig 27771 bp, 38 predicted proteins | sample 101ome_24_FD_145600 | JGI IMG/M metagenome (GOLD analysis project Ga0181574, IMG submission 145600) | Coastal salt marsh microbial communities from the Groves Creek Marsh, Skidaway Island, Georgia - 101410AT metaG (spades assembly) | ecosystem: Environmental > Aquatic > Marine > Intertidal zone... | reverse complement strand
CTACGTGTACCACGACATTTTTTTGATATGGGTAAATTTTTCCAAAAAAAACTAGATAATAGAGGCGTTAAAATGATTAAAAGAATATGGGCAATGCCTAACAAATCCACATTTACAATAAAACCCATACGGGAATTGTTAGATCAATATGTACACAACGGTTTATGGGTAGATCCGTTTGCCGGTTGGAATAGCCCGGCACAAATTACAAATGATCTAAATCCAGAAAGAGATACAACCTATCATATGGATGCGTTGGAATTTTTACAATCATTACCCAACAATTATTGCGATGGTGTATTATACGATCCGCCGTATTCAATCAGACAAGCCCGGGAATGTTATAACGGGTTCGGGTTCGAACAATTACAAATTAAACCGACGCGCATGGATTATTGGGCAAAATGTAAAAATGAAATTCAACGAATTGTAAAAGATGATGGGATCGTAATTTCGTTTGGTTGGAATAGCATGGGAATGGGTAAAAATAGGCAATTCGAGATTGTACAAATTTTATTGGTACCACATGGCGGTGCGCGTAATGATACAATTTGCACAGTTGAACGAACAAAACGAGGTGTAACAAATGAGCGGTAACAAAACCCCCAAACCGAAAAAGGCCACCAAAACCACGGCAAAACGCAAAACCAAAACGGGCAAATTTGAAAAGGTGGCACCGTTGATTGTACAGGCGGTTGGCCGCGGTTCAACGTACCGCATGGCATGCAATATTGCGGGGATCCATGAATCAACGTTTTACATGTGGATGAAAAAAGGCCAAACGGCACCGCATGGTAAATTTGTTGATTTCCGGCGGGATGTGTTGCAAGCCGAGGCGGCCAACGGCGATCGTATGTTGGCGTTGATTCAAGATCACGCAAACAAGGATTGGAAATGTGCCGCGTGGGTATTGGAACGGCGGCACGGATTCGTAAAGGATGGCCGGATCGAAACCGAACAGGCCGAACGGGTGGAAATGCCAACCGATACATACCAATTATTGCGCAAACAGGCGGCCGATTTAAACGATGCAATCAACCAAGCACAGGCGGCCCAATCATGGCAAGCATACGCGGCGTTGCAACGGCAATTGTTGCACGTGGTTGCAAACATACGACAAATTGAGGCCGAGCAAAATATGGGTGATGAATTCGAGGGGTTAACCGATCAACAATTGATCACCGAAATCACAAATGCAATCATTACATTACCACCCGTTTTACGGCAACAAATCGAACAAAATGTACAACAGTTGGCAAACGTTATACCAATCCAAGGGGGTAAAATATGAATATTATACAGGCGGTGGCGTTGGGCGCATTTGGTGGCGTAATGGGTACCGTTGCGGTTGTGTTGTGGATTAACAACCGGCAAACCGATGCCGATCCAAATGCCGGATTAACCGAACAAATAAACATGTTGCGATCTAGCCTGGACGCGCGCAACGATGTGGCCAAAAATTTAACGGCCACGGATATGTTAACCGTATCATGCGGTGCCGATTGGATGAACACACACGGGCCGATGTTGTGCCGTGAAATGTTTTGCAGATTGCAAACAAACGGTGCCGGCGCGGCCCAATCCGAGTGTGAAGAAATCGCCAACGTGGCAAACAGTGTTGCAATATTCGGTGTGTGCAATGCCGATAATGTGGATTATAATACATGTGTGGATCTGGTATTACGGCGCAAATAATGGGTTATTGTGAGTGTTGCGAGTGCGATCCATGTGATTGCCACGGGGTAAATGATGGGAACGAAACGAATGGCCAATTTTGGCGAATGGGTGCGCCGCAATCTAACGGCACACGGCAAATCAATGCAATGGTTGGCCGATCAATTGGGATCCAATCCAACCATGATATTAAAATGGCGTACCGGTACGGAACCGCGCGCCGTGAATTACATTATGACGTGCCAAGCATTGGCCAAATTGCGGGGCGATCCCGTTGCCATAGTATTGTGCGAGGGTGCCGCGCATTTGGGGGTGCCTGTTGAGTATTCGGGCAATAACTGGCAAGATCCGCAAAATTAAACGGCGGGCCGATGTAAACCCGTTGGCATATTTCCGGCCAACGCCACCACAACACGCATGGATGCGGGATGATTCCAAAATCAAATTGTTGTTGGGTGGCAATCAGGTGGGCAAAACAATGGCCGCGTGTGCCGAATTGATACACCGTTGTTTGGGTACGCATCCATACATACAAACCGATCCGCCGCCAATACAAGCATTTTTGATCACACATAGCCACCAACAAAGCATTACGATCCAAGAAAAATTATACAATATGTGTCCAAAAAATGAATTACATCCTGATTGCGAATTTGTACCGGGGCGTGGGTTCCGTGGCATCCATCCCGTTATACGATTCCGCAACGGTTCGTTGATTATGGTAAAAACCGCCAACCAAGGTTTGGGCCTTGCATCTTCTACGATCTCGTATGTTGCGATAGATGAGCCGGTTGGCCAAGAGGTTTGGGGGGAATTGGCCGCCCGTGTTTTACGCGGCGGTGCCGGGGGCAAAACGGGTACAATCGGAATTACAATGACCCCCGTTGGTCAGGATGTATCGTATTTAAAAAAATTGGTGGATGAGGGTACCGTAACATGCCACCATGCGCCGTTGACCGTTGAACAAACCACACCGATCGGGTTGGCACCGTTGATTGCACAATCAACCATTGATCGCATTGCCCAAACGTATTTGCCAATTGATCGGGCCGCCCGTTTAAATGGCGATTGGGCCGTTGGCGTACCCGAGGGCCGCGTATTCGATCAATTCGATGAAAATATGATTTCAAGTTTACCGGCACCGCCCGGTGGCCAATATGAATTTGGGATCGGTGTTGATCACGGTTCGCAACCAAATGCACAGGTTGCCATATTGGCGGCGATCAACATGGCGGATCCAGAAAAACCGATCGTGTATGTATTGGATGAATATACGAGCGGGGCCGCAACACCCGAGGCCCACGCACGGGCAATATTGGAAATGTGCCAACGTAATCAGATCGATCCGGCCGCGTGCCGTTGGACGGGCGATAATATCCATTATGGCGGATCGGGCGGTGCCGGTAAAATGTCCAATTCCTTGTTGATGCGGGCATTTGAAAAAATATTACAATACCCACCCAACGGTTTACCGTGGCGTATTCGAACGGTGCGCAAACCCCGTTACAGTGTGTACCACGGGGCGGCGTTGATTCATTCAATACAAGCACGCAAAAACTTTTTTATACACCCCCGTTGCCAACGTACTATAATGAGTTTGCAACGGTGGACGATGAAACGCAACCAATCATTACGATCGCGCGATGAATACGGGCATTGTATCGATGCGTTGCGGTATACATTGGTGCCAACCATCGATGTAAAATATAAACCACCCACCGCCCAAATTAGATTTTATTAGAGTACAGGATCCAACATGCAATACCCAATACCAGTTACACCATTTGCGCCCACATCCGAGTGCCAAAACCGATGGCAACACACGGCATTGCGCCGCCGCCTGATTATTGGCGCGTGGGAAGATGATTTGGAAGATGAATTAAGCCGCCATTTGCCCGCGGATCGGCGTGAATCATGGGGGCCGGCCGATCTCAGTTCTAACCCATTTGAACAAATCACCCGCCAATTATCCGTGTTGTACCATGAAACGCCCACCGTTTCCAACATGAACGGCAACATAGAGGCGTTAACATCGCGCGAGGGCCTTGTAACTAAAGCGGGGTTGTGGCCGTTGATGCAACGAACCCAACAAATGGTTATTGGGTTGCGTGAATCGTTTATACGCATCGATGTAAACCCACACACGGATGCGCAAACGGATTACCCTGGCATCCAATACCGATTGGTTACACCGGATTACGTTTATTGCGAATCCGATCCAGATCGGCCGGATGTGCCAACGTACTATCGTGAAATGCGATTACGGAAACACCCCGAAACGGGCAAATATAATTGGGTTGCCGATGTGTTGGATATTCGAGATCTGAATAACCCAATGTTTGGTATGTTTGAATTAAACAACGATGGTACATTGGGTGCCGATGTATCACAAATCTATATGGGCCACCCAACCCACACGGGCGCAAATTATCCGTACCGAGATCAACAGGGCCGGCCATTTTTGCCCGTGGTATTGTACCATGCAGAAAAAACCGGATTTCTATGGGATGCGTTTAACGCCTCGCAAATGGTGTACGGTTCGTTAACATCGGCCGTATTATATTCTATGTGGGTACATTGCGTGCGTGATTGTGCATGGGCGCAAAAATACGTGGCCGGCCTCAGTGTTGCGGGGCTATCCCAAATGGATCAAAATGAGATTGCACGCCGATCCAGTATTGCCACCGATCCGAGTTCGATCTTGGTATTTACTCAAGATCCCGATGCACAGGGCCAACCGTTGGTGGGTAGTTTTACCAACCCAACCGATCCGGCCTCGTTATTGGATTCCATCAGCAAATACGAAATGCGTGTTGGATTGGCCGCCGGTTTATCCCCATCGGATATATCTCGCCAATCAGGCGATCCGCGATCGGGGTATGCGTTGGCCGTATCCAGATCGGGCCAACGGGATGCGCAAAAAAAGTTTGCGCCGGTATTCCGTATGGGTGATGAGGAATTATTACAAAAAACGGCAATGTTGGCCAACCGGTATTTGGGTAAGAATTTACCTGAAGATGGTTATCGCGTTAGTTACCATTCGATGCCATTAACACCGGATGAAATGCGCGCACAACGTGAGGATATAACCGCCAAATTAACGGCCGGGTTGATATCCCCCGTAACCGCCGTAATGATGATGTTCGATGATATGGATGAAAAGGAGGCACGCGAATATTTGCGCCAAATCCGAATCGAACGGGCCGAATTTCAATAATTGCCAATAGGCATTATTTATATTACAATAACCAAAAATACAACGGGGTAACATTATGCGAACCAAAGAAATTGAGGGCGTCGAATACGTGGTAAAATCTGATATCGAGGCGGCGATCCAAGATCGGATCTCCAAATTGAGCGCACGCGCGGTACAGGCTGAAGAACAGGCGGCGGCGTTGCAAACAAAATTAGATGATACATCGGGCCGTTTGGCATCGTTGGATACATTGCAAGGCAAGATCAACGAATTAGAAACGCAATTAACCGATGCCAACACACGATACGATCGCCACAATGCAATGGCACAAAACGGGTTTACCGATCCCGAATTGCGGGATGCCGTTGAATGGGCATACAACAAGGCAATGCAAGGTGCCGAAACACAAACACCGTTGGCCGATTGGTTGGCCGGTATAAAAGCCGATCCAACCAACGCCCCGTTGGTGTTGCGCCCACACTTGCAAAACGAATCCACACCCGCACCGGCAAACGATGCGCCGGCCGCCCAGGCAAACCCCGATCCGCAAAATCAGGCCGCGCCGCAAATGGATGTTGCCCCGGCGTTGTTGCCACCAAAAACGAACATGGGCGCACAACCGGCACCAACCCAACATGGCGATTTGTTAAAACGGGGTGCCTCAGATATCGAATTTTATCGGGCAAATCGTGATGCGATCCGCAAAGCGTGGCAAAACCGGTAACCATACAAACCAATACCGGCCCCAACCGGTAAAACATACGAGGCGATACAATGAGCGTTGATCTAACAGGCGTTAAACAGTTCCCGCACATTCGGGCCGTTAGCGCAACCACCAATAACACCCAAGTAATTTTACCCCCCCGTACCAAGGTTGTAACCGTTGGCACAAAAACGGGTGAATGTGTATTTGCATACGAGGGTGTGGACAATGGCACACCATCCAATAACGCGGCGTTTGTTGCCAATTACGGATACGTTGCAACCAAGTATGGGCGCGGTAAAGATCGGCCCACATCGTTGTATGTTGCAATGGCCAATGGCACCGGCACGATAATTATCATATTAGAGGATGAATAAATCATGGCAAACGCGGTATTTTTTCAACGCCCACCGATACAAACCGAATTTGTAAACGTGGCAACGGTTACCATTGATCACAATTTGGGATATGTGCCAAACATAACGATCGTTATTGGTGGGTATACGGTGGCCGCAAACGTACAACACGTAACGTTAAATCGTTTGGTTATAACATTCCACAATTCAGTTACAGGCACCGTTTATTTGCGCTAATATAAACGCGTGGCAAACGGTGCCACGTTGCAACATAAACACCCCCCCATAGGATTTAAAATCATGGAATTTTTTAGCCCACAAAACGTATTTAAAGGCCAAGTATCAATCGAGGGCGCGATCAGCGCAGATAATCACGCGGTTACCAAACAATATTTAGAGGCCAACGCCGTTGTTGGAATCGCAACCGATAGTGCAAATTATGCCGAATTGGTAACGGTAAATGGTGAGAAACAATTAAAGTTAAAGCCACTTACAATTACCGATGTTGCCGTTGATACCACCGCCGCAAACATTGGCGCATGGATTACCGCCAATTACACAAATGGCGATGAAAAACAGGAAGGGGATATCATTATCCTAACGAATGTATCAGGCCGTGCGGAAACATGGATCCACAATGGCGGATCGGCCGGCGATGCAAACGATTTTACAGAAATCGAGGGTGTGGACGTTTCCGATTCTGAGATCCGCGCCGCGCTTAGTGCATCATCCGGTGTTAATTTCAACGCATCCACCGGCGAATTTACGGCAGATCAAGCCGAGATCCGCGGGTTTTTTGCGGCCGGTACTGGATTGGCATACGATAATGCCAACGGTTCATTTTCACTTGATACGGATACGGACGGAATTTCCGAGGGATCCGTAAATCTCTACCATACCGCCGCCCGCGTACGATCTAGTATTAGCGTATCCGGCGATGGTATCGATTACGATAGTGCAACCGGTGTTATTGATTTGGCCGTTGATACCGATCACGTTACCGAGCAAGCCGGCGCCGTAAACCTATGGTACACCGATGCACGCGCACGCGGCGCAATCAGTGTTACCGGATCGGGCCTTAGTTACACATCCGGTACCGGTGTATTGGAATTGGTAGCCGATACAAGCATGATCACAGAAAGCGGTAACCTGTATTACACGGATGCCAGATCACGCGGTGCCGTATCGGTTGCAAGTGTTGGCGGCCCCGATGTACAATTGTTGCAATACAACAGTACCACCGGTGTATTTAGTGTTCAATTAAGTGATGTATTTGATGAATTTGTAGCCGGCCAAGGTTTATCGTATTCCAATGGCGAATATGCATTGGATGCAAACACTGATGATATTGTTGAGGCCGACGGCGCAACAAATCAATTCTTTACCCAGGCAAGATCACGCGGTGCAATTAGTGCCGATCCGGCCGCGGGTAACTTGGCACAATACGATGATGCAACCGGTGAAATTTTGGTGGATATTGCCGATTTCCGTACCGAGTTTGCACCGCAATCGTTGACCGCAAACACATTTGCAACGTTGAACCACGGGTTGGGCAAAAAGATCGTACATGTTAGTGCGTATGATTCTAGCGGCAATCTAATCCAATTGGATGTGCAATTAGTGGATGCGAACAATTGCAAGGTAAAAAGCGTTGTAAACGTTTCCAATGCTGAGATCGTTGTATCGTTGTAATCTGATTTCCCTAAATTCTCTCAAAAAAAACAATTTGCCTCGGTTGTTTTCCCCCTTTCTACAAGGGGGTTTTTTTGTGGTTGCAAACGGGGTTTTATTGGTTTATAATTTGTGTGGGTAGGGTCGCGCCCGCAACAGCAGTAAAACCCATTACACACACAAACACACATTACACACACACCATTGGGGTTTACCATGGCAAATATTACAAATCATTCATTGGTTGGCGATCTACGTTTGCAACAGATGATTAGCCAAGAATTAAAATTACTTATTACCGATGCGCGCAACCTGAGAAATACGCCATTTCTCGATTTTGTCGGATCTATCAACGGAATGGGATCGGATACAATCCGAGTACGTAAAGCCGGTTTGGATGGTTATGATTCATTTCAAGCATTTACAGGTAGTGCCGGATCTTTCCAAGAAGATACAGCCGTATCCGAAACAAGTTTAACCGATGGCCATGCCGATATCGTTGTAAAACGCCAAGCGTTGATGTACAAAATTACCGATCTTGCATCTATGACCGGAATGGGCCAAGATATCGATCCATTCAGAATTGCGGAATCAATTAGCAAATCATACGAATTGTTATTTGCTGAATTAACCGCATCCAGTGTTGCCGGTTTTACTGCATCGGTATCCAATGCGGGCGCGTTGACAATTGAAGATTTTATTCAAGCATTTCAAACGTTGGAATTGGCATCATCGGGTAAAGGTGCGCCGGGGCCATACGTTGCGTTGTTGCATCCTGAGCAATGGCAAGATTTGCAAAACGATATTCGTGGCGAACAAAACAACGCATTGGCGTTTGCACCCGCATCATTTGAGGCGTTGAGCGCAAAAGGGCCGGGCTATAAAGGATCGTATTTGGGTGTTGACGTTTATACATCATCACATATTACAGAAAGTGCCGGTTTGCACGTTGGGGCCATGTGGGCGCCGGGTGCATTGGGATTTGCTACAGGTAAACCAGCCGCGTTGGCAGGAGCCGCCCAATCGATGGATATGGGTGACGTATTGATCGAAATGGAACGTGATGCAACACGCGCGTTAACATCGATTGTTGGGCATTGTTACCTTGGTATGGGTATCGTTGATGCTGATCGCGGTGTTAAACTCAGTTCGATCAACGATTAACATTTTGTTGTTCTAACATTGGTTAGATTGGTTGTTTGATGTACGGGGTTACGGCCCCGTGCATTTTTCAACCCACAACACACAAACAACCACACAAAACACATTGAGGCAAAACACAATGAATTACACAACACAGGCCCAACCGTGGGCGCCACAAAACCCACACAACGCACAATTGGTATTACCCACTCGCGCAAACCATCCAATGTTCGCGAAATGGTGGCCGGCCAATTGGATTTGGCAAGAATTCCAAATAACCGAGGTTGTACCCGGTAAAGGCAATGCCAAGGATAAAGAGATCCAAACAACCGTGGGTGTGTTTGTGCCAAATATCGAATTCGAACAGATCCGCCCCGGCGTTAACGGTGTGCGCCAAATACGCGGTGAATTGGGTGATGTATCCAACCGCATCGGCCAATTGCAACGTGAGGGGTGGATCTATCTAGATCCAAAACGGCATGATTATGTGCGTATGTATGATGCACGCGGCGGCAAATATTACACCGATCGTTTTACCGATGTACGTGTATTGGCAAACCGAGTAATTAAAACATTCGATCGCAATGCGTTTAACCAATGGGCGTTGCAATTGTTGGTTGCGGGTGAATTGGGCGTGGTTGAACCTGAATTTTGGAAACTGTTCGTAACTGATTACCGCAAACGCCCCGATCGATTGATTCGCCAACAACACATACCCGAAATTGCCAATAAATTGCACGCGTTGCAAACGCAAATCGATGCAATGGATGCATTTATCGAATCATACGCCCAACACGGGTTAAACGTTTATAACCGGATATTAACGCCATGAGTACAACACCATTTGCCCCGCAAATCAAAATACCCGAATTGTTAGAAAAGGGTAAAGCGCAAACAAGCGAATTACCGATTTATCGCGATGGGCAATTGGTGGCCCCAACCGAGGTACGTTACACGTTGTACGATCCAACCAATAAAAAATTGGTTGATAATGCCGTGGCAACGTACCCCGGCAACATCCCACAATACACACATGCCACCGGATTGTTAAACGATTCACAATTGGGCGAGGGGTATTTACAGGAATGGGCGGTAACCATTGGTGGCCGCGTGTACACATTTCGACGTATGGCGGCCGTTGTATTGCGGCGTTTGTATCCCGTGGTATCTGATGCCGATTTAACGGCCACGTATTCACAATTGGCCGATTTGCGGCCATCATCGTTAACCAGTTACCAAACGTACATCGATGAGGCGTGGTACACGTTAATGCAACGGTTGCGTACCGAGGGTGGCGGCCTAGAGTATTTGGTAATGAGTGCCGAGGCATTCAGGGGTGCGCACCAAAATTTGGCATTGTATTATGTATTTCGTGATTTCCATAGTTCATTGGGCCAATCGAATGGGCGGTATTTGGATTTGGCAAACGAACATTACCGCCAATACAATAACGAGTGGAAACAAATAAATTTTGTGTACGACCACAACCACACCGGATCGGCCGATAATCCAGATCAACGCCAAAACAAACAACCGGTTATTTATCTCAGTAATCCGGGGCGTTTGGGTAACTACCGTTGGCGGCGTCGATGAGTGTAACATTTAGCGATTTACGGGCGGCGGTGGCATCCAATGTTGCAAACGTTGGTGGCATGCAATTGGCCAAAATGGCACCCGAATATTTTTTGCGCCAACAAAACACGATTGCCCACAAATCGTACACGGTGGCCGTAACCCAATCTAATGCCACGCCCGAACGGCAACGGCGCGCCGTGGGTGTGTACGTGCAAACCAATGTGGTTGTAACGTTTGCCCATCGTTTGCGCCCGTTGGATGTGTACCCAACGGATTACGACGCGGCGTTGGATCTTGAACGGGATGTAATCAACAATGTGTTGCAAACATATAGTGCCAACAATGCGTTTACAATCCGTTATAATAGCAGTGTACGAACCGTTGGCGATTCACAAGAATACATAACCGTGGCGTTAACATTTACGGCATTACACACCATAACCCAATAAACCCACACACACAGGTATTAACATGGCATACTCAACAGTACCCAAAACAAAACGCGATGGAAAGATCGAATTAAAGGATGGTACATCGGTAACACCGATCGTACTTGAAATTGCATACGAGGATGGCAATTTCTCAGTTAGCCAACCCCAACAATTTAGCGAATTGGTAATCATGGATCGCGGTAATTTTGCGGCGGTTCGAAAACAGGATGAACAAACGATCACGGGTTCTTTTTCGTTTCATTTCCGCCAATTTACCGATGCGGTAAACGTTGGATCGGTTCGTGATTTTATCAACCAAAACGGTGCATATTCCGGCAACGTATCCACCGGTACAAGTGGCGTGCCATACGTTGAACATTACACAATTGATATTGTTTACACGGCCGAGGGTACCGATTTTGGTGATGATCAGGATACATCGATCACATTATCCAAATGCGTTTGTTCGTTGGATTTTGCCGAGGGCGATCCAAGTGCATTTACATTAAACTTTACATGTTACGGCGGTGCAATCGTTGCATAAACCAACAACCACGGGGCGTATTATTATGTTGGATTTATCGAAATTAGGGCAACACCAATTGGTTGTGCCGGAATCAATGGCCACGTGTTGGGATTTTATTGCCATTTGGAGCAACGATCCCAACCGGGCGCAATTGGCGCGATTGTGTGCCGGTGCAATTGGTGTATGCGTTGACCATGCCAAGGTGTTGCCGGCATATCGTGTTGCCGATGGCGATCCGATTGCATACGGCCATGCGATTATGGATCGGTTAATGGCCAATGGTGTAACACCGGGTGCCATTTACGAATTGGGTGTACAATGTATTGTGGAAATGACCCGCAAAATTCCAACCCAACAACAGGTTGAAGAAACGGCAAATTTTACGCATCCACCCGAGGCCAATTAGATTTATTGGCTTTACGGGTGGCACGCCATTGGGGCCGCGGCCCGAATTGGTTTTACACATTGGATGCCCAAACCCGTGTTAACGTATTGGCCGAATATCGATTACACAATAGTACGCCCGAACAAATCCAAACCCGCCAAAATGAAATAAAACGGGTACAATTGGATAAGATGATTCAACGCCAACGGGGGTATGATGGGCCAAACAATAAAACAGGGTAAAGCAAGCGCAACATTTTCCCAGGACATTGATCAATTGTTTACGGGTTTGTTGGATACCGTTGCACCCAACGCACGGTTGATAATGGATAGTTCATTAAAAACCATCGAAACCGAGGCCGTGCAATCATGGCCCCGCCGCAAACCAAAATTAATACGTGGCGAGGGTGGCCGGATTATTGAATCCATAGACAAATCCAAAAAATCATACCGCAAATTTGTGCGTGGGTTCCGTGTGGATGCCGATGGCAAATTGGTGGTATATCTGAGAAATACGGCCCCGTATTCGTACATGATAAAATACGGCGTTGATTCCGAAAATTACCGCCGGCAAGATATCATACAACCACAGGGCCGCAACGTGGCAAACGAAACGTTAATTAAACCAATTCGCAAAACGGCAAACGCGGTTGTACGCGCATTGGCCGCCGATCTCTTTACACGGGTGTAATCATGGCAACGGAACAAAAAAGTATTGAAATCAGTTACAAGGCCGATATCAAAGATCTGATTTCCAAATTAGAACAGATCCCAACGGTAACAAAAAAAGAGGCTAAAGCAATGGTGGCCGCGTTGGATCGCCAATTAAAACAAGCCGAAAAAGCCGCCAAAAAATCAGCCGATGCACAAAAAAAGGTTGCCCGCGAAATGGCAAACAGTGCCAACCGCGCCCGATCGGAATTTGATCAATTATCCCATAGTGCGGATCGCATGGGTGATAAAATGGATAATGTTGCCGAGAAATCAGGCGATATCGATCGCGGGTTTTCTGGCATTGGGTTGGCATTGCGCGGTGTTAATCCACAATTAGCCGAGGCGGCCGATGGTATGGCCGATTCGTTTGCGGTTGTGGAATCGTTGATAATGGGTTTCGGTTCGTTAAATCCGTTGTTGTTGGCCGGTACGGCAATCGTTGGTGGTTTGGCATTGGGGTATATGAGTTACGCCGCCGAGGCAGAAAAAGCCCGCCAAACCGTGTTAGATTTACGTGAGGCCCAAAAAGAATTAAACGCAACATTAGAGGCACAACAGGATAATTTAGACGATGCCGTATCCAAATTTGCCGAACAGATAAACGAATTCAAGTTAGCAACACAACAAATTGATAAATACGAATATGCGATTGAAAAAGCCGGATACACGGCCGGATCGGCATTTTCGGGTAACATTGCGGCGGCTAAAGAATCGATCGCGGTAACAAACGATATGTTAACCGTGTTGGAAATGATTAACGCGGCGTATGCACCCGGCGCCCAGGCGGCGATCCTGAGTGAGGAACAAAAACAACAATTGCGCACGTTGCAATTGCAAAATGATGCGGTGGATAATAATTTGGATTTGTTGGATAATAGCGCGGCATCGGCCGTTGCCATTGTTCAATTAATAAACGCACAAAATGCGGAATTGCAACGCCAAACCGGCACATTGCAAACGATCGAAAATTACCAAACCGCCGCCGTTAATATGGCTAAAGAATTGCAAGGGTTGGAAAATGAAAAAGCACAGGCCGAGGCGGCCGCCGCCAATTCGATGCAAAAACAGGTTGCCGCCAAACAAAAATTGGTTGAATTAGAAGATCCATTCGATTCTGAGGCCGTACAGGGTGAGATCGCGCAAATTCAGGCCCGCAACGATTTGCAAAAACAATATGCGTTAACACAAATGGATGATACCCAACAACAAATACAGGCGGTGCAAGATCGGTACGATGCCGAATACGAACAATTATTACGGTTGGGTGTAATTAGTGGCGAACACGAATTAGCCCAAACGATGGCCCACGAACTCGATAAACAACGATTGGCCGAAATTGACGAAATATTACAGGCCAACCACCAAACCGAAATGGATCGCCTAAAGGAACGGCAACAAATGCAAATTGAAGGTGTAAAAACCGTTGTGGGCAACATCGGTACATTTGCCGCCGCCATGCAAACGTTTATGGAAAATACCAACCGCACACAGGGGGATGGGATTAAAAAACTATTTCGCATGCAACAGGTTGCCGCCGTGGGTGATATCGTATTTAGTACGGCCAAAGCCATAACGGCCGCGTTGGCATACCCGCCATTGGTACGCGGGGCCATGATTGCCACCGCAACGGCAACCGGGGCCGCGCAAACCGCCGTGGTTGCATCCCAACAACCGCCGCAATTCCATATGGGCGGGATGGCACCGGATGAACACAACGCCACGTTGTTAACAGGGGAGGCCGTGATCGATCGTACAACCGTGCGCAATATGGGCGGTGCCGAGGGTTTACGCAATATGCAAAACCAACGTACAAACAACAACAATACGGTTATAATACAACCATTCAAACACATCGACCGATACAACCGCACGGCACGTAAACGCATGGGCCGTAAACACACGGGGGCGTACTAATGGGTACCAATCGCACACCAACCAACATACGCGGGTTTATTACGCCATACGAGTTAACCACCAAACATATTTGGCAAACCGAAACCACGGCAACACAGGGTACGGCGCGCGCGGGCATCCCCACCGAGGTTAACAAATCCGGTTTGGTATTGGGTGCGCGTGGCCTCCAAACCGATGCGGTTGACGTTGTAACCCTCGAGGGCGGCCACGTTAACCAGGGGGCCAAATTTGGTTGGAAATATGCCACCGATTCGGATTATTACGGCCACAACATGCCCAACGTTGTAACCGATATTACGGCGATCGATACTATTAGTTTGGTTGGGCAAAAATACATTGTACGGGATGCGGTTACATTGGCCGATGGCGTTGTATTGGTTGCGGTGGAATATACCACGGCCACAACCAACACCATACGCGTTTACACGATTGATACCGAGGGTGCCGTAACGTTTACCAACATTGCCGGCGTTAACAATTCCACATTGGGGGGGGATTTACGCCACCCGTGTTTGTGCGTATTGGATAATGGCAACGTGTTGTGTTTGTTTTATGCGATTGATACGGCCACCGATACGGCCAACGTGACCGTTTACGAATCAACCGATAATGGGGGGGCGTGGGATCTGATATCCACCCGTGCGTTAATTAGTGAGATCGATTTATCCACGGTATCGGCATTGCGCAAAATTACCGCGGCGGCCTCAAAAACGCAAATTGTGTTGTTCATCGAAACGGCATTAACCACCGGCACGAATAAAAACAAGGGTTACCAATATGCCAGTATTTCGGACGGTACCAAATTCGATTTGGTTGGTGTTACACCCACCAATTCTACAACATACCGTATGCATGAAATCGATGTGGTACAACACAATGGCGTGTTTATTATTTCATTCATTCGCAACACCGATCAAATTGGCGTTACACAAATAACCGATGCGTACAACAACATATTTAACGCGTTGGTGTTCGCAAATATTGCAACCATCGATGGCGATTTTGTGGCATCGGCTAGTGCCGATCTTTTATCGAATGGTGACAAATCGATGCACATGGATACCGATGGCCGGATCTATTTGTACGCCCGGTTGTTAACTAACAATTTGGTGGGCGTTGCATACTCGGATACCGCCGGCCAATCGGCCGTGGATTATGGGCGTGATTGGAAATTGATCAAAAACCCAACCGATACCAATAATTTGCGGTTTGCTAAAGTGATCGATTGCGGTGCCGTGGGTGATGTTGCGAACATTACAACCGCATCGTACAATGGCCAACAAATCATGTTTAACAATTGGTTGCCCAACGGTACCAATGCATACCAACACAGTGTGGTAATGTTGCGGTTGGGGATGTGGGCCACGCAATTGTACCCCGCGTTTGTTGAGTATCCAACCGATCAGGATCGCACATATACCACGTTGGATTGGATGCCGGCCGATCTACCAACACAGGGTGGCGAGTGGGCCAAATCGGTATTGGGTAGCCCATCGGAAACATTAACCGGTGCGCGTTTGCGCATTGCAACCGCATCGGGCGGTGTGGAATCGTTGCAATACCGGCATACCGTTGGCAATAAAACAAACGGTTGTATTGTACATGCCAAATTGGACGGTATAACAGGGGGTACGGCCACGGCCGGCACGTACATCGGTGTACAAATGCAAAACGTATCCAGTACAACCACGGGGTACCATGTGCGCGTGTACATTACACCCACCGCGTTGTATTTGTATGATGTGTTGGGATCGGCACAATTGGATGCCGTTACCGGGTTGGATGTTGGCGAGCGTGCGTTGTGGATGCATTTGGATAACAGTACCGGTAACGTTACCGTTTATTACACAACCAAACAAGGCCCGCGACAATATGCCACGTTAACAGGGCGTGCGCGATTGGATAACCAAACCGCCAACAATTACATTTGGGGCGCATCGGGTACCACCGCCGGCACCCAATCCGATTGGGCGTTTTTCTCATATTCCGAGGGTGACGAAATGGGTACCGGTGTTAATTCCACATTGAACGGCAAACAATACCCGGCATTGGGATATTACGCGGCGTTGGATGCGGGATTATACATTACAACACAGGATGGCCCCGCGCGCCAAACCGATCAATGGGAAATTAAACCGCAATACGATTACCCGATCGATCGGATCTTGTATCCAGTATCACCAACCCGTGGCAACGAATGGCGATCCGATGCCGTGGCCGATCCCGATGTGGATGCGGTACCGCAAAACGATATTGCGCTCGCGTTGGATGCCGATAACCCATCTTCATTGGCATACCCACGCAACGCGGCGTTGGGGTTGCATTTGGCTGGTATTAATTTCCGTTATTTCTTTCTTCAATTGTATAACGGTGTATCGTGGGCAACACATTGCGCCGTACAAAACCAGGTTGGCCCGCAATTCAATTATACGCGTGCGAGTAACACGATTCGATGCACACAAACGTTAACCAATAGTGTGTTTTTACATTATGGTGAATGTACCGATTGGTATTTATATTTGTATGATGATGAAGATCAATTATTGGTTCGTAAAGTGGTACACAATACCGAGGGTGTGATCAACAATACCACAACAACCAAAACGGTAACGTTTACGATTGAAGATCCGGCCGGTATTCCGGCAACCGGGTATGCCAAATTGGTACCCAATGCATGCACGGCAATATTGCACAACGTTACCGGCCTCAGTGCGATCCGTATTCGCATTGCAAACGAAAAAACAAACGAGGGGTACCACAAAATGGGCCATGTGGTATTTGGCCCCGTGGTATTGCCGGCAACCCAATATGGCCGCGGCCGTACAATCAATTTTGAGGCCAATACGGAAACAAACGAGGCGCAAAACGGTGTATTGCATACCCGTGTAAACGGAAAGGGTGGCCGTACCGTGCGCATTGCGTGGGCGGATGGCGTTGACGTTACCGAATTGTACAACACCGATCCAACACCGGATTATTATATAACAAAATCAGGTGGTATTCCGGCGGCGGCCATTGGTAGCGCACCCACAACCATGTACGGTATTGTGCAACAAATGCAAGGCAACCACAACGCATTGGTGTATTTGCCAACCGTACCAACCGATGCCACAACACCGTGTACGTTGATCAACCGATACCACGACCACATAATGGTAACATTGGGTAATGATGTGCAAATCGAAAATGTTATTGGTGATGAAAGTAAAAACGAGGTATTACGGGTTGGTACCGTGGTAATGCGTGAGGTGAGATGATGAACCCAACCGATCTAATTGGCGGCGCGCCGGTGTTCTATGTGCAATTTGTGTATAATTCCAAACAATACCGGTTGTGTGAGATCGCGATCGATGTTGTAGGCGATGATGGCAATATTTTATACACGGATGGTTTAATACAATTTGATTATTCCGAATCAATGGCCGCCGCTGGAGATATTGAACAAAACAACGTAATGTGCCAATTGGCGTTGCCCGAAACGGATATATTAGATTTGCACAACCGCGGGTTGGGGTTGGATGGTGTAACGGCCGAATTTGGTTATTACATTGTACGAACCGGTGCCATTATGCAAACGTATGCCGATCGCGTTGTTTTATTCCGTGGGCAATTCGAGGCACCCCAATTTGGAGATCCAAACGAGCCAAATAATTTTGTTGCGGTATCAATCGAGGCGCACCCACAAACACCCAACCGGTTGTTGTTGGATATTGGTGTAATTGATGAACGATTCCCAAATCGAGATATTGATACGGCCGATGGTAAACCGTACCCAATTGTATTTGGCAAACCAGGCGAATTGATCACCAATGGCATTACACGGGAAATATACGCAACCCCTGCGTATTGTATTAAAAGGTATGATTCACATAGTGCGCACATGATGATTTGCGGCCATGATATTGTGGCGGCCGTTGCCCCAACCGTTATTATACGCGATGATAACGGCCAAACCGTAACCAAAACACCCCAACGTGCCGTTGATCAATACGGCAACGTATACCATTACATAACATTGTTGCCATCGGATAATGTTGCAATGCCCGGTTACAGTGGATCGGGTGATTCTAACGAATGGTGGGTACATTGGAATACGCCGGCGTTGCCAAACCAATTTGGTACAACACCCGATACCATACCGGGGGATGCATTGACTCGTGCCGGAGATGTGTTGTTATTCGGGATGTTGCGCACTGGCCAACCAATCGATCGGGGTGCATGGGCCAATATTGCGGCCATACTCAATACGTACAAATTGGCGGGGTATATTAACGATCCAACCATGTATGCGTGGGAATGGTTACAGGGTAACATTTTACCGTTGTTGCCAGTATCGATCCGCATGGGTGCCAACGGATTGCGGCCCGTTGTAGATTTGTTAACAATCATCAAACAGATCGAACCCACGGCGCGTTGGATTGTGGATGATTCTAGCGAGATACAACAGATCGGGCCAATCACCCAAATAACCGAATTGGGGGATATTGTAAACGATTATACCGTTGAATATGGTTACAATGGTGTGGGTGATGATTACGCGGCCATATCTCGATGCCGTGGAATCATCCAAACGGCAAACCAATTTAAAACCAACGCGGCGGTTACTAGTACAAACCGGTATGGCATTAAACAGGGTGCCACGCAAACAAATTACGTTTATGACAATGCAACGGCCGATATGATTGCCGCAACGTATGTACAGGCGTATGCGTTGCCACGGTTCGAATTGGCGGTACATGCCAACGTGCAATACGGATACATACAAATTGGTGATATTATACAAGTAACCGCGGATCGGTTGGCGTTGGATGCCCAAAACGTAATTGTAACGGGCAAACGGTGGGCCGGTACCGTTTGGGAATTTGAATTACAATATATATTGGGCCAAACATGATTGTATTTATTGATCGGCAACACGCCGGCAAACCAAACAGATTAGACGATCGCGGCGCATCGGTGGATGTGGATGGCGATGGCGTGATCGATTTGGAGGCGGTAATAACGGCCCGAATTGCGATCCAATTGGAACAATTTTTAATGTTACAAGGCCATCACGTAATGCCGATCAGCGATGGCACATACAAACAACGGCACGATCGCGTAAACGAATACGCCGCCATGTACCCAAACGAGGTTTGTATTTATTTGGCCATGCATTTAAATGCCGGCGGTGGTACATACGGTGCGTTTTTTCATCATCACCAATCCACAAACGGTGCCATACTGGCAAACCACATTGGCCAATGTATGATGCAAAACAACATAGATATTTCAGATTGTAAAACCATTGCGGCACATCCTGAGGGATGGACAAAAAACGCATATTACACAATACGGGGCGTTGGCCGCCCGGTGGCGTTGTGTTGTGAACCGGTGTTCATGGATAGCCCACGGGGCAAATTAGATAATTTAACCGTAACCCGTATTGCCGATGCGATTGCCGCCGGTATACATGCGTACTATTTGGAGATCAAATGAGTGAACAATTATTAATGGAATTGGCCACCGGCCCCGTTGCCGCGTTGGCGTTGTGTATTGGTGCAATTTATTTTGTGGCCCGTTGGGTTGCGCAAAATGTACCGGTTTGGATTGATCGCCATTTGAACCAAATTGATAATATGGTGGAATCTCATAACGAGGATCGCGAGGTTTACAAGGATAGCATGGCGGAAGTGAACCGATCCATGCAAACATTGCACGGCGATCTAACAGTTTTAAAGGGTGATGTATCCGAGATCAAACAAAAAATTGCTAACAATCCGGCCGGCCGCCAACAGGTGCAATAATTTTTGTAATCGCATCGGGCGGTAACAAATCAAAATGGCAACGGGCAAACACGGTGTAATCGTGTGTATCGTTGCGTACAACGAATTGCGGCAAATTGGGGTGGTATTTGGCCACCGTTTCATACAATACACGGGTTTTTACGATTGCAATGTACACCCGGCCGTTGTACGTGTGGGCCTCAATCGTATAATCAGGCATTAAAAAATTGTGTTGCAACAGGCGTAACATTTTGGGCAATTCGCATTGTACGTTTGGGTGCCGGGTGTTCAACCATCGCATTGAAAAATGTTGTTTGGGCCGCCCATCCCATATACGCGCCGCAATACCCATACGGCCGTGCATGTAATCGATGCCGTGATCTAAATCGTGATCGGTGCCAATCACATCCAACCAACGATCGGCCCAACCGTTGGCGCGCAATACTGGTATTACATGTTGTTCGAATCGACGATGGCCGCGCGGTATATTTTCATTTTTATTTATCATGCGATCAACATAGCACATAACCCGATGCGTTGGGCGTTGTATGTGTGTACTATTGGACAAATTATCCACATTTACAAAAATAGTTTGTTATTTTATTTGCATACTTATGTAAACATGGTATACTTAAGTATACCCAATAAGGGTATGTAACTAAAACCAAAACAACCGAGGCAAAACAATGGTACTACCTAAAAATGTACAATTACCGCATGGTTACACAATGCAAAATGTAACCGAGATCCAACCAGTAACAAACACCAATATTATATTGTGTAAATTAACAAATGGTGGAATTCTAGTATTAAAACCATACGGATTACACAACAAATATCCATGTGATTTTTTATGGCGGGGCCGTTTTAGTAATCATACATACGAGTTTAACCGCGTAGAATTACAAAAAATTGAAGATACCGTAAACAACCTATAAACAACCAACCCGGTGTGGCCCCGTTTGGGGCCACCCATTAACCGAGGCAAACCAATGCAAACCAAAATATTAGTTATTACATACGTATCCGGCAAAATGGAATGGATGCCATACAACGTTGCCGCGTTAGAACATATAACCGCATGCCACGATTTAGTGGAATCAATGCAGATCGTACCGATGGGCCAAACCGATTTGCACAACATGGCCACAAACAAACGTGTATTGGTAATAACCAATGTAACGGGTACAATGGAATGGTACCCAATGGCCGTTTGTACATTGAATCACGTTACACAATCGCACGAATTGATCGAATCAATGTATATTGTTGAGGGGGTACAATGAACCGCAAACAGGCAAAACACATTGGCAAGCAATTCGGGCAATGTATGGTAATGTTGGGCATTGCGTTGTTAATATTTCCATTTTTTAAAGCATTGGCATACGTTGCCACAATTTACAATTCACTATTCTATTAAACGAGGTACACAAAATGTTAGATATGAACAATAGAAAGCACCGCAAATTGGTGCAATTATACGGCCGTGCGGCGGCCAAACAAATGTTGGGTGGGGCAGGATTCGCGCCCACATTACACGCGGCGGTGGATGCCTCCAAATACACACGGGCACATTTGGCACGTGAAATTGGATGCAGTAAACCGGCGTTGGATAAATGGTTAAACGGTTCACAATATCCCGCGGTGCATTTCCTGTTGCGGTTGGCGCATGCGTTGTATGCGGTATACAATGAACACGGTAATGTTACCAATCAACAGATCGTTGATCAACATTTTATTGCGTTTGCGCAATTGATCTCATTGGAGCGTTAAAAATGTGGAATTGTTTACACACTGGATTGATTGCGGGGCCACCCGTTGCAATGGGCCGGCCACGTATGAGCCGCGGCGGCCGTGCATACACCCCCGCCAAATCACGCGAATACATGAACATGGCGATCGAACAGATTAAAACCGATTGGCACGATAAACCACCGTTGGCCAATCAACCGTTAAAATTGTGCGTGCAATTCATCCACAAACGGCCGGCACGCATAAAGGTACCGGGGCGTGTGTTAAAAACCACCAAACCGGATGTGGATAATTTGATCAAAATGGTAATGGATGCCATATCCAAAGCCGGCGTATGGGTTGATGATAATTTAATTGTAGAGATACAAGCCACGGATTATTACGCGAATTCATACGAAACACCGCACACAATGTACAGTATTTACGAACACCAACCCGAGGCATAAACAAACCGGGTTGTTATTACCATCCGAGGCATACAATGGAAATAACAACATTTACACACATGTTAAACGTGCGGGGCCGCAATCAACAATGCACCGTTGATCAATTGGCCCGTGCGTTAACGCATCCCGTTGCAAGTGGATGCGAAAAAAAGAATATTCCGATGTGGTCACCAACCACGTTTAACGGTACCCGTGCGGGTGCAAACGCCGTTGCCGTGCATTGTTTGGTGTATGATATGGATGATGGATTAACCGCGTTTGATTCGTGGCGGTTGTTTGGTGATTGGCAAGTGATTGCGCATACATCATACAGCCACAAACCACATTGGCACAAATACCGCATTGTGTTGCCGTTGGCGCAACCAATACCCGTTGCCGATTGGGGCCGCGCCGCAACCGCCGCCAACGAATTGTGGGCCGATGTTGTGGGCCGTGGTATTCCAGATCAATCGGCCATAAACGATTGCGCACGGGCATATTACCGTTACACCATACCCGAGGCCACGCGCACGGAATCGCACCCAATGCACACGGGCCATTACCACCAAACGGCGGTTTACCTGGACGCGCCGCCGTTGCGGTTGGATTACTCGCATATACCGGTGCCAAAACGGTTTGTACGGCCCAAAACACGCCAAACAACATTGCGTGGTACCGAAACCAAAACGGTGCGCATGGCGATGTTGGATCCCGCGGTGCGTATCGAGGTTGCAAACCAGATTGGCGCAACGGTTAATGGCAACACGGTGCGCAACATCCATTGCCCGAATTGTGGGCAACCTGAGGTTTATTACACCATCGATCCCGATACGGTTGGCGGCGTTGTTTGGCCACGTTGCAACCGGCAAAACAAATGCGGGTGGTATGGTACATTGGAGGATCTGATCAAATGATTAAATATTCAACATTAGGCAACGCCGTGCGATTGGCCGCAACGGCAAACAACAAAACGATCGATACAATCGCGCAATATTGCCAAGTACACCGCACAACGGTAAACCGTTGGTTGCAACATACATACACGATGCCGTTTTACCGTATTTACGAATTGGCGGCGGCGTTGGCAACCGATCCGGTGCATTACGATCAATTGTTATTGCAATTTCTAAAGGCACACTATGATTACGAATTTCACAAACGCAAAACGAGGGGTACAACATGATTAATTTGTATTTGGGTGATTCATTGGAGGCAATGCGCGCAATGGATGATAATACATACGATATTGCCATTGTGGATCCGCCGTATGGTATCAACATCGTAAAACACATGGTACACGATCAACAATCAACCAGTATGTACGGCCAATCATGGCAAAACAACAACAACGCGTTGTGGGATAGTGAGATCCCACCCCCCGAATACTTTACGGAATTGCGGCGCGTATCCCGTAACCAAATCATTTGGGGCGGTAATTACTTTATTGATTACCTGAGTAATACCAAATGCATGTTGGTATGGAATAAACACAACGGCGGCAACCCGTTGGCCGATTGTGAATTGGCTTGGACATCGTACAACAAACCCGTGCGCATGTTCACAATGCATCATTTTGCGGCCGGATACGGTAAAAAAATCCACCCAACACAAAAACCGGTGGCGTTGTACCAATGGATATTGGATTTATATGCCAAACCCGGCGATCGCATACTCGATACCCATCTAGGATCGGGATCAATTGCGATCGCATGCCACAATGCCGGGTATGCCTTGGATGCGTGGGAAATATCGCCGGAATACCACGCAAACGCGGTTGCCAGATTTAACGAACACACGCGCCAATTACGTTTATTTTGAAAAATGTTTATTATTTTGTTTGCATACATATATAAACCGGTGTATACTTAAGTATACCCAATGGGTAATAACTGATAAACCAAAACAACCGAGGCAACAAAATGACCCAACAAGAAGCAACAAATCTCATCCTTTCTCAAGTAAACAACAAAGCAGAATCATACAAATTTGATTCGGTAATCATTGAGCCAATCACTGAAGCAACAACAGGCGAAATCACTGGATACTGTGTAACAGCACAATTCACAGCACAGTATAGCAATTACAGTTCAAAATACAATTGCAAAATCATTACTCTAAATGATGGATCAATCTTTAAGATATAAACAACCAACCGGCCACAAACGGGGCCACCCACCAACCGAGGCAACAACCATGTACAAACGAACCAAGATCCAACCAGTAACCAACCCACAAACCCACACCCGCCCCAATGGGCAAACCGTAACCCGTACACATGCCGTATTGGTATACGTTGCGGGTGAATGGGCCGAATTGGGCGCATACGAATCGTTAGCGATTGCGCAACATTGGGCCAACAAATACCAAACCAACAACGAAATGTTTAACAGTTTTGCACGTTTGGTTTTACATTACCGTAAATACCCAATTGCAAACGAATTTTAATAACCAACCGGCCCCAAACATGGCCATTAACACCAACCGAGGCAACAACCAATGCAACCAACAATAATCGAACAGGAAATAACCGCACAACAGGCGGCCGCGTTGTTTGCTATGATTCAACGTAGCACACAAACCCATGTGGTAATAATATTTGCCAACGTGATCACGGATACCGGGCGCGAACAATTAAAAGTGTACCACAACCACATGGTGGGTTGGTGCATCCAAACATACAAGGGTGCAAAATGACGTTTTACGAATGGTTAAATTCCAAATTACAGAATATGCAATTAACCCGTACCGAGTTTGCAGCCGCCGCAAATGTTGGGTACCAAACGTTGCACCCGTGGCGTTTGAATCAATACGATCCCAATATGTTAACCATGTTGCGCATTGTACATGCCGTGGCAACCATAACCAAACAACCGTTTAACGATGTATTGGCCGATGCGGTACAATACACCAATGCATACAAACAGGTAAATGAACAATGAGTAAAGTATTAGAGATCGCCCAATCGTTGGGCCACAAAATCGATCGCACCCATTGCCCACCATCGGGCCATTTAGATACATGGGTAAAACTGACACGCACCCCCGCAAAACATGATGATTTGGGCAACGTGGTTAAACTACCCACCGCCGTTTGTAGCCGGCACAATTTAGCAATAATATTAGAAAACGATCCGAAATACGAATCGTTGCAATATTGCGTACAATCCGATCGTGTGTTGTATAACGGGGCCATGATTGAACCATGCGATATTGAACAAATCGCGTTGGATCTCGAGCGCGATTACAGATTAAAAACTAAAGATACATTTTTGGTTGGGTGCATTATTCGCGTTGCCAACCAAAACCGTGTTGAACCCATACGCGAATGGTTGGAATCGTTGCCACCGTGGGATGCACAAACGGATACACCGCGCATTTCGGGCATGTTTGGCACCCGTTGGGGGGTTGAGATTCCACACGGCACAAAACCGTTTTACGATATGTTGGCGGTGCGGTTTATGGTATCGTTGGTTGCCCGTATCATGCAACCCGGTTGCGATGTACACACGGTGTTAACGTTGGTTGGGGCTAAAGGTTTGGGCAAATCGCGCGTGTTGCGTGCGTTGGCCGGCCAAACATGGTTCAGTGATTCCAATATCAACATTACCAATAAAAGCGCATACGAGTTAATACACCAATCGTTGGTGTGGGTTTGGGAATTGGCCGAAATGCACGCGTTGCACGGCCGATCCGCCAACAATGCCAAAATGTTTTTAACATCCCCCGCCGATCGGTACCGCCCAACGTGGGGTAAAACCCCCGTGTTGCGTAAACGGCGTACGGTATTCGTTGCCACAACCAACGATATGCAATTTTTAACCGATGGCCCCGAACGGCGATTTTGGCCATTACAGATTGTGCGCCCCGTTGATGTTGATTGGGTAGCACAAAACCGTGTTGATCTATTTCGCGAGGCTGTACACCATTACAACACCGGCATGCAATGGCATTTAACACCAACCGAGGCGGCCGAATTGGAGCGCATCCAACACGCATACATTGTTGCCGATCCGTGGGCGGTTACCGCACAACATGTATTACAGGCGGCAAACGGGCCAAATGCCAATCCCGATCAGCCGGCCACAACGGATACAATATTGGATGCGTTGGATGTACCAATGGCACAACGGCATGTTGGGCATAACCGCCGGATATCTCAGGTTTGCCGCGATCTAGGGTATCGAATCAAACAAACCAAAACGGGCCGGGTGTGGGTGCCAAACGACTAACATAACCGCCGGAATATAATAGCGTGCATAATTTGGCTATAGTATACCCACCAACACACATTGGGGGTATATTATGGCCAAACTAGTATTTATAGATACAGAAACCACCGGGTTAGATTCGAGCCGGCACGAACTATTAGAGATTGCAATTATTATTGTAAACGATGATGGCACCAAACAATGGTGGCATAAACGCATTGCCCCAAAACACATTGCCACCGCCGATCCCGTGGCATTAGAAATAAACGGATACACGCCCGATAAATGGGCCGATGCACCAACGTTTGCGGATATTGCCGAGGTATTGGGCATAATGTTGGATGGCGGCGTATTGGTGGGCCATAACGTGGCGTTTGATATTGATTACGTGCAACGGGCATTTAAACGTTGCAACCATCGGGTACCACGTTTGCGGGGTGTGGATACTATCGCATTGGTGCACGAACATTTAACACCGTTGGGTTGCCCCGGTTTATCAATGGATACCGTGCGTAAATATTTGGGATGGGTACGGCCAACCGCCCACACGGCAAGCACGGATGTTTACGATGTTTACACGTTGTACAATCTATTGGTGCGTGCCTCGGTATGGCGGCGGTTGCATATATTGGTGTGCCATTTGTACCGGCGGTGGGTTAAATCAACAGATAAAAACACATGAAAACAGATAGAATAAGATAACCGATCCGGCCACGTTGCCCAACGGTTGGCGGTTATATATATATTTTTACTAAATCAACAGATAAATTATAAATTTATTATGAAATTGAAATAATAATAATTTAAGAAGATGAAACACAGAAAACGGCCCAATGTTTTACATACACGGGCCGTTGGGTATTATCGGTAAAAACCTATGTGTTTCTATCTGTTTTTATCCGTTTCTATCTGTTTATTGAGGCGGTTAACCCATCGTTGGGCCGGTGTACCACCCCATAATGCCCACGCGATCGCCGCCTTTGATGATTGATCGCGCCGTGTATCCTGATTGGCGGCCCCGTGACGTGCAAACCACGCGGCCATCAATTGTATTTGTTCATCATCCACACGGCCCGATGCCAACCGGCGGGCGGTTCGCATACCCGTACCCGGTACCCGTTTGTTTCCATCATCTTTATACGCGGCCCGTTGTGATTGTGGTAACGATCTGTTTTTCTCCAATGCATTGTATGCAATGGTTCGTATGTTGCGTGGCACGCGATAGGTAGCCATATCCCCCCCCGTTGTGGTATATTGATATTATGATTGTAACCGATATTGGCGGGTATTATGGATCTTAAAGAGTATGCGATATCGCGCAAAATTGTTATGTTA
>Ga0181574_10000909_pt1 | contig 27844 bp, 19 predicted proteins | sample 101ome_24_FD_145600 | JGI IMG/M metagenome (GOLD analysis project Ga0181574, IMG submission 145600) | Coastal salt marsh microbial communities from the Groves Creek Marsh, Skidaway Island, Georgia - 101410AT metaG (spades assembly) | ecosystem: Environmental > Aquatic > Marine > Intertidal zone... | reverse complement strand
GCACTGAAGGGTCTCCTCAAGACACCTCAGGGAGAGACCCTCTCTTATATGACCTTGCAGAAGCACATCTCCAAGCACTTCATCAAGGCTTAAACAAAAAACGCACCCTAATTTTAGAAAATGATATCCACTCAGGAGGTTGAGGCCATCATCGGTACGAACATCAAAAACATCGATGTGTACCGCAAGGCTTTCCAGCACAAATCTTCTGTTCAACACGATGGCGTCGAGGGTTCCTACGAAACGTTGGAATTTATGGGCGACTCCGTGTTGGGCTTTATTGTCACCAAGTACTTGTTCGATAGGTACGAGAATCTGCAGGAGGGATTTCTAACTCGTGCGAGAACAAAGATTGTCTGTGGAAAGACGTTGGCGGATGTTTCTGCCAAACTAGGATTTCACAACTGGGTTCAGATGGATGAAAAGGGAATGAGAAACGGATGGAACAACAACCCCAAGATTCTTGAAGATGTCTTTGAGGCATTTGTGGGTGCCATCTACTTGGATCTCGGGATGATCGAAGCCAAGAAGTTCGTCCTGGGCGTCCTGGATAACCCAGACCTCATCCGTTTGGACAGATTGATGGTGGATGACAACTACAAGGACATCCTGATGCGCGTCTGTCAGTCTCAGAAATGGGATCTGCCTGAGTATCGTCAGCTTGACCATGTGGATGCCACCAAGTTCAGGGTGGGTGTCTACGTCCAGGGACATCAGTGGGGAACAGGCAAGGGATCCACCAAGAAGGAAGCCGAACAAGCTGGTGCCTACTTCACCTTGAAGCGACTTGAGGATAAACTTGAAAAGAGACTGGTTCCATCCAAACGCCCGAATGCCATGATTAAAAATGTCCACAGAAAGTAATAATGAAGGTCGCCCTTATCAATCCTATTTCCAAGACAGTCAATGATATGTGCACCGGCCACGAGATTCGTGCATGGGGTCGCAAGTCGGGTAATGTGATCGTGGATTTCCCAGTTGGGTTTCCCGTGAAGTCCATCCCTGACGTGAAGGCTTTCGGACCCGATGTGGTTGTCGTGGAGAAGCGCGGCAATGGTGTTTTCAGGGAGTTCGCCAAGAACTTTGAAAAGGTCGTGGATGTCGAGGGTCTTCGTCTGATGCTTTCTGCGAAGCCGGTCAAGGTCAAGAAGGAGCCCGAGCCGGTTCCCGAGCCGGTTCCCGAGCCGGTTCCCGAGCCTGTGGTGGTCAAGAAGGAAGCCGAACCGGAGCCGATCCCCGAGGTTGTCGAGGTCGCAGCATCTGCCGTCGCCGAAGTTGAAGAAGTTATTCAGGAAGAAGAGAAACCCAAGAAGTCACGCAAGAAGAAGACACCCACCAAGTCCTCCACTTAAACATTAGAGCCCTATGCTAACTAGTATGCATCCCCAAGCGGAGAAGTTTTTCAACAAGACTTATCCTGAACAACGTTCCGATGCGTGGTTCAAGATGAGGGGCACGATGCTCACAGCATCCGATGCCGGTACAGCGATAGGCGTGAATCCCTACGAAAAACCAGAGAAGTTGATTCTGAAAAAGTGTGGCGTCAGTGAACCCTTCAATGACTGGGCGACCAAGCACGGTCAGAAATATGAAGATGAAGCTCGACAGATCTATGAGGAACGTCACAACCAAAAGGTCTTTGAGATTGGTCTGGAACCCCATCACACCCTCGACTGGATCGGTGGATCACCCGATGGCATCACCTACACTGGAAGACTTTTGGAAATCAAGTGCCCAAGGTCCCGTCCGATTGGTGATGGAACGCCACCCCCGTGGTATCTCGCACAAGTTCAGGTGCTCATGGAAGTCCTGGACTTGGAAGTCTGTGACTTTGTGCAGTATCGACCTGCTGAAATCACCTACCCCAAACCTGCCGAGTTTGTCTGCGTGGAGATTCCACGTGACCGCGAGTGGTGGGCGACCAACATGCCCATCATGAAGGCATTCTGGGAGAGGGTCCTGTGGCACCGCGAGCATGGTCACCAAGAACTACTTCCTGCACCCAAGCCTACGATCGATGATCTGATCAAGGAGATTGAAGGTCTCGAGGGACAACTCACCAAGGTGAAGAAGATGGCTCTCGAGATCGCCAAGGAACATTCGACCCTTAAGTCGGGTCGGTGGTCTAACGAAGATGAAGAGTGGCTCTTGAAGAACAAAGACAAGAAGATAGAGGAACTTGCCGAACATGTCAAGCGAACGGTCAAGGCCACCAAGATGCGACTGGACAAGTTAATCAAAGAGCAACCCGTTCAGGAATGGACGGTCAAGGTGGTCGAGGAGGATGACATCTAGATGCCAACTCTGGGCTGAACCCACGGAAGTGTTTGCCTCCCGGGAAGGTTGGGCGAACGACAGACGAACTTGATGATGAAGTGGTTAATCTCTTTCCCACCGGAAGGGTTTGGAATGAGGGCGCCATTCTGATTATACAACTTCACAGTCAGACGATCCAAATTTTCTATAGGATGAATAAATTGAGTAATTAAATCATAGTTGTCTTTGAAAATAATCAGCTGGTCGGATGATGAACCCTGATCATTGTCTGATATGATGGACCCAAAGGCACCACGGGCAATGGATTGGACCGGTGAAGTAGCTGGGGTTGTCGGCGGGTTCTTGGTGAGTCGGTCATTGAAGTTGGATTCCAGTTCGCGGATTCGCATATAGAGGTGTTCCACAGACCCACGGGTGTGGACGTGGAGACCCAACAAGCGTGCTTGAACCACCTGTTTCAAAGGTGTATTGAAGTACACAGTGAATGAATTGGAACTCGTTTGATCCAATGTGTCAAAGGATATCGTGTGATATTCGTAGTTGAAGTCTGGGAGACCAGGTGTCGTGTAAGATGACCTAGCCATTATTACTTAGCCAAGAGAATAGCGAGCACCAAAAGAACGACCGCGATCGGGATCAGGATCTGAGCGTACTTTGTTGGAACTCCCATGAACTCTCTGCGAGGCAACAGGGCTCCGACGGGTTCCGTAGAAACCTCTGGATTATTCTTGTTCCGGGTAGCAGAACGATAGTAGTTAATCAACTTGCGCGCGAATGTGTTCTCCGTCCCTGGCGTCACCGGGGGTGCGATGTTGGGTTCCAGACGCTTGTCGTCTTCGTCCTGTTGCTTGGTGGCAAATCGTTTATCCTTGGTGGCTTGGACATTCAACTTGAGAACAAACTCTTCGGTGGACGCCCCGGAACTTGTGAATGGGTACAATTTGAATGAACTGTCACTCGTATCATAGTAGTAGATGGATACCTTGATAGCTTCCATGACTGGCACTATCTTTTGAACACTGATTCTGTCATTCATGGAACTCATCACGTAGTTGGTGGGACTCGCGCCGGCCAGTGCAGGCACCACGAGTGAACCGGTGTAAGCAAAATCAAAACGATTGTTGACGGCATTCACAAGAGTGACCTGACCCGACACGGTACCCGAATTTGCCACGTCAAGAGTTATCGTTGTTCCACTTATTCCAGTCACTTTTGCATTGGTTCCTATACCAGTTCCGGTGACGTCCATACCAAGTTCAATTCCATTAGATGAATTTACCACTATAGTGAATTCCGCAATAGTCCCAGTTGCTCCAGTACTTACAGTATCATTATAAGCATAAGGATTGTCCACCGTATAGATCCTATCAGTCAAAATCCCATAATTTGGCACTTCCAAAACCACGTAATAGGCATGAACGTTGCCATTCACCACCGATGATGTTCCATTGATATATGGAACCGATGCAGAGACAAAACTCATGGATTGGATTCCATAAAGGGGTGTGCTGAGATAACTGGTGAAGTTGTTAGCATCGGTTGTGGCTCTGTCCTTCCTGGTTGAACTGTCGATAACGATGTCGTAACTTGACATACTCTATTATTAGATTGCTTTTTTTCAATGAAGAAATCACGGAGGTCCAGATCATCCAATTCTTCGCTGAATACGTCATCCAGTTCCGAGTACTCAACCTGGGGCTTTATTATCTGAATACTCTCTTCATGTTCCAGTGGGACCAATGATTTTTCAGTCTCGGATTCGGTCTCACTGGAAATTGTGGCATATTCGTCTGGGTCATACTCATAACCTTCCATTGGTTTCTACCAGACAATTCACTAATATTTATTTTCAATTAAACGCGGATCGTGACTTGTTGTGTTACTGATATCAGGAAACCTCATCCCATGATTTGGTTTCTTCATTCCACGTATATGATTTTGTACCACTTGGTCTAGGTGTAGGTGGATTCCATGTAAATCTTTCCGTGTCGAGTGTCCAAGATTCGTATGGTTTTGGTGGAGAAAATGTACTATATTCTGTGTGATATATGTAACCCAAACCAATAAATTTATTTGAATTATTTTTAAACCATTTACCTCCGTATGTTCTTCCACACCATTTTTCATTATCACATTCTACTACGCCGATAACACAATTTGTATCTTCGTCAAGTTGGTAGCACTGAGGCATCTTAATATGTATGTTATAAAATATTTAATTATGTACTCTAATGATTACTATACCAGAGCCACCATTACCACCATGACCGTATCCGGTAGTGCTATCATACGTTCCACCGGCACCACCTCCACCTGTATTTGCGTCTCCATCGATGCTTCTGTCACCAGAAATCCAATCCGCACCTTTACCTGTACCACCACCACCTTTACCCCCAGCGACATCGGTGTCAATATCATTAGTATTACCACCCCCTCCACCACCCGCAAACCACGCTTCATCTGAAATTATTTCCCCGTAACTTGTACCAAAAATTGTAGCGAAATTGTACGTAGTAGAACCTATGGTTACCTCATATAGACCATCTCCGCCGACGCCACCAACATCAGTTGCAGCGCTATCACCGTTCGAACCAGATGTACCCGCTCCGCCCCCACCACCACCGCCACCGTTACCACCTGCACCGCCACCGTTACCACCGCTGTTACCATGCCCATAAGTACCAGAGTCTCCAGATTGTGATGATTGTGTACCGTCACCACCCGAAGTATCACGTTCTCCATCACCTCCGCCACCTGAACCACCAGAGTTTGATGTCCCCGCCGAACCCCCATTATTACCATAACCACCACCCTTGGCTGTTAATCCAAAAGCCGTGCTATCGCCTCCCGCTGTGGCGTCAATTGACTCTGTAGTCGCCCCTGTTCCGCCCGTACCTATACTAATGACATAATTTCCAGGATCAATTTCTATATCTGGTTTAAAAATTAGACCACCTGCACCACCTGCGCCGGCATTATCCGTACCTCCTCCTCCTCCACCGGCTATCATTAGAACATCTATTCTACCAGGCGGTCCATCTAATATAAAATTTCCACCACCTGTAAATACATGTATTTTATAATTATTGTGTATAAATACATCATTTCCTCCAGATGTTGTTATTAGTGGTATTGGAATCCATTGTGAACTATTATTATAATATTCCATTCTATTTATTGTACTGTTAAACCTCAACATACCCGCATACGCCGTAGTCGGCTGTTGATCTGTTGTACCAACTGGAACGATCATCGCTCCCGTGGAGTTTACGTCGAGTAGTGCTCTTGGATCCGTCGTCCCGATACCGACATTTCCCGTGATGCTGACATTTCCATTTTGTACAGACATGTTTTCGACTGCATTTCCTTCTGGTGTGTTGGTGAACAATCTAAATGATGATGTGCTATCGGCACCGTCACTTATTATCACCATGTCTGTGTAACAATTCCCTTCATCGTCCTTGAAAGACCTGAGGGCAAATTGATTCTTGTTGGTATCATTGTATGTGTAGGATGTTGGTGCCGCTTCCCCTATAGGATCGAAGTAACTCTTATAGGGGAATTGGGGGTTAGCCAGACCAATTCCGCCAGGCATGATTACTATTAGCGTCTAGAATTTACGGCGCTCTTTATCATCATCTCAAGTTCGGTCTCGGGTTCCCAGTCAGCCCACTCGCGGACCGCCTGGTTTACCTCCAGATAGCGTTCGTCATCTCCATCATATTCGCGGAACTCGTCGTCGAACCCCATATCGCATTCCTGCACGACCATATCGTCATCGGTCTCCCATCCGTCTGAATCCTCGTCGTCCTCATCTGGCAGTATGGAACCATAGACCCTTCCTGTCAATTTCATGGCGCTCCACTTCATTCCATATTCCATGTCGAGGGCAGTGACGATGCTCCTGCCGGTGGCTTTACAATATTCGGCGGCCACCACAACGGCATTCTCCAGAACGGGCTGGATTGCATTTGTGTAGGCTGCTATGATCTGTTCCTCGCGACTCATTATTATTTTTTAAAATGTCCCTTTTCTTTAAGAGAGGAACATGCAGAAGCCTCCAGTTGGATTCCGTGGAGACACAGGTATTGGTGCTCTAACCGGCTTGAGTGGCGTGGGACAGCAGGATGAGTTTCTTTATGAAAAAGTTTCCAAAGAATATAGATATTATGAATACACACAAACTACACCGTATTATCGTTTCTATAGACCCACCGAAACCACGTTTCTGGGTGAAGAGATCAGACACACGTTCAAACCAAAGGAAATGGGAGATTTGCTTACCGGATTGATGTTAAACTTTAAATTACCATCCTCGACGGGAACACCCACGTGCCTGAGAAACGTGGGTCTATCGATGATTCGAAGGGTTGATCTTTTGGTGGACGGTCTCGTCATTCAGTCCATGCGAGGTGAATGGATGTCCATATACGAGTCCATGTATTCGACGGCACAAGAACGCCAAGATGTTCTCAATACGATATTTAATTTGGGAACTCAATATGACTTGCAGCCCACGCTTAAAGCCGGCGATACCAGTCAGCGTCTGTTTTACCCCCTGCCATTTTTCTTCAATCGACACTACATCGATTCCAAGATTGGTACCAGTTCCTTCCGCGCCCCACTCCCACTATGTTCCATGCACAATTCGGAGTTGACCATCGTGATACAATTCAGGTCTCTGTCCGAAATCTTCAGCGACATCGGCGGCTTTGCGGCTGGAGCGGATCTCACTGAATTCAAATTCGTCACCCAAGAAATTACATTAACAGATCAAGAACGATTTATGTTTAGATCCACACCGCAGCGTTATCCCATCGAAAAAATCAACACCGAGGAGATCGAACTGCCAGCCTCGTTGGGTGCCAAATACAGGTACTATTTCAATAGCGCCTACTCGTGCCGAGCAATATTCTGGTCATTCAAAAACAAAATTGGTGGATACAATCCACAATTCTACAACCCCATCATTTCGGCAAGAATCACGACACTCAACAAAACTGATAGAAATGAAGTCAGAAAACCATTATTTCTTCAAGAATATCAAGCTTATGTGCATAATTTCCATAACAACGGAACATTTTACGCATACTCGTTCGCCGAACAGCCTCTTCAGGTGGTGCTAGGTGACTACGAGTTCAGAGCCCCTAGACCACAGAGTGCCTACATCGACATGTTCTTCACCACCGTGGCGGACAACTATATTCTCTGGGCGAGTCAGTTTGCAGCTTCGACCCAAGATTACACTATTGCCAATAGACGCATCCTACTGAACACGAGCGTAGGCCTGGGAGGCGCAAATATTCTAAAGACTCTGAGAATGAATCCATATGGCTACCTCAGAACCAACACGGCCAGAGTGGGTATTCCCGGAATTTCTTATTCGGATACGACGAACACAGGTAATCCGCCAATCGTACCCTACAAAATGCGTTTCGAACCTTGGAATGGAGATAAAATCACAATAGCAGGAACGGATTATTTCAGATCTCCAACGGCACATTACGTGGATAGTTCTGGTGATTTTCAGAATGGTTCTTTCACTTACTCCGGTGGTACAGAAACGGTAAATGTTCCTTTTTGGAGTGATTCATCAAACACAAATGCCGTGGTCATCGTCCAAGATGGTGCAGATGCTGCTCCATTGTGGGGGACTTGTACTGCAAATCTTTATGCTACTTCGGCAGGTGACCCAGTAACTGTTTCAACAATAGCAGCATCTTTCACCTTGACCGTAAATCACCCAACAGATGCAGGAACTAGTGTATCATCTACCACTGCTACAACTGGTTACATAAAGATCACATCAGAATCGAGAACTAATATCAACAGCTACGTACCTCTCATTGACTTGTTTCTTCTAACCATATACTACCTATCCACGAGCATCTTCGTCGCCGAAAATGGCAGAGGTCGCGTGGAAGACTACACCGAGAATGGGGTCGTGGAAGGCAAATTCAATAGACTCGACACCGATGGCTCCGGGTTCATAGAGGCTATTGAAAGTGATGTCACGATGTACGACAGGGACGGTGACGGCAAGGTGAGCTTTGCCGAATTCACAGAAATCGAGGAAGTATAGATTCCGACCCAGTAAATACCAATTTGGATATACCATTTTCGATGTATAACAAATTCACCGAAAGTGCGTAAAGTCTGAACCTGATCCTGTTCCCGCCAGAAATTTTGGCATCTATGTTGAATAGTGGATTTAGAATCGTGGAAAAGTTGATTGCCCCGTTGGGCATCTCGCGGTTCATCGGATCCAAACAAAATGCCATCGGGTAGATGTATCCCCTGTAATAGTTTGTTCCGTCATTTAGATTCTGAGGAGCACCAGGGAAGTGAGAATAAAACTGAAATCCTCTATACATTTCAAACGTTCCTATATCTTTTGGGATTAGTACCTCGTTGTCCAAAATGATCTCCATCGAGTTCAGAAAGTCACCCGAGTCGATCTGTGCAGTGCCACCACGCCCGTAATCAAATGGCTGTGTGGTGTCCGTGGTCGTGTTCTTGAACAAACCAAACACCGCCTTGACGGGATTCACAAATTCGGGTGTCAAAGTGAATACGTTGGAGGTGGTATAGTTATTTTCCACTACCTGAAACTGCTCCGTAGGGAATACAAGTGGTTTTCTTATCAATGCGTCTGTGACCTCCTTGGGTGCGTAGCCATACTCCACCCGAATTCTCACCTGAGAGTCCTCTATTCCAGAATCAGTTCCACCCCACCGCGATGCATTCCTCAGTCCCATCTCCACCTCAACCTCCTGATATCTAAGCGCCGCCAATGGAATCGCAAGGTCTGGCTTCCCGTTGAACCAAAATTGAAGAGGGACCTGAAGACGATAGGTTCGTGGATACTGCGCAGTGTCCGTGAATATGTGATTGGGTCCCCCACCAAGCATCCGATAGAGCTGAACCACCGAGAAGGACTCCTTTTCCTCGGTGCTCAGATTCAGACGCATGTTCAACGTTTCGCCCGTCTCCTGTTGAATCGTGGTTCCTCCGATGATCAGTGACACATAGTCGAGCATGGCATGGGCCTGATTTACCTTGGTGCTCTTGGTGCTCGCGTAATCTATCAAAAGGTACATCCTCGTAATGAAGTCTCCATGCCTCGGGATCAGAAACTTAGCATTTCCACCATAGTCGACTGACTGAGGATCCGTGTCAAATGACTGGGTGACAAAGTTGGACTTTTTGGTAAATACGGCTTTGAATGGAGTCTGTTCCATAGTCTATTATCAAACAACCTTTAATTTTTCTCTACTATGGCGAGTATCTTATCTCTGACCGCCTTGTAGCTCATGACCTTGCGGACCTCCTCCTGAACCCACTCGTCCGTGGTTTCTAGTTCGCCTTGATAGACCTTCTCCATGGCTTCCACTGTAAGCTCTACACTTGGAGTCACCCACCACGCTCCCTGCATGTGATTCCACCGAGGCTGGGCGGGAGGCACACTCACTCCATGCCAGCAGTAGTCGTCCATCGCCCCGAAGCGGGTCGTCACCACAGGCAGACCATAGTACTGAGCCTCCATCTGCGGGATACCAAACCCTTCCGAACAGGATCCACACAGATACATGTCGGCACACTTGTACATCTTCTGCAAGGTCGTCTCGTCCAACGTCGTCTCGGTGATCTTGATGGCCGTGTCCGGTATGCCCAGCGTCTGAACCATTGCCGGAACGTCATAGACCTTGACGTGATTCAACGCCGGCACGTGAAGCCATAGAAGGGACTCCGGATGGGTCTCATGAAATTGCTTGAAGGAGAGCAGGGTCGTGTCCAGTGACTTGCGCCCGCTGTTCTCGTAGTTTCCCGCTATGGTGAATATCACATACTTGTCGTCCACACCAAAGTCCTTGCGAACCTTTGCCTTGGTGTCCGTGGGAGGAAGGGGCGTCTGAAACCCCACGATGTGCGGCACCACGTGACTTTCCCTTCCCATCTGCCTTAGGATCCTCTCGCGGGTCGAGGGACACAGCGAGAGAATGTGCTTGATCTTGCCAAGTGCATTGACCGTCGGCGCGTCAATCGGGTCATAGTGAAGAGGAAACCAGAGGTAGGAAGGACAAGCGATCTGCTCGGCGGTCGATGACTCTAACAGGAAGATGTCCTGAAGAAAGAATATGGCTCCGGCGTTGGTTCGCTTGATGAAATCATTGATGTCCGAAATCTTGATGACGCACGGAAACTTCTCGTAGGGACCCAAAATGAAACTCACCTGGGGGCGATCCAAAAGTGCCTGGGTCCATGGATCCTTGGTCTCTCCGGGGAGCACGTTGGCATTCACCAAGTCCCTGAAGTGCAACACGCCGGCGTGCTTGATGCCACAGAGACTCCATATGACCATCGTGACTGTATGACCCCTCTCCACGAACATGGTGATGAGGTGTCTCAACTGACTCGGGTAGCCACCCTTGGCGCCGTGGAATGGCGTGCCATTACTCGAAAGCAGGATGTGCATTTATGGTAATCACGTCCGTGCCGTTTAATTGAAAACCGATGATATCAGATTCTTCGTCCCACGTGGCCTCGTAGTGTGCCGGGACCCCGAAGTGTGAGCGAACCATGTCCTCGTAGTAGTATTCCAGTTCTTCGTTGTCAAAGATGTCACCCGAAACATTCCCCAAAATGGTATCGCGGGCGCAGAGGTAGTCCAGAAAGGCATCGAAGGTGTGTCCCCTTGACCACATGAACTCGATGTAGCGTTGATGTCTCCACGACTGATCAAAGAGTTTTAGCAGAAATTTGCCTACCCCCGGGGTGATGTTGATGCTCTTCAGTCTGATCACCTTGCCCGTGATCTCCCTCTGGTGAATGTTGTTCAGTTTCATCTTATAGCAGGAGCGGCACACGTTCTTCCTTGAACTCGATCTACCCTTGTGATAAACCCTGGACATCCTCTCCAATGGAATCCTGTCCTCGAACTGAAAATACTCAAAGGCATAGTTGATGAAATCATATCGACTGGTCCATTGTAGTGGGACATTGCACCAGTGACATTTTGTGGTAGGATAGATCATCCTTTACTTGACTAGAATGGTGTGGTTTGTTTAATTTTGTTCCCATGGAAATGAAACAAGTTCATGTCTAGGAAATTCTAAATATTCTGGATGAATATTAGTATCTTTGGTAATATCTCTAAGTTTTTGTCTATATTCAATTATTTCTGCCTTTTTATCTTCCGATAAAGGCGAATCTAATCCAAGCATCCAATCGGTCGCAGTCATGAGATCATTCCTTCTTTTCCTCACAAATTCCCATGCTGGATGTAAATGTAATTTATTTTCGTCATATACAACTTCATAGTTACTATCATTTTTTACTAGTGTAACAGTTTCCTTTGTAGCTCTGTATATTATTTTTGGATCTGTAATTTTAACAAAGTGATATTTAGTTTTATCCACAAAATCTATATTAAATGTAATATCTTTAATTTCTTCGGTTTCTTTGTCAACAATAGCAAAATATTCTTCTCTGAGAAGAGTGGGAAAGTTATCCATTTATAGGTTAAAACATATTTTTTTTATCATCCTCGCGCGCCATCAAGATTGACATTAGAAAATTGAACCCATACTTCTGCAATAATGAGAGAAAATCCTGTATTATTTCTGAAGAAAGTTACATTGTTGTATGTACCAGTATTTGTCTGTAGCCATTCTGTAACATTTAAGTATCTTTGTCTATTCCAATCTTCTGCATAGATGGTTTGCGGTTGACCTACAGTAGCTGGGCTCGTGACGTCGTACTGATAGTGATAAAATTGTATCTCACCCGCCGACCCGGCCCCCGTTTTCGACAGTCTCATACCCACCCTAAAATAAAGGGGTTGGGTGCCGTTTCCAGATTGGTCGTTATATGCCCCCCACCCCGCCGCCCCATGCCCTATATTAGGGATACCGAAATCGGCACCGTCTGCCACTGTAGTATCACCTTGAGACGAAGTTCTTACACAAACTGTAGGACCCATAGCACCATTAATTCTTCCGTATACATCAAGTTTACTCGTCGGAGCATTTAACTTGGCGGCGCCGATGTCGTTCGGACTATAGAGTTTCACTTTCTGGTTGAAGTAGACGCTGTTGTCCAATGGACTGATGCTAATCCCCCCGATCTGCCCCGCGTTGTCCTCGTTGTTCACGAAACCCAAACGGAGCGTCGAGGTCTTGTCGTCCAGATTTATGAACGCCCGGTTGTTAGGATTCTTTAACTCGACCGTCGCGCCGTAGTCCGCGTTGGGATTCTCGAGGGTCAGCGTCGGAGTGTAGTTGAATGCGCGTGGCATATTTGTGAGTGGAATTTTTGTAAATAATGGAGAAGAACTCGCATCATTCACACCTGTACTACCCACGCCTCTGATAGCATTTCCCATACCCCATAAATCTCCTTCGCTGTCTAATGCATAAACCGATGTGGAATAACCAGATTTTATATTAACAATTGTGCGCGAGTAAAACTCTGCCGGTTCAGTGATTTTTGTAAACTCCTGTGCGTTGGCTGTGCTAACTAGACCGTTCCATGTGCCAAGACCACACGCCCAGACGTTCCCTGTGCTGTCCAAGGCAAACGAACCATCGAGATGTACCGCAATTCTAGTTATTGTGTAACTTTGAATAGCTCCCGTACATCGCGTGAATTTTCGGACATCGGCTGTGGAATTCAACCCTGTTCTATAGTAAAGTCCCGCTCCGGTTGCGTATACCTGTCCATCGCTCGTAAGCATCATGCTGTGACTATACGATGACGCGACTTGCACGGGCACCTTACCAGTGAAATTATCATTTGGACACACAGTGTATGATGTGACGTTGGTACCTGGAGTGGTATCTGTACCCAACATGCCATAATCATTTCCACCTGAACCTATAAGTGTATTATCTGTGCATATCACAAAAGAATTCTGCCCTCCTGCCCATACACTTCTTACACTCCTTCCTGACATGGCTCCATTAGTTACTTGCGTAAAACTTGTGACAGATGATGTTGCGCCTTGACCGATCTGTCCTTCCGTATTTAATCCAGTGACATACAAATTTCCCCCTGCATCCCCGCCATGGAGTATTGCATAAGATCCTCCTGTCGCTGCTCCATAAACATTGACTCCATCTTGGACCCACGTATACCTTGTATCTGTATCTGTTAGTCCAATTTGTCCATAATTGTTGAATCCAGTTTTCCATGTTTTGCGAACAGCATCAACCGCATACGTAAATTGATTTCCATCCACCACGGCCACGAATGGGTAGGATGATGGAGGCGTTACATCTATAAATACTTTTGAACTGTTCGTGGTTCCATCTCCGTATGCTCCGTTGAAGTTGTTACCTGCCATGTAAACTCTACCGTCCGTTGAAACAAATGCGGTTGCGTATGTGTCGGCACAACCCGAATCATACCCATAGTTTCCGGTACCAGGTGGCCCCGAACTGAATATTGGTGTGTTGAACCCGATGTTTGACGTGGATCCGCCCGCCACCATGGTGCCGCCCGCCTGGTTGATGGTGACGCCGCGGGTCATCGTGTTGGACTGGGCGCGCTCTTGGAACGGGTAAAGCTCGGCACCGTCCCCGCCGGAAAGCTTGGGGTCGAAGGACGCATCCACGAACCCGATGTTCAGTTTGCCGGACGTCCCATCCTCCATCTGGATTCTCGAACTGACCGCGTTCTTGTTCTTGAATTCGATCGAAGGTCCCTTGCCGGTCTCGGTGTTCTCCAAGAGGAGCGAGCGGGTGTAGTCATAGTCCGGCGGTGGATTCGCATTGAAATCCAGGAGTTTGGTGTAGCTGTAGCGGTGGATATAATCGCCGGCTCCGATTTGGCCATAGTTGTTGAGACCCGTAACATAATATTCGTTGTCCGAAGTTCTTACTATTGGCGATCCATAACTACTTAAAGCAAAGTCTGTGATGCTCTTGTCCGCGATGGGACCCGTGTCGGCACGGATGAAGGTTGAGATGGTACTGTAGTAGGGTGGCTGACTAAGTTCACCATAGACGTTAACCCCGCATCCCCATATCCTTCCATTTGTGTCCAGTGCATAGGATCTGTGAATACCGGCAGCAATCTTTTTGATCGTGACACCCTGATCCACATTGACGTTGGACGTGACCTTAATGAAGTGCCACTTCTCTACCGCGTCGCCCAGACCAAGATTACCATACGTATTAGCTCCGGTCATCCACACATTCCCTGTGGAGTCCAGCGCCATGTTATGGGTTTCTCCGCTGGCGATTTGATCGATGCTTACATCATTGACCCCGCCAGCGTTGTCAACTTGCTCCCAACCATTTGTGGTTAACGAGTTTGTTCCCTGACCAGTTCTTCCGTCCTCGTTGATACCCGTAGTCCAAATTTTTCCATTGGTGTCCAGAGCCATTGCAGACGCTTGTCCACAAGCAATGCTCTTAAATGTAATTGATCCACTCTCGGGCATGGATGGTGCGTACGTGGTGATGCTGGTCGTCACACCAGAAAGATTACCAAGACGGTAATCTGCATTAGACCCTGCACCCCATATCTGACCCGTGCTGTCGAGAACCAATGAAGAACTACCCGACGCACCTACTTCAGTGATTGACACGTTGTAGATGTTTGAGTTCGAGACGAGCGTGGGGACGTAGCGAGTAACGGTGTCGTTTTGACCAAGTTGACCATTGTTATTGCGCCCACACACCCAGACATTTCCAGTGTCGTCAAGTAAAGATGTATTTGGGAAATCGTTGTTAAATTGGTACCCCCACGTCGAACTCGCCACAATGTTCGCCACACCGTCTAGGGTACTCACCAGGGTGTAAATGTTGCGGCCGTCTGTGTCACCCAGTCCATGAGCACCATATGAGCCATCTCCCGTCGCCCATACCTTTCCGGTGTCATCCGGGAACAGCGCGTGCCTCGCAGAACTTTGACCCCCGCCCACATGATTCAACGAGGCGTTGGCGTTCCTGCTGAAAATGAAATTCGGGAAGACGTTCGAGTTGGTGATGGACGCCGTGGATCCTCCCTGGATGTGAACCCTCGTGTTCGAGAACGGAACCGTGCCAATCCCCACGTTGGACGTCAGAATCTGGACGTTGGAAGCGGTCGAGATGGTCAGAGGTGACCCACCGACGATATCAGAAGTCGTGATGGTTCCGGTGACCGAGAGATCATTCGCAATGCTGACATCTCCTGAAATCGCGAGTGACGCGTCGCCTGTGATGTCACCGGTGGTGAGGGTTCCCGTGACCGATGTGTCCCCGGAAACCGTAAGATTGTCAGCGATGGACACGTTCCCGGTCGAGATGTTGCTGGTGACCGCCAGATTCCCGGTCTGGATGTTGCTCGAAATGGTCAAGTTGTTCCCGATGCTCACATTCCCACCGCGCTCGATCGTGAAGACGTCTCTGTCTCCTGCGGTGGTGGCATCGAATACGGGCTGGCTGATGAAGAAGACATTCCCCGTCACATTGTCAATCCCCATGTCGATGTGAGAGGTCGACGTAGTGGTGGCGGAAGGGGTCACGCGAAGCCGAAGCTGCCGAGAGTCCGTGAGTGTTGCCTTAGCTGTGTAGTCACTGTACACTTCAAATGGAACGTCCTGTGTTGCGTTCCCAAGTTCCACGTCGCTGACAAAAACCTGACCCTCAACCTCGAGGGGGTGGTTCGGGTCAGTGGCGCCAATACCGTTGTACGACATTTAGTATCTAATCAGATTTTATTAACCGCATTTAGTTTGCACGTCTGTGGGTATGGTTATCCAGATATATAGTGTATACATAATCTTCCGGAGTTGTATATAGATCTAGTGGTATTTGAGTTACAAAAGATTTCTATATAGTCGCTAGTTCCATTACAATAAACAATAGTATTAAAGTGACTGTTAAGATAATTACTAGGACCACCAACCATAGGAAAAGCGCCCAACGGTGAACCACTTACATGTATGGAAGCAACAAGATATGGCACACCTGTTTGATTTATTTGAAGTTGACCAACCGTCACAAAATAATATCCAGGTGCTTGTGGTGTGTATCTGTAATTTGTAGTATCAAACCAATTGTGAGTATCGGCTACTATATTGTTGAATGCAATTTTTGTTGCAGTGCTCGAAATAGAAGTGACTGCATTTGTCACGATAGCAATGGGGGGTTTGGTAAGCGAAACCCCGTTACCCATGACGTCACCGACCACGTGGAGCGCGCTGGTGGGGTCCGTCGTCCCGATGCCGACGTTGGACGTCGATGAAATGACAAAGGTGTTCTGGTCTCCGACATTGGAGGTGTTCTGGGGCGCCGTGATGAAAAAGTAGTTGTCCGTGGTGTTCTGAATGCCCATGTCGGTCACATAGGAGTCGTCCGGACTTGCCTCTGAGGTCGGCTGAACCCTCAACCTGACCTGGCGGGAGTCGGTCGGTGGAGACACCATCCCATAAACGTTGCTGAAAATCTCGAAGGGAACCTGGGTGCTTAGGGAACCCCCTTCGACATTGCTGATGAACACATCGCCGACCACCTCAATCTCGTGGGTCACCGATGATCCGATGCCGTCGTAGGTTGGCATGGTTTTCTACTAATTGCTTAGGAAAGATTTATTACTATGGTGGCGTGGGCCATATATGGTTTTTTACATCGACTACTTCTGGAAAATCTCTAAGAGCTTGTCTATAGTCCAACCAAGCCTGTCGTATTTCTGGTGTTTTATGAGGCCAATCTGGAAGAGCATATTTATCAGTTTCTTTGATTTTTTCGAGACGCATTTGACGTATAAAATCTAATTCCGTCTCTCTAAAACTTTCATCATATCTATCTTTACTTTCTTGTGAAAATATAAATCCATCTTCTGTGGAGTTCACAACATAATTAACAACATCGATACCCAAATCTTCCGGTACTTCAATTATTCCATAACGGTCAGGGTTTGATAATTCTGTGGGAGAAATATCTTTCTTGTCTTGAACTACACTACCTAATCTATTATTTTGATCTCTATCAAAAACAGCAAACCACATTATTATTTAGTGGTATATTTTTAATGTAAAACAATCGCACACATATAAGGTACTTGTGTGGTAGAACCATTTCGAAATCCTAAATAGGGGCTACCGCAATTATCGTAACGATAGTAAAGAGTTGCGTTACTTGTATTTCTAAATGTATTCCAACCGGGATTTGGAGGATACACTTGCGACATTGTAACGATTCCACTCCAATATTCTCCGCTATCTGGTGTAAAAATTATCATAAATATAACTCTGTTTGTAGTGTACAGATTAATAATACCTGTATTCCATGAATTAAATGCGGCTCCACCACAAAGATTAATTACGTAACTTAATGCCACACTTCTATACTGATGTAATCCAGCCCATGGACTCACCGTCCCGATGCCGACGTATCCAGTCAAATTGTTCACGAAGAGGTTCGAGGTTCCCACGGTCAGATTGGAGTTGACCTGTAAGTTTTGATCCGAAGTGATGGTCAAGGGCGACCCCCCGACGATGTTGGACGCCGTGATGGTCTGGCACTTGATGTCACCCACGACTTGAAGGGTGGTAACGGGGTCCGTGGTCCCGATGCCCACGTTGGAGGTCGTGGAGATGACAAAGGTGTTCTGGTCGCCGACGTTGGACGTATTCTGTGGCGCCGTGATGAAGAAGTAGTTGGACCCGTCCGCCCCCTTGACACCCATGTCCGTCACGTAAGAGTTGGACACGTTGGATTCCCCGTCTGGCTGAACCCTGAACCGAAGCTGCCGCGAAGAATCCACGGAACCCGGCGATGCGTAGTAGTTGCTGAAAATCTGAACCGGTACCTTGGTGGAGAGCGTTCCCCCATCAACGTCCTGGAATAGGCTGTCGCCCACCACCTCAACCCGATGCGTGATGGACGATCCGATGCCGTCATAGGTTGGCATGGTTTTCTACTAATTGCTTAGGAAGAAATTTAACCACAGTGGTACGTACATCCAACAAATGCGGCGATGTACCCTCCTTCTAATTGTCGTGTTTCGTAGGCTGGTTCAGTGGCACCATCTGGGTCATCCACCCACTGTATTTGATTGTATTGATCTAATATATTGTTTCCTTCTGCGTCCTTCAATATAATCTGAACGGGTTGCTGTGGTGGATTAAAGTCACAGTCCATCGTAATCTTGGCGACCGTGTAGTTGTGAAGAAGGTCATCGTCCTGTTTCATTCCATAACCCGCCACGTTAGACGTCGTGATGTAGTCACCCGATTCCAGGTTGCCGTTTGTGTTCACTATCCAAATGGCACCTTCGCCCACCGAGTTAATATAGATGCGCGTATCACCGGACTCTTTTTCAAACATAGAAACAAAATTACCATAACCGTCTGTTCTCTTATCGGGATCTTCTGCGTAGGAAATCACTCCGAAACATTTTTTATCATACGCGACATTTGATAATGAAACCAATGGCAAAGATTCATTAATTGTGATGGCTTCCAAACCCTTTGCAATACCTCCACTCATTCTTACGTAATTATTGGTATTTGCCAAAACTATCATCCCCTCGTAATTTGGCGTTTCTTCATACGGGATACTCGTCACAAAGGTTCTGTGTTGTCCGGTGAAATTCATCTGAACTTCCGCACCAACACCATCTTGAATGTAACCTGCTGAATTTGCGCTTCCATTTCTTATGACGGTGAAGTATAAATCATTATCATTAGAAGCCAGGGGTCCGTTTTGTGTACCTATCCACCATCCATAATTTGCCGAAGAATTGCCCCCGTACGTGGAGGTTATGAACAAATTTTTACGTCCATTCCCAACCGCTCCTGCATCCTTTCCATTAACTCCTATCATCAGTGCGCCGCCCATCTTGACCATGGCATCGGAGTAGATTGTCATGTTTTCAACAGGAACGCCTTCTGCACCACCTGTATCAGATGTCCAAAACCCAAGTCTTCCTTTCCCTTCTGGATCAGCATCCCCTCCATCATGTCCCCATGAAATTCTAGCAACTTCGCCGCCGCCAACATTATCATCTCTAAGGTACAAACCGATTGTTCCTCTCGTATTCGATTGTATGTCACCGGTTCCATCGCCTCTTTGTAATCGGAGGACTTCGGCAGAAGTGGTTATATCCGCGGTATTAACTATATGTAAATTTGTACCAGGACTCGTCGTCCCGATGCCGACGTTGGAATTTAAAATTTGAACATTGGAACCGCCCGTAGAAATGGTCAACGGTGAACCACCTATGATGTTGGACGCCGTGAGGGTGGTCCCAGGACCCATGAGCAAGTTTGTGGTCACGGTAAGTTCCGAACCGTGTGTAATATTTGAGGTCGTCAGGGTCCCGGTGATGGATGCGTCGGTTCCGCGGAAGGTCTGGTCGGTCTTGATGTCCCCGGTCGCCGTGATGGACCCCGCCACCGAAAGGTCAGGTATGGCCCCGCGCAGGTTCTGCAGGGTTCCGTCCAGTCGCATGCCCGTCCCTTGGTAGGTTCCGTCGATGAGGACGTCGTGGTCCACGTTGATGTTTCCGGTGATGTCCAGGTTGGACGTGTGAATCCACTCGTCGCTCGTCAAGGTTCCCGACACGGTAAGGTCACCCGGCACGGTCACATTGGGGTTCGTCGGAACCGCCGAAAGCAGAGAACCGACCCGAATCTTGCCTCCCTGAAACTTTCCCGAGATGTCCACATCCGTGGTCGCAGTCACCGAACCGATCACGTGCAGGTTGGCCGAGGGGGTGTACGTACCTATTCCGATGGAGGTATTGGAGTTCGTGGTGATAATACTGCTGTTAGGAACCCAGTTCGATCCGTTCCACGTGAGGATTTCATTGTCCACCGAACCAGCAGGAAGGTTACCGGCTGGGAAGGAATAAACCCATTCACCGCTTTCATTGTAGATGAGCGTATCGCCGGTGCTCGGCGTGTCATTCCCTGGAACGCCAAAGTGCTTGGTGCTGGAATTATTGACCAATAGGCGGTAGTGACCCGGGTCGGTGGTTCCAATGCCCACATTGGAGGTCGATGAAATGACAAAGGTGTTCTGGTCTCCGATGTTGGACGTGTTCTGAGGCGCTGTGATGAAGAAGTAGTCCTTGTCTGCCTCCCCGCGAATCCCAAAGTCCGTCACGTAGCTGTTGGAGACATCCGTCTCGCCGTAGTTCTGAACCCTCAAACGGAGCATGCGGGAATTGATGGCCTCTGGACCTGAAGTTTCAAAGTCACTGAAAATCTCTAGAGGAACTTGAGTGCTCAAAGAGCCACCCTCAATGTCCTGTAGAAACATGTCACCCTCAATCTCGAGCTTGTGGGTGATGGTCTCGCCGATGCCGTCATAGGTTGGCATGGTTTTCTACTAATTGGTTAGGAAAGATTTATTTCACTTTAACAATAATATTCCATTGGAAACTCTAAATATTCTGGATGAATATATCCAAGTTTTTGTCTATAATGATTTATGCTCCAGGGGCGCCATCAAGATCGACATCAGAAAATTGAATCCATACTTCTGCAATATAGAGGGAAAAACCTGTATTATTTGTGAAGTAAGTTATATTGTTGTATGTATAAGTATTTGTCGGTAGCCATTCTGTAATATTTAAGTCTCTTTGTCTATTGTAATCTTGTGCAAATATGGTTTGTGCTCCACCTACAGCAGAAGGTCCACCTGCCTGGTAGGTGCTATGATAAAATTGTATATTACCTGTCGCCCCTGCACCTGGTTTCGCCAGTCTCATGCCCACTCTAAAATATTTTGGGGCTGTTCCGTTTCCAGATAGGTCGTTAACATAGCCCCACCCCGCCGCCCCGTGCCCCATATTAGGGAAAGAGAAAGTGCCACCGTTTGCCACTATAGTATCAGAGTCAGTCGAAGGTTTTACACAAACTGTAGGACCCGTAGCAGCTGATATTCTTCCGTGTACATGAAGTCTGCTCGCTGGAGTCGCCGTATTGATGCCGACGCTGCCGCTGCCCAATATTGTCATTAAAACATTGGAATTAACAACACCGGAGTCACCAGAAGCAGAAAACCCTATTTTAAAACTTTGATCACCTGCTCCAACATCGGCAAGATCGGTTCCAATAAAAAAATTATCATTATATCCAGTTTCAGCTAGTATTATCTTATTATCAATGTTATTAGAACCAGAATTTTCTATTTTTAAATTGCCACCTTTTATATGCATTTTTTGATCAGGATTATCCGTCCCGATGCCGACGTTGGACGTCGTGGTGTCCACAAACAGGTTCGAGGTCCCGACCTTTAGATTCGAGCTGACCAAAAAGGTGTCACCGGTGTTAGCCACGATGTTGGAGGTCGTCAAGGTCGTTCCTGCAGCCATGACGATATCCGAACTGATGGTGACGGGTGAAGCACCGACGATATTGGAGGTCGTCAGTGTCCCCGTGATCCAAGTGTCTCCCACGACGTGAAGGGGTTTGGTGGGGTCGGTAGTTCCGATGCCTATGTTAGAGGTCGATGAAATGACAAAGGTGTTCTGGTCGCCGACGTTGGAGGTCTTCTGGGGCGCCGTGATAAAGAAGTAGTTGTCTGTCTTGGACTCGATGCCCATGTCGGTCACGTATGCATTCGCGGTATTTGACTCGAGGTAAGGCTGGGTTCTAAGTCTCAACTGTCTGGAATCCGTCAAAGTCCCTTGGGCTGCATAGTTGCTATAGATTTCAAGCGGGACGTGGGTGGTCTGGGAACCTCCCTCCACGTCTCGGATTAAAACACGTCCATCCTCAACCGCCAGCTTATAGGTGCCGTCGTACGTGGGCATGGTTTTCTAATAATTAATTTTAAAATTAAATTGGCGTTATGAGTCTTCCGGAAAAAGCACAATGCGCATAATACAAAGACACAGATGTGGAGCGATGTCCCCATCCTACCATATCACCTTCTTCACAGTATATATCAAGTGAACCAGTAAAAGGGTAGCCCCCGACCGCATAAATTAATAAGGAATCATCTCCAGAAGCATTATTTCTAGATGCGTGCCAGTTATCATTAGTGAATACCGACTGACCACCTGGCTTCATTTTCAAAGCATATTGTGTCGAACCCGTACCATCAGTTGCGAAAACAATAATATTAAAAAGGTAGACACCTGTAATCGGTACAGTATACCATCCGGTCGTTGTATCATAATGATTTCCTATGTTATAACCCGTTTTTTCTAATATAATAGGCCAATTTGTAGAATAATTTGCATTAGTACTATAAGCCATAAACATTGAACGAATATTATTGTAAGTTATTCCATTTGTCAAATTTAGGCTTCCGGCGACATCCAGAACGGCCCTCGGTTCGCTGGTTCCGATGCCGACCCTCCCCGCCTTGTAGGTCACCACGTCCGGTGAAACGCTGAAATATGCTTTCTGGTTGCCGTAGAGTTCCCAGACCTCGTCCGCAGAAAGGGAGCGATCGTAAAGCCGATAGTTTGCGATGGAACCGTTGAAGTATGGATTGGAACCATTTGTTTGGTTTGCCAGATACAACGTGGTTGATGTTGGGAGTGATATAGCATTTGTTGAACCTCCCGTGGCACCCGCATCGAAACCATTTACATAAATTTTGGCATTGTTCACTCCCCCTCCTGGATACACGAACACTGCGTGGTACCAAATACCAGTTTGTACGTTCAAAGTTGCATCTTGACTATCATTGACAAAATCAAAACCTATGAATGTGGGACTTATTTTCATAACAGAAGATTGTCTGGTGGCAAGTGTTCCAAACCAACCAATTGTATTTGTGGACTGAGTTGTGGTAATGCTATCGGCCTTGAACCAAACCGCGAGTGTGTGCGGCCAATCTCCTCCAGGCGTGGTAAGCGATGCCGATACCGTCCCATTGACAGTCCCGTCAAAGTTCCACGCCTTCGGTTCAGTGCTCGTGTAGGAAACACTTGAACCAATGGTTCCAGTTACCCCATTTCCACTCTCGTCCGTAATATTTCCACTTCCAGAGTATTCCTTCGCGTCGTAGTAGACGTCCAGGAAGTCGGTCTTGGGGGTGTTCGGGACGGTCTTGAATAGGACGCTCGTGCCGTCACCGAGATCGTTCTCGGGGTAGCCGTACAGCTCCCAGTCTGCAATTTCGGTAACGGTCAATGCACTAATTCCAGATCCAACTATGTCTTCTACAACCAATCTGTAATAGTCATAATAGTTTTCAGTTAAAGCATTGTGTCTGGTGTATTCTCCAGTTGCATACGAAGCATTTTCCCATGACGATATAGAATACCAATCTGTAGAGTTCGTACTTCCGAGTATGGTTCCATTTTTAGGCATTACAGATGGATAATCCGGTCGAGGGAAAAGTTGAGAATATTGTAGTTTGATTGGTGTTGGAAGTTCTATTTGAAGCCATTCTCCAGCATATTCGCTGGCGTCGGTTGCTGTGGTTGTGACAGTTCCAGTGTATGAACCTGTGTTGTAAATATACTTGTGCTCGGTACCCACGCTAAGCGCAGATGCCCATACATTGGAATCTCCACTGCCTACAGAATAATCCCTCAATCCAAAAGCTTCATAAGGTTCCCATCCAGAAATTGAACTACTCGCGCTTGCCACGAATCCACTGACAGTCGCAGCGGTCATCTTGACCCTCGGGTACTTGATGAGTTTCTCGGATGCCGTGAACTCCGCGACCACGTTGGTGTTGGCGGTCACGGTCAGAAAGGACGAACCGACGATGTTGGAGGTAGTCAAGGTTCCTCCTCCCGCAGGAGGTTGAATGGCCCCCGCAGTCAGTGTGTATCCAGGTGCCATTACCAAATTGGAGCTGATGGTCACGGGAGAGGCGCCGACGATGTTGGAAGCAGTGAGGGTTCCGGCAATTGACGCATCGCCCGTTGCCACAAGGCTTCCGGTGTTGACGGTGACCGCCGAAATATTTGAGTTCACGACGGCATCGCCCTGAACCGTCAAGCTTCCATTGATCGTCGTGTTGACGGTGCCAGTGTTGGTGACCACCCCGCCGCTAATCGTCAGGACGTTGCTCAGAAACATGTTGTGACCACGGAAGGCCTGGTTTGTCTTGATGTCGCCCGCCGAGGTGAGCGAGCCGGTGATGGTGAAATTGGGTTGGTAGTGAAGGTTGGAAGCGGGTGTGTCATTCAGACGCATAGCCCTTCCTTGGAAAGTTTCATTGATCAGAACACTCTGGGTGATGCGAACGTTCCCTGTTACATCCAAAATTTCACGGGGCTGTGTAGAACCGATGCCGACGTTCGAGCCCTCGACCACCACGGCGCTGTTCGCAGACCATTCGGAACCGTCCCACGAGAGAATTTCACCGGTCTGTGTTCCGTCTGCGGGTCCTGCATTGTCGTAGACCCATCCACTTCCGTTATAGACAATGGTCTTTCCTGTGGTTAGCGCTGTTTTGTCATAAGGAACCCCAAAGAGGTTACTTGTTCCGTCATTTACCAGGAACTTGTACTCGGCCGTATCCGCGGTACCCACCCCGAGATTAGAACTTATGTAGGTATTTCCATTGACAGTGAGGTTGGAAGTCTCGACGTTGGACGCACTCAAGGTTCCCCCTACGAAGGCGTCGTTGGTGACCGAATTTAAGTTGGTGACAGTGAGGTTGGAAGTCTCGACGTTGGACGCACTCAGGGTTCCTGTGATGCTGTGAAAGTTAGACACAGTGAGGTTTGATGTAGAAATATTTGATGCCGTAAGAGATTTATCTGCACCCGTGATGGTCACGTTATCCGACGAAGTGATTCCAGCCGCCGAAAGCGTTCCAGTTGCAGTTAGATTGAGACCCTGTACGTCACCCGTTACCGTCAATGATGAACCATCGATCGCACCGGCCGAAAGTGTTCCAGTAATATCAACAGGTCCACCGACCACCAGGTTGGCAGTGGCTTCGATGTTGCTGACCGAGATGGTTCCTCCTGAGAGACGATTGCTGACTGTCAGGTTGGACGTGGAGATGTTGCTGACGGTGATCGACTTGTCTGCGCCCGAGATGGTCACGTTGTCTGTAGCGCTGATCGTTCCGTCCACCTCCAGACCTGTTGTATTGATGAGTTTGAGAGCGTTGTTTGTAAATCGCGTTGTGATTTTATTAGAACCCGCATTCACCACGGCAATCTCAATCAGTCCGTCCTCCGAACCTTGAGTCGCGTCACTGATTTTACCCGTTATCTTGGCATAAACTTGATCTGCTCCAACTCCGCTGTGCTCACCCGTGAACTTAATCTGTCCAATGTAGTCTGCTGCAGCAGGGTTCGCCGAGTAGCGGTGCATTGTGAACTCGGGACCTGCGGCACTTCCATTGTCCGAAAGGGTGAGATTAAGGGCTCCGGTGATATTTGTGTCTGCCGACGAAGTGATGCCGGCTGCCGAGAGGGTTCCGGTTGAAGTCAAGTTGAGACCTTGCGCGGTTCCAGAAACCACCACATCCGTTCCTGTGACCGTGGAAGACGAGGAAATGGTCCCAGTGACATTCACATCTGCCGACGAAGTGATGCCAGCCGCAGAGAGTGTTCCAGTGACATCCACGGGTCCACCGACCACCAGATTGGCTGTTGCTTCGATGTTGGAGACCGATATCGTGCCTCCGGATAACCTATTGCTGACAGTCAAGTTGGATGTCGCGACGTTAGTCGACGAGATTGTCCCATTTGAAACAATGTTGCCTCGGACATCCAAACGTTCCTGTGGTGCTTCTGTTCCGAGACCCACAAACCCGTCCTTGCCCGTCAATTCGCCACCCGATATGAAAAGGGCGCTTGCGCTGTCGTCCAAAAAGTTCACGATGGGCTGTGCACCGGTCTGCTTTGCAATGAGGGCTGGTCCCGTCCCGTTGTTGGTGATATTGATCTGATTGGTTCCAGTGGTGGTACTTGTGATCGTAACCAAACCACCAGACACTGTAAGATTTCCAGTGATCTGAGCATCCTTACTTACGACCAAAGTTGGTGTGTTTACTGTTGTCCCCGTGACCGAACCCGTGGCTATCACATGCCCGGTGGAAGATACCGTAGCACCCTGAATTTGATCTGAGACTGTTAAAGATGGCCCTGTTAATGATCCTCCGGCTGAAAGCGTTCCGGTGATATCCACGGGTCCACCGACCACCAGATTGGCCGTTGCTTCGATATTGGAGACTGAGATCGTGCCACCAGATAGACGATTACTGACAGTCAAATTTGAGGTCTCGACATTGGATGCGGATAGGGTTCCCGTTATGCTGTGAAAGTTTGATACTGTCAAGTTCGAGGTGGTAATATTGGAAGCAGTAAGAGATTTATCTGCACCCGTGATGGTCACATTATCCGATGAAGTGATTCCGGCCGCCGAGAGAGTCCCTGTGGATGTCAAGTTGAGTCCTTGCACATCACCAGTCACCGTCAAGGAAGAACCATCAATTGCCCCTGCAGATACACTTCCGGTGATATTCGCGGGTCCACCTACCACCAGGTTGGCCGTCGCTTCTAAATTGGAAACCGAAATGGTACCAGGAAGTCTAGCGTTGTTAAGAGTTCCTGAGGTGATATTCGAGGCATTCAAAGTACTTATACCAGCACCCGAACCTATAATACTGGACGCGCTCAAAGTCCCAGTGATGTCTGCGGGTCCACCGACCACCAGGTTTGCAGTCGCCTCCAAATTGGAAACCGAAATGGTACCCGGAAGTCTAGCGTTGTTAAGAGTTCCGGAAGTGACGTTGGATGCGTTTAGGTCATCTATTCCATCACCTGATCCTATAAAGTCCGCGGCACTCAAAGTCCCAGTGATGTCTGCGGGTCCACCGACCACCAGGTTTGCAGTCGCCTCCAAATTGGAAACCGAAATGGTACCACCCGAGAGACGATTACTAACGATCAAGTTCGAAGTGGTGATGTTAGAAGCCGTGAGAGATTTATCGGCACCCGTGATGGTCACATTATCCGAAGAAGTGATACCAGCCGCAGACAGAGTTCCTGTAGATGTCAAGTTGAGACCTTGGATATCACCTGTCACCGTTACAGATGATCCTGTTAACGACCCTCCTACGGAAAGTGTTCCGGTAATGTCCGCGGGACCCCCGACCACCAGATTAGCCGTCGCTTCCAAATTGGAAACCGAAATGGTACCCGGAAGTCTAGAGTTACTAAGAGTTCCTGAAGTGACATTGGAGGCATTCAGGTCTGACAAAGCATCACCAGAACCTATAAAGTCTGTGGCCTTCACGTTGCCTGCTACATCCAGTTTCTGCGTGGGTTGTGTGGAACCAATACCGACATTCGTCCCTTCGACCACAACGGCGCTGTTGGCAGACCATTCGGTTCCATCCCATGCGAGAATTTCGCCGATCTGGGTTCCGTTTGCAGGTCCTGCGTTCCCATAGACCCACCCATTCCCGTCATAGACAATAGCCTTCCCAGTGGAGAGACCTGATGAACTAACTGGAACTCCAAATAGATTACTGGTTCCGTCATTTACAAGGAATTTGTACTCGGCTGTATCTGTTGTCCCCACGCCTACATTGGATGAAAAATAAGCATTTCCAGTGGTGCTTATCGTTCCGTCCACGATTGCATTCCCGGTAATAGACGCATCACCCACCACCGTTAAACTTTCGGTAAGCGT
>Ga0181574_10000901_pt1 | contig 27950 bp, 23 predicted proteins | sample 101ome_24_FD_145600 | JGI IMG/M metagenome (GOLD analysis project Ga0181574, IMG submission 145600) | Coastal salt marsh microbial communities from the Groves Creek Marsh, Skidaway Island, Georgia - 101410AT metaG (spades assembly) | ecosystem: Environmental > Aquatic > Marine > Intertidal zone... | reverse complement strand
TGGTCCGTACGCTTACGCCTGATCGAGGCTGCGGTGGACAGCGATAATGATGTCGAAGCCAAACGACTCGTCAAAGATTCTCCCGGCAATGATCCACTACCGGGCGAGCTACAGGAGAGAATTCATGCCCTGCTGACCCGGAAGTCGAATGCAGCAGGATCTTTAATCGATTTGCGGTGAGGGCGGCTGTGCCGAACGTTCAGCATCCAACTCAAAACGTTGAACATCAGAGTGCAGAAGCTGAGTGCTCTTCGCCGAATGGGACGTTACGCGTTGAATGTTCAATGTTGAACGTTCGCGAAGGGCGCGCTCACGACTTTTTCGCTGCCGCTTTTTTCGCAGTCGTCTTTTTCTTCGCGGCTTTCTTCTTCGGCTCACGAGGCGGAAACTCCCATCCGAGCATACGACGTCCTTTCGTGTTGCAGGTCAAAGCTGCTTTGAAAGGCCGACCTTTTTTGCTGATCCACTCTTCGATGACGTCCGTTTTGCCTTCGGTGAAATACCTCAGGGCCTGGTCACGTGGAATCTCGTATTTGCACATTTCGCGGGAGAGGCGCGCCTTGCAACCATCGTCGGAGACGCGCTTGTCGCAGATGTAGCTCGTCGGAGTGACGTAGATATCGCCTTTCTCGCAGACGGGGCAGGGGCAGAGTTTATTCTCTTCTGCAATCGCTTCCGCTTCTGCCTCCTGCTCCGGAGTTTTTTCGAAAACGAAACCGGCCTTGAGTCCGGCTTTCTTGTCTTCCTGCAATTCGATCGCGGCATCGAAAGGCTGTTTGAATCGGTTTACGAATCCGGTAAGAGGGCCAACCATCTTCGTCTTGAGCAAGGTCTTTGCCTCCGCTTCAGTTAGCGGTCGGCTAGCGACAACCTTCGGAAGAGTAAATTTGCAATCGGGTTGCTTGCACTTGTAGCGTCCGTCATCCTGTCCGAGCGTTTCGGCACCGCAGACAGGGCATGGGGCTTCGAACTCGGGCCATTCGCGCTCGAGTGCGTTTCGGGCGTATTCCCGGGCCGTTTCGACAACGTTTCCTGTCAGCTCTTTGATTTCAGTCATGAAACGAGGGCGCTCAAATTCGCCTTGTTCCATTTGCTTGAGCTTGTATTCCCATTCGCCTGTCATCTCGGGGGAGGTGAGCAGGCCAATTTCCATATTGTGGAGTTGGTCGATCAGGCGCGTGCCTCGAGTCGTCACATAAATGTCGCGACCGTCACGGGTGATATACTTGTCATTGATGAGTCCTTCGATCGTCGATGCTCGGGTTGCTGGAGTTCCGAGACCTCGCTCGGACATGGCGTCGCGCAGTTCTTCGTCGTCGACGCGCTTTCCGGCTGTCTCCATTGCTGAGAGTAGTGTGCTCTCGTTGTATCGGGCTGGTGGGCGAGTCGCTTTTTCCAGCAGGTCGATAGTTTTCGCCAGCGCATCTTCGCCGATCTCAACGGGAACGATCTCTTTATCGGCGCTGGCCTTTTTGCCGTCTTCTTCTTGTTCCTCCTGGGCTTTGCCGCCTCCGCCGACCTTCTTGCCGTAGACGCCGAGCCAGCCCTCTTTCACAAGGATCTTGCCATCAGTCTTGAAGGCATCTTCCCCGATTCGGGAAATTCGAGTCGTGTTTTCAAACTCCGCCTGTGGATAAAAGGAAGCAATGAAGCGACGAGTCACCATGTCGTAGAGCTTCTGCTCCGCTTCATCGAGGCTCTTGGGAATCTGTCCGGTGGGAATGATAGCGAAGTGGTCACTCACTTTCGCGCCGTTGAAGATTCGCTTGTTCGCTCCGTTGACCATTTTTTCCTCGACTGCCTTGGCTGCATGGCCCGGCAGGTCTGATACCGTATAGCCGGATGCATTCGCCAGTTTTCCAAGACGCTCGGTAGCTGTGCTGATATAATCGTCGGGAAGGTAGCGGGAGTCTGTTCGCGGATAGGTCAGAGCTTTGTGGTGCTCGTAGAGACGCTGAGCCAGTTGCAAGGTCCGACGGGCGGAGAATCCAAAACGTCCGTTCGCTTCGCGCTGTAGACTGGTTAGGTCGTAGAGTTGTGGGGCGATCTGTTTCGAGGGTTTCTTCTTCTCTTCGACAATTGCAGTCTGGCCCTCGCAGCGCTCGACGATTGTCTTTGCTTCCGATTTGTCCCAGATGCGCTCCGCACGAGCGTGGGGTTTATCCTCGGATTTCTTGAACGACTCATTGAACCAGCGACCCAGATAGTCTCCGGCTTTAACCCCGAAGGTCACGTGGACTTCGAAATATTCTTCGCTGACAAATTCCTCGATCTCTTTCTCACGCTCGGCGAGCAGAGCGAGGGTCGGGGTTTGCACGCGCCCGACCGGTGTTTTGTTAAAGCCACCGAACTTGCTGTTGAAAGCGGTCATCGCCCGGGTCGAATTAATCCCGACGAGCCAGTCGGACTCCGAGCGGCAATAGGCAGCATCAGAAAGCGGCTTCATCTCGTCATCGCTTCGGAGATCGGAGAAAGCCTGCTTGATTGCATTGTCGGTCATCGACTGCATCCAGAGGCGTCGGACTGGTTTATTCACTCCCGCAAACTGAATGATGTAGCGAAAAATCAGTTCACCCTCGCGACCGGCATCACAAGCGTTAATGAGTTCGATCACATCCTTGCGCTTCATGAGTCGCTTGAGGACAGTGAGGCGAGACTTGGACCCTTTCTGCGGGCTGGGTTCGAGAGCAAATTCTTCGGGGAGAACAGGAAGTACATCGAACTTCCAGGGGAGTGATTTCCCTTCAGCCGTCATTGGCAACGCCTGCTGTATGAGGTGTCCCACCGCCGAGGAAATGATGTAGCGGTCGTTCTCGAAATAGTCATCCTTTTCGGTGAAGGAGCCGATCGCAGGATCTTTTCCGAGAACTCTTGCGAGGTCGTTAGCGACGCTCGGTTTCTCGGCGATGATAAGTGATTTCGACATGTTGGAAAGGGTATTGAAAAGGAAAAGGCGGAAATGACGGAAGTACACGGAATGCCTCTGAATGAGCGATCCGTCAAATCAGTTTAGTGAAGTATTTGCCCGGAAGCTGTTTTATTGCGCATTTCATTTCGAGCTGCAAGAGGCAAGCGCTGACTACTCCCGCAGAGAGTTCTGTTATCTCGGAAAGGTCATCTATTGTCATGTTCCGATCTTCCAGAGCTACGAGAATGGCGGTCTCGTTTTCGGAGCAATCAAGATTTCGTGAAACCGGGGGAAGTGCTTTTGCATCAGGGCCGAGGTCGAGTGCGAGTGAATTCAGATCGCTGTGCAGTTCATCCACGACGTCCTGTGCATTGCAGACGAGAACCGCTCCCTGTCGAATCAATCGGTGGCACCCCTCAGAGGTGGGACGATCTATCTGGCCAGGCACCGCAAAAACGGTCCGTCCCTGTTCGAGCGCCTGATTCGCGGTGATTAATGATCCGCTTCTCACTGGTGCCTCGACTACGAGCAAGCCTTGCGACATTCCCGCAACTATTCGATTTCGCAGGGGAAAGGATTTCTTGTCCGGATTGCACAATACGGGGAACTCGGAAAGCACGGCGCCATTTTCCGCAATTCGATCCGCCAGAACCTGATTCTCGGCCGGATATACATTGCCGATTCCCGATCCGAGCACGGCAACTGTTCTACCTTCCGCGGCAAGGGCCGCTTCGTGCGCTGCGGTATCGATTCCGCGAGCCAGACCACTGATAATGCAGAATCCGGCGCGGGCGAGCTGGAAGCTCAGCTTGTGCGCCTGGTCGCGCCCGTAGTGTGTAGTCCGGCGTGAACCAACCACTCCAATCGCGGCCGAGTCGGAAGGTCGAATTTTTCCGCGGCAATAGAGTAGGAAAGGGGGATCGTGGATTTCTCGCAGGGCAGGCGGGTATGCCTCATCATCAATTGTGAGGGCCTCGATTTCATAATCCGCCATACGGCGCTTTTCCTCTTCCAGATCGATGTGGTCCTCCCAGTTTTGAATCTGTCCTGCCATCTCTGGCCCGACGCCGGAAACTTTTTGGAGTTGGGAACTTGATGCACCCAGAATAACCTCTGGCCGCTGAAAACGCTTCAGGAGATGACGCACCCGCACCGGCCCGATCTTGGGCAGGAGGTTGAGAGCAAGAAACGCTTCCTTGGACGTCATATGGAAAATCGAATACGCGATTTCCCGGGAAAGGGCAAGTGTTCATTTGAAAACTAGTTGTAGTTTTCCCGTTTTCATCGCTCTGCCCACCTTGCCAAAACCGATTCCCGCCCTAGCTTGGCGCGAATGGCAGAAAAGTGGACATTGGAATCAGCCTGGGAAACCAAAGCGCCGGGCCTGCACCCCTTCGCCGGGGCTCGCCTGCGTGTATTTTTGCGGCATGCGCTTCTCACCGCCGGACTATCGACAAGAACGAGCTACCAGAGGTTTATCGCCTGGGTGGGGCAGTTTCTCCGCTTCCCGCTGCAGTTGATCGAAAAGGTGAAATATGGACCCCGCATTCGCAGTGCCGAATTTGCCGGGCCTCCGGTTTTTCTGATCGGGCATTGGCGAAGTGGGACGACGCATCTCCACAATTTGATGAGCCGGGATCCGCAGTTCGGATTCTTGAAATTCACCGAGACGGCGATGCCGCTTGATATGCTGGGACCAAAGGTCCACATCGCTCGGAAACTCATTGATCGAGCTCTTCCGGAAGATCGGGGCTTTGACAAAGTTCGTCTCGCCATCGACGAGCCGCAGGAGGAAGAAATGGGCCTCGGAAATCTGAATCCGATCGGGTACTACAATATCTACTGCTTTCCTCAGCAGATGGAATACCATCGCGACCGGTCGCTCTTTTTCGAGAAATGCACTGAGGCGGAAAAATCGCGCTTTCAAAACAACTACGAGTTGCTCGTACGAAAGCTCAACTACGCGAAGGGCGGGAAGCGGTTGCTCCTGAAAAATCCTCCTTCGACGACGAGGATGGGGATGATCCTCGAGATGTTTCCCGGCGCTAAGTTTGTTCACATCGTGCGCAACCCTTGGGAAGTTTATTGCTCTACCCGGAGTCACTTTGCCCGCGTCTTCAACGCGTTTGCTTGGCAGGATTTTCGCGATGTCGACGTTTCCGAATACACCCTCGCGACCTACGAAAAGCTGATGCGGCGTTACCTGGAAGATCGGGACCGGCTCAATCTGCCTGAGAGCCAGTTTGTGGAAACGACTTACGAAGCGATTACGGCGAATCCGCAGGAAGAAATTGGTCGAATCTACAACGCGCTCGGAATCGGCGGGAAAGAAGCGGGGCTGGTAGAAATCGACAGCTATCGTAAAAGCCTGGGCGATTACAAAAGAAACGTTCACCATGTTACTGAGGCCGAGGCTGATGCCATTCGAGAGCGATGGGGCTTTTCCTTCGACGCGTGGGGATACGATAAGAAATTGCCTGATAGTGTGGCGGTTAAGTCAGAGTAAGTGATGCCGAAAGGCTCGGATCTGAGCAGGTGAATTTTCAGAAAGAAACCTTTGCGACTCCGCGCCTTTGAGTGAGCTTTCACACATCTGAATTCAACCCTGTTTGCTCTTTCACCCTACAGAGTCAGGTCCGTTAAACAACCCTGTATAGTCCCGTTGAAAACCCTATTTGCAGTCGCTGGTGAGATCAGTGGAGACACCCACGGTGCAGCGCTCCTGCGCTCGTTGCATGACTCGGGCGGATGGTCTTTCTCCGGTTTGGGTGGGCCACTGATGACGGAGGAGTCAGACGAGATCGAGAACTGGCTCGAAGACGCGGCCGTTCTTGGACTGTGGGAGGTTTTGAGAAAATATAGCTACTTTCGCGAGAAAATGGAAGAGACTGCGACGCGGATTTTCTCCGAAAATCCCGATGGCGTCGTTCTGATCGATTATCCGGGTTTCAATCTCCGGCTCGCGGAGCGACTTCGCGAGGATGGCTACGAGGGCAAGTTGATTTACTACATCAGTCCCCAGGTATGGGCGTGGAAAAAGGGAAGGATTCGCAAAATGGCGGAGCTGCTCGACCGGATGATCTGCATTTTTCCTTTTGAGAAAGAACTCTACGAATCAAGCGGTCTTCCCACCGATTTTGCCGGTCATCCTCTTGTCGATGAAATGGATGAAATCCGCGACGCGTCGATTGAACGTCAGGAGAACTTCGTTGCGCTACTCCCTGGATCTCGGGAACGGGAAATCGCGAAGCTTTACTCTCCTATGCTGGATGCCGCTGAGAAATTGCTCGCGTGGCGTTCTGACCTGCGATTCGGCACCACCGGTGCGACATCCGAGCTGACAGAGCGACTCCGTCAGGAAACCGAGGAGAGGGGCCTTGCGAATGCTTTTGAGATCGGAGAGCAAACCAGCCACCAGATCATGCAGCGCGCGGGAACAGGCGTCGTCGCATCCGGCACCGCGACTCTCGAATCGGCCTGCCTTGGATTGCCCTACTGCCTGACTTACAAGGTAGCATGGTTCACCGCTACTGTCGCTCGTTGGCTGATGTCTGTGAAATTTCTTGGCATCGTCAATGTCATGGCTGACCGAGAGGTGGTGAAGGAGCTGCTGCAAGGGGAGGCGAAAGGCGAGCCAATCGCGAACGAGCTGCGAAGACTCATCGAAAATCCTCAAGAATGCGAAGAGCTGAAGCGGGAATTAGGTGCAGTAGTTAGTCAGCTCGGTGAAGGTGGTAGCCACCGTCGCGCTGCCGAATCTGTTGCGGCCGCATTCAATGATCCAACGTAATTCCTGCAAATGACGCAAAGAAAACTCATCCCGGCCCTTGTCGTTGGCTTGCCCGCTGGCTTGCTCTTTCTGGGCGTTTTCGCGATGATTCGCAGTGAAATGAAGAAACCCGACGTTCCTCTCGACCCCAATGAGCAAGTGCGGTTGGAAGCGGCTACTCTCAATCGAAGGCCTGTCAGTCGCGATGATCTGAAGCGTGATCTACGCACCCTTACCGAGACAATCGGCGAGCGTCACCTCGGGAAACCGGAGAAACTCGAACAGGCCGCCATCTGGATCGAATCCACGCTAGGCGGCGGGAATATTGGATACTCTATTGGCCGGAACATTTACGAAGTTGACGGCAAGACGGTGCGAAATCTGGAAGCAACTTTACCTGGGAAATCTCGTCGGGATGAAATCATTGTAGTGGGAGCTCACTACGACACCGTCCCCGGGACCCCGGGGGCCAACGACAACGGAACAGGTGTTGTCACTCTGCTTGCACTGGCTCGTGCCTTTGCGGGGGAGCAGCAGGATCGAACCGTCCGCTTCGTGGCGTTCGTGAATGAAGAGCCTCCGTATTTTCAAACCAAAAATATGGGGAGCCGCGTCTATGCCCGGCGTTGCAAAGAGAGAAACGAGAAGATCGTCGGCATGATTGCTCTCGAAACGATCGGATACTTTTCCAATGCCGAGGGTAGCCAGAAAGTCCCACCGGGACTGGAGGGGAGTTTTCCGAACAAAGGGAATTTTCTCGCCTTTGTCGGGAATGAAGATTCCAAATATCTTGCCGATAATTGCCGCATCGCTTTTACCAACGCATCCGGTATTCCAGCAATAGCGGGCGGTTTTCCGGTCGATGTGCCGGGCGTTGGCTGGTCAGATCACTGGTCGTTCTGGCAAGAGGGCTACCCAGCCGTGATGGTGACAGACACCGCGCCCTATCGCTATCCGCACTATCACAAGGCGAGTGATACGATGGAAAAGATTGACTTCGGGAATTTTACGAAGGCGGTAGAGGGCTTCGAGGCAGTCGTGCGACGATTGGCGAATCCGTAAAAGCCAAGGTAGAGGCGGGCTTACTCGGCGACGCTCGCCATTTCCCCGGCTTCTTCGCTCAGAAACTGGGCGATACCGTTGTATTTGTCGCAGAGGATCACCTTTGGCTCGACGGGCTTCTCCGTGATTTCGAAGCCCATGATGATGACTTTTTCGCCCGCATTGATGAGATGCGCGGCGGCTCCGTTGATCTCGATAGCCCCGGATCCGGCTTCGCCTTCGATTACATAGGTCTCGAGCCGGGCACCGGTTGTCGCGCTGACCACGAGCACTTTCTCCCCGACCCAGAGTCCAGTGGCTTCGATCAGGTTCTTATCAATCGTGATGCTGCCAACATAGTCCACGTTCGCTCGCGTAACGGTAGCGAGGTGAATTTTGGATCTGAGGAGACTGCGCATGAGAAGAGCGGGAACTTTTCCCGTTTTTGGGAGGAATGCAAGGGCCTGCGTTTGTCATGCCGGAGATTCCTGCGCAATCAATCCTGCATCGGTGTTTTGGATTTGATGGCTCGACAGGGTTCTCTGTTCAAAGAAAATTCAGGCTTTGGCATAAGAAAGCCGCGCCTCCTTTCGGAAACGCGGCCTTTTGAAAGATATGATGCGAAGCCGTTCGTCGCGTGATTTCAGCTCTCGGCTGCGACTTCTTCCTCCTCTGCGACTGCAGCGGGGGAATCAACCCACTCGATCAAAGCCATAGGAGCGGAATCTGATTTCCGCTGACCAAGCTTGATGATGCGGGTGTAGCCACCTTGGCGATCCTTGCTCGCAACTGCGATTTCCTCGAAGAGGGCTCTCGCGCTCCGCTGAGCAAGCTGATTGCTCCCGAGAAGGGAGACCGCACGACGACGGCTGTGAAGAGTGTTTTTCTTCCCAAGCGTGACGAGCTTTTCGGCGAAAGGACGCAGTGCCTTGGCTTTGCCAAGAGTAGTGCGGATCTGCCGGTGCTCGATGAGGCTCGCTGCGAGATTACGCAGGAGCGCTTCGCGGTGTGCCTTGTCGCGCTGGAGTTTGACGGTTTTGCTTCGGTGTCTCATCGAAAGATAGGGTGAAAAAGGAGTGGTCTCGCGACGGATCGAACCAGAGTCCGATCCGTCGTTGATGTCGGATTAGTCGATATTCTGGGCGATGAGCGCGGCGAGGCCGGGTCCCTCGGATCCGCGATCTCCTCCGAGGAGAGTAGCTGTGAAAGGTTGCTCTAGCAGGCTCGGATCGATCTGCATTCCCAGAGAAAGACCAAGCTCGTGGAGTTTGTCTTTGATCTCGTTCAGAGATTTCTTTCCGAAATTGCGGTACTTGAGCATCTCGGCCTCGGACTTCATTGCGAGCTGGCCAACTGTCGTGATGTTCGCATTGTTGAGGCAGTTTGCGGCACGAACGGAGAGTTCGATCTCGTTCACGCTCATGTTGAGAAGTTTCTTGAGCTCTGCATTTTCTTCGGTCTGCGCCTCTGGGCGATCTTCGATGAGGATTGCGTCGTCGTCGTAGTTAACGAATACGTCGAGGTGGTGGCGGAGAATTGCAGAAGCCTGGAGGAGCGCATCATGCGGCTCAAGGCGTCCGTCCGTCCACATCTCGAGGTTGAGCTTGTCGTAGTCAGTACGCTGACCGACGCGAGTGTTCTCAACCGCATACTTCACCCGGCGAACAGGTGAAAAAATGGAGTCGATTGGAATCACGCCGATTGGCATGTCCGGGTGCTTGTTGTCCTCGGAGGTGTTGAATCCGCGGCCAACGCGGACCTCCATTTCAAGACTGAACTTCGTGTTTCGATCCAGCGTGCAGATGTGCTGTTTCTTATTCACGATTTCATACTGAGAAATCTCCTGAATATCACCAGCTGTAACATCACCAGCCTTGTCGACGGTGAGAGAGAGAGTTGCAGGATCTTTGTCGTCGAAGTGCTTGAAGCGGATTTGCTTAAGATTCAGGATGATCTCAGTGACATCTTCGACAACGCCGGGCAGAGAAGCAAACTCGTGCTGAGCGCCGGCGATGCGAACGGAAGTAATCGATGCACCTTCCAGGGAAGAGAGCAACACGCGGCGTAGACTGTTGCCGATAGTGTGGCCGAATCCGGCCTCGAATGGTTCTGCCGTGAATTTGGCGTAAGTGTCGGTTGCAGTATCTTCGTCTTTGATGAGACGGTCCGGAACTTCGAACGGAGCAAGTGATGTAGACATGGTATTTTTGTATGAAAGCCGGGTTACCCTTCGATTGAGCGCGGTTCTGGTTAGAGAAGACCGAAGGACCTACGGCGGTTGTTGACGCGCTCGGGCGCGAATATCAGGGGCAATTTACCAAAAGTAAAATGGTTTTATGGGGGGCAGGTGGACAGAGAGAAAAAGGTAAAAGAAAACCCCCCTTCGCAGAATTCTCTACGAAGGGGGCTTGGACAATTCCTAAGGCGTGGCCTGTAGGTTAGAGGAAAGTTTCGGGTGTGTTAGATCCGAAACAATCGGTTGTTAGGGGCTACTTCTCGGTGTGTCTGTCAAAAATCCTGAAACAGAAGTTGGTTAATTCGTTTTCGTGGGTGTTTTCTTTGCCTTCTCATCCGAAGGCTGGGTTATTGCGGCACGCCAGAAAATGGCTCCGCTTCCGGCCTCCCATGTATTCGCATCCCAATAGTCCGGGGAAGGGGCTTTGGCGCATTGATCAGCAGACCTGGATTTCCCATCCGCCCCCGCAGAAATTGCGCTCGTCAGAAAGACGACAGGCAGGATGAGAGAAAACTTTTCCATTTAGAAATCTGAAGAAACCAAATTCGGCAGATAAATAAACTATTGTATTTATAGTAATTGTCAATAATCGAATTTAATGTTTTTACACGATTTGTGGTGAAATGGACAAAATCTCCTGTTGCGATTCAATTCGCGGAGATATTTCCTAGAACTGTCTCTTGGTCCCTGCTTGCATAGCAGTTGGTTCGGAGAGTGGGTTCATTTGCCGGACCGCACACATTCCGACGTCACAGACTTCTGCTACAGAATGACGCGACCGAATCAATTTCAAACACACGACTCCGCATCCCTGCAGCAGGCCTCTGTGAGGCCGCAATGGACTACACCCGGAACAGCGCCCCCAGCTTTTTCCCGAGGATCAAGCCAGCGCCGGTGATTGTCATAGCGAGAAAGACCATCGACCACACACCGAGTGCTGAAGCGAGGTGCGGGCCGGTCCCGAGCGAGGTGACGAGAGCGTATATGGCTTTAGTGATTGGAAAATGCTGTTGCTGTTCGGCGAGGATCAGCGAGTCGGATACCTCGAGCATCGCGAAGGAAAAGGCGAGCAATCCGCCGGCGATGAGGTTGGCTGCGATAAGAGGCAGGGTCACTTTTCGCAGCGCCTTGATTGGTGGGCAGCCGAGATTCTGAGCTGCTTCCTCCAGTGTCACGCTTGTCTGCTGAAATCCAGCGGCAGCGGATCGCACGACGTATGGTAGTCGGCGAACGGCGTAGGCAATGACGAGGATGAGAATGGGGTTTTCTCCCAGGATTAGAAAGTCGAAGGGTTGGCCTTCCCGAGTCATTGCCAGATAGCCAAAGGCGAGAACCAGCCCAGGCACGGCGAGCGGCAGCATCGACATGGCGTCGAGAAACTGTCGACCCGGGAGCTTGGTCCGCACGACAACGTAGGCGATGCCGATTCCAAGAATCAGGTTCGCTAGCGTCGCGAGGGAAGCGTATTTGAGTGAATTCCCAATCGAGTTGAGTGTCAACTGATGCCCCAGTGCATCGAGGTAGTGTTGGGCAGTGTATTCGACCGGGATAACGGTCCCATACCATCGTTCAGAGATCGAAAGCAGGATGACGCCGAGGTGCGGTAGGATTGCAAGTCCTGTCACAAGTAGAAAAGCCCCCACGCAAAAGGCATTCATCCATCCTCTAGCCTGGCGAAGGCTTCGGCCTGTGGCTGCTCGGCCGGAGCTGGCCGCAATTTCCCGTCCGAAAAGCCATTTTCCTAGGAGGTAGAAGAGCACCGTCGCAACCAGCATCACGACAACGAGGGCGTAGGGGAAGGGGTTGCCGCTGAGATCTTTGATCCCGTCGAAAATCTGCACGGATGTGACACGGGTGAAGTCAAAAATCAAAGGCACGCCAAGCTCCGTGAATGACCAGATGAAAATGATCGTAGCCCCCGCGAAGAGTCCCGGCATGATGAGAGGAAGTGTGATTTTCCAGAGTCTCCGGATGCCGTGACAGCCAAGATTCTCCGCAGCTTCTTCCATTGCCGGATCCACATTCGCCAGCGCTGCCGTGATATTAAGGTAGGCGATGGGATAGAGATGGAGTGCGTTCATCAGTACGACTCCGAAGAGCCGACCTTGGCCGAGCCAGTCGAAAGGGGCTTCGGCGCTCATCAGGCCGAGATCAATGAGGAACGAATTGAAAGCGCCGGCTTGTCCGAGAATTTGCTTCACGCCCAGCGCACCGACGAAGGGTGGTAGGATCAGGGGAACAAGAATAAGCGAGTTGAGCAGATCTTTTCCTCGAAAATTCCATGTGTTGGCAAGTAGCGCGAGAGGCAGAGCGATCAAAATCGACAGCGAAGTCGAGAAAAGACCCATGTAAAAACTATTTATAAGTCCCTCAACGTAAATTGAATTGAGAAATATCTCGACTACATACGAAAAGGTGAAGCCGCCCTCAGTAGAGTGAAAAGCTTCTTTCACTGTGTGCCAGATCGGATAGATGAAAAACAGCGCGAAAAACACTGCCGTCACCGCGTAGATGAAGATGGAGAGCTTTCGGGTCATGCAGCGAGACGAGGTTGAAAGGAAAGCCGCAAGCAAAGGGGCAAAGGTGCAAAGGGCTGTGTGGCGAGGAAGGGCAGCGGGCAAGCGGCAGCTAGTCCCTCCACATAGAATGTGAAGGCGAAGCTTAAGGGGGCACAGTCCCATGTGCCCGCGAAAGCAGTTTCATCTTCCGATTTCACTTTCCACCTCCCGCTATTTTCTCATACCGCTCTCGGAACTTGGATGACAGGTCTCGGGCGAGGCGGATTTCGGCGACTTTGTCGCGTTTGCCGAGAACCGGAGCGATTTCACGAAGCACCGAGTCGTAGTCTATTCCTGACACATCCAGAAACTCAGCTAGCTTTCCTTCCGGCATCCCGGCGTCGATCAGTGCCTCCCATGCTTCCTTTTGCTCGTGGTGTGGCTCGATGCAGGCGCAACGGATCACGAATCGCAGAGGCGCAAAAAGCGAACCGGTTCGGTCGGGATAGTAGATGAAATCTTTGGCGAGGTCGTAAGGGAAAAGATCCGGATCAGCTCGTAGCTCCGAGTTTTCCAGCTCGTAGAAATCCTTCCGGATTGGAGGCCGGCGAAGAGAGAATCGCTTCGGTCCGCCTTCCACACCCGGTTTCAGGTTCCAGAGATTCTGCCCTTCGGGTGAAAGAACAAACTCGACGAAGAGATGAGCCAGTTCAGGGCTCGGCGCGCCACGAAGCATTCCGATCGGGTCGGCTCCGATGGATGTGCCCTGACGCGGAATGACGAATTGGACATGAGAGTCACCGTCTCCCCTCTGAAAGATCTCATTGAAGGTTCTACCGTAGAAATCGATGCACATTCCGGCAGCGGCATCTCCGAGGGCGACATCTCGCGGTACTTTTGCGGCCGAATCGGTGAAGTAGCGGCTGTTCGCGCTGATTTGCATGATCATCTGAATGGCATTATTCCATCCTTCACGAACAGCGCTGTCCTCTTCTGTTCCGTCCCGGACGAGTCGCTGGATTTGCTCCTGGATAAGCATCTCGAAAGCCTTCGTCGTCGATCCGGATTTGGTTGGATCAGCAAGGGCAATCTGTCCGGCGAGACGGGGGTCGGTGAGGTCATCCCAGCGGCTCAGTCCTTCGTCGATTCCGAGTCGGGTCAGGCTGTCGGTGTTGTAGCAGATTCCAAAGGAGGAAAGCACGGTTCCCACCCATCGATACTTGGGATCTCGAAACGGTTCGCCGGAAGCGGATTCGGGCATGATGGCATCGCTGAACCAGTCGGGACGTTGTTTTGCGAGGGCATAGGGCCCGTACTTTCCCGAGGCGTCAGCCGGGACCAGATTTCCAATCGATGCCTGTTTGGAGAAATCGTAGGCGCCACCGCCAAAGAAGAGATCGATGCCCACGCCGATGCCGGACTCGAGAAACATCTGTCTCGCCAGCCCAGCTCTTTCCTCTTTCGAGAGTTCATCCAACCCTGTTGAGTCGATGATCTTACCCTGTTTGGTTAGTGACGTCACTCTGTCGGGTATTTCGAGTTTCCGATTTTGATATCCCTCTTTGATCGCTGTGGAGAAGGGGAGTCTAGTCTGCTTTTTCCAGAGAGTTTCAAAACGGGCAGAGTATTCGGAGCTTAGAAACTTTGCGATGACTGAGGTTCCGCCAGGCTGGCGCCAATCGACGATGACTTCGCGATCGTGCGCCTTCTTCATGTGCCGGGCGAAGGCATTGCCGAACTCGGATTGGATCGATTCGTTGTGAGGAGTGATGATGATGAGCTTCTCGGAACTCGACATCGAGGCTCCTCCCGTTTCGGGATCGGGGCGCATCGCGAAGGGCGTGATGAGAACCGCGGCGAGCAAAGCCAGAACGATGAGGAGTCGCGTTAGCACGATCAGCGATGGGGTAAAAGAACAACGTCCTCGGGTTTTGCCGAAGCGTGGAGCGTCTGCTTGGAGTCACGAATGACGCGGCGTGGATTCAGCTCCGAAATGTGAATAGGGAGTGGGTGCCCTTCAGAAATCAGGGAATACTGGGCGACTTCGCCGAGATAGACCGATTCCGAGAGGTGGCCCGTGATGTCATTCTGAGGCTGCGGAGTCGTGGACAGGGCGAGGCATTCCGGTCGAATCGAGAGAGTTACTTTTTCTTCTGCTTCTGGCGTCCAGTCAGGGTTGGCGGGGCGAGCCGCTAGTTCTCCAAAGGCTGTTTTTACATGGACGTTGTCGCCAGAGGAAAAGGCAACCGTCCCGGGGATGAGATTGGTTTCTCCGATGAATCCGGCGACGAGTGCATTGGTAGGTCGGCGATAGACTTCCTCGGGCGTTCCGATCTGGGCGATCTTTCCCGCGTCGAGAACAGCGAGTCGGTCGGCCATGGAGAGGGCCTCCTTCTGATCGTGTGTCACGTAGATCGCGGTGAGCCCGAATTCTTTGCAGATGCGTCGGATTTCGCTGCGCATTTCGATCCGCAGTTTCGCGTCGAGATTGGAGAGCGGCTCGTCGAGCATGAGGCAGCGCGGGCGAACGACGAGTGCGCGGGCGAGAGCGACACGCTGCTGCTGGCCGCCGGAGAGTTGATTCACTTTGCGAGTGCCGAGGCCTTCCATCTTCACCATGGCGAGGGCTTCTTCGACACGCTCCTTGATTTCGGACTTCGGGATTTTCCGTTCTTCGAGGCCGAAGGCAACGTTTTTGAAAACATTGAAATGCGGCCAGAGCGCGTAGCTTTGAAACATCATGGCCGTCTCGCGCTTGTGAGCCGGCACCTGGGTTACGTCGTCATTGTCGAACCTAATTTTGCCTTCGTCGGGCAAGTGAAATCCGGCGATGGAGCGGAGAAGGGTCGTCTTGCCGCATCCGCTCGGACCGAGGAGAAAGAACAGCTCGCCCGCCGCGATATCGAGATCGAGATTATCGATCGCAACAACGTCTTCAAAGCGTCTCACGAGCCCGCGAATGTGGATGGATACCATTGTTGCAGAAAAGTTGGCGAAAAGCGGAGGAAGGGTAAAGGATTTTTGGTGCCGGATAGGGAAAGCTGGCGCAGGTTGACTGGGGTGGGTAAGTATGCAGGAGAGCAGAGGGGGATGGAGGTAGCAGAGAAGATTAAGGTGGGACGCTCCGTGGTGGATACCACCGTCTTACCATTTGGCTTCACCAAGTTAGAAAGCCATCAGCCCTGCGCCTTTGCGCCTTTGCGCCTTTGCGTGAGTATTCGTCAGTCGACCTGTCACGGCAATGACAGCACGGACTCAGCGATAGTTTCGGCTTCATCATCTGCGCCGACTTCGACAGATTGGAAGGCAGCCTCGCGTCGGAACCAGGTGGCTTGGCGCTTCGCATAGTGGCGAGTCTTTTTCTGAATGGTCTCGACGCAGGCTTCGCGTTCGATTTCTCCTGCGATGAGAGCCTGAATTTCTGCGATCCCGATCGCTTTGGCAGCGGTGGTGGATAGTTCTCCAAGAGCGGCGATCTCCTCGACAACGCCTTCTTCGAACATGCGTTCAGTCCTGCGGTTGATTCGCGCGTAGATGTCTTCCCGTTCGCGACGGAGATAGACGGCGTGAATGTTCGGCTGGTTGTTCTGCCACACACTCTTGATCTCGGAAGCTGGGCGTCCTGACAAGATGCAAATTTCGAGGTTCCTCGTCACGTAGCGACGATTGGCGAGATTGGTTTTTTTCGCGCCGGTCGGGTCGAGCTTTCGATACTGTGTGACGAGCTCCTCGAGGGAGTGCCCCTCCAGTTTTTTCCTTAGTTCCGGATTTCCCGGAGGCGTTGGGGCGAGGCCATGGGTGATGGCTTTCAGGTAGAGTCCGCTTCCGCCGACAACAAGCGGGGTAGCTCGCTGCGCGATCTCGGCTATCTTGGCGCGGGCCAAGTCGGAAAAGGCTGCCGCGTCGCATTCATTGTCGCAGTCGAGAATGCCAAAGAGATGATGCGGAACGAGTTCCTTTTCTTCCTCGGTAGGGGCGGCGGTCAGGATTTCCAAACCGCTGTATACCTGGTAGGCATCGGCGTTGATGATCTCGACGGGCCCCAGAGTTTTCGCGAGGACTAGGGCGACAGCCGTCTTACCGCTCCCGGTCTGGCCGGATAGGTAGAGAGGAGCGTTTTCGGTTGTCATTAGGAAGCGGCGGGGAAGAAAAGGAAAACGCCGAAATGAGAATCCTCATCTCGGCGTTTTCAAGAAGAACGTTTTTCGGTTCAGGCTTGACTTGCTTCGGTATTCTCCTCTTTGGGAGCTTCAGAAGTAGTCTTGCTGTCATCACCATCGGATTCGCGGGGGCCTTCGCTGCGCGCACCGCTGACGATGAGCTTGCGCCCCATGAAATCCTCGTCATCGAGAATTTCCACAGCGCGCTTTGCTTCGTCGATGGAACCCATTTCGACAAAGGCAAATCCTTTCGACTGCTGGGTTCGTGAATTGGTGACGACCTCGGCGCTGGTGACGTTTCCGATTCCGCGGAAGAGTTCTTCCAGTTCGTTTTCGGTGGTGTCGTAGCTGAGGTTGCCGACGTAGAGGCGACAGGAAGTCACTTCGGTGCGTGCGCGCTTCTTTTTCGGCTTGGGTGAGTCAGCCTGTTGAGCGCGTGCTTTTTGACGCTCGGTTTGTTTGGGCTCCTGCGGTTTCCGCTTGGGCTGGGATTTCGGTTTCGGTTTACCGAGAAGGCCGAAGGTCAAAACCGAAAGGATCTTCTGTCCTTTGGTCTGCTTCGGAGCACGGCGTGAGCGGCTCCGGTTCCGGCTGCGATTGCGACTGCTGCCGCCTCGGTTCTGGTTTCCACCGCGATTTCCACCGCTATTGCGGTTGCGGTTGCGGTTGCGATTCCTGTTCCGGTTGCGATTTCCTCCGCCCTGCGGCCGATTGTTCCGGCGGCGGCGAGAGGGGCTGTTTTCTGATTGTTTTTCCATTTTTGGAAGCTTTCTGGGTAGTGCTGCCATCGGTGACAGCGTTTTGGGTGAACACGAGGTGGTTCGCCGCACCCGATTTCGCTTCTGCGTTGCCACTTCTCTTTCGGGAGCGGTGGCAGTTCGTCGCTGGAAATTCGAATCGGTTCGGCTGCACTGAGCGAGCTTCGCCGCGGAGGCAGATTTGCGTAAGGGAGAGAGAAATCAGTTCTTTCTCTCCTCGATTTTCGTGTCGTGCCGATTGGGTAATCGGAAAAAACATCTCCCCGGAGCTCACTTCACCTCGTGTGGTGAAGTCGTGCAGAAGATCGCGCGCGACAAGGAATGGGCGTCCATTCGAAAGAAGGTCTTTCGTGGATGCCTGAGGCTGCGCCCTAACGGCGGCTACCGGATTGTGAGGAATCATTCCCATTCGCGACACGTGCGACTTTGCACGACGGGAGCTTACGGCGGGGTGAGGGAGGTGCAAGCGGCGAATGTGCGTGGGGGGGTAAGGACCTTACGATACGCAAACGCCTGTGATATCACTCCAATGGTCGATACTAATCAGAACTGTTAGCCCAAAGAGCAATCCAAATAAAAATCTACGCTGTTTCGTTCCTCGTTCTCCTTTCCCCAATCTTGAGAATGGAAATTAAAGGAGGAGTAGATCGAAGCGAACGTCGAAGGTATTGTGGTCAAACACACCTACCGGGACGAGATCAAGTTCTTGGATGTGGCTTCACCCGCGAAAGATGCCCCAGATTTTTACGTCAATACAACGTATGAGTTCATCGCCGACGATCTGCTACTCTACGAATACAGAACCTCGAAATCTGGAGGCTCATTTCAGCGATTAGATTTTGTGAACATGAAATAAGCCATCAAACTGCACGCTTCCAGAAGTGGCACGATAGAAGAGATAACCGTCTACACCGCAGATTTCCGCAAGACATTCGAGGTGTTTTATCTCAAAGACTGTCGATTGACTCTATTCTTTGACTGGGACCTGGCTGACTGTCGACGTGCAAGAAACGAGGGCTAACGAGCCAGGGTGAACCGGCGGCTACTCGCACCGATTCGGCATGACGACCTTTACTAAAACACTTAACTCTGTTTCGGAGGTGCTCTCCCAGTGGCCGCTGCCAAACCTCGGACTTCAGCCCCGAAAACAAGTGCGTGTTCAGATGCTGTTAAATATGCTCATCCCTAGAGCTGACAATAAATTCTTGGCATCCCGTAAGTAACGATGCATGAGTGCAGTCAACAATGATATTGTTTTATGAAAAATAAAGAAGCGAAGCCGGACGCCAGGAATGCTTGGAGCTTTACCGTAAGCGCGATTGGCTTTCAAATGTGCACTGTATGCTATGCCGCGATGAGCGAATTGTTGTTATCCGTTTTTTTGCTTTTCGCCATCGTCGGAGTGATGGCTACCCTCTGCGCAGTCCGAGAATGGAAAAAATACGTCGAAGCTTTCATGCGGTATGAGATACAATCAAAATTGAAGGGCTAACAAGGAGTGGCCACAAACAGTAGCTGCCTGCTGCGAGTCAAAAGCGTAATGACAGTCCAGCCATCAACCTTGAAAGCGGAGTGCGCTCTTAGACAGCCTTTGACAGCATTCTGAAGTTTGGTTGACAAACTAATCATGACGACGAGCGCAACGTGTTATTAAAGATGAATTTCGCTATTGATTGGATCGATATTTCGATAAGAATTATCAATTTCAAAGAATAAGTGTTTTCGCCATACTTTAGGCCATGGGAAGAACGTATCATGGATCACTAAACGAAAGCAACACAATGAAACGCACTGCTATAATAAAAAGTATATTCGTCGTATTGCTCACGGCCATTCTTACGCTTGGCGCTTATTTCATGATTGGGCCGCAGATAACAATCATCGTTCCGGTGGCGATCGTTGCAGGAATTATCTTCGCATTTCGGCGCTCGTTCATTTCATTGGTTTGCTTCGGTTATCCCTTAACCTTCGGACTGGTCTCTGCATACATCGGTTGCGCCGAGATTGATGACTACACACAGACTCTCGCTTTTGCGATTTCTATTGTCATTGGCCTTGTAGGTGCTGTGCTGATTGCGGCGGGCCTTTGGAAGGCGCTGTCTGACCGCACGACTAAAAAATCAAACGTCGCAGCCGAATAAGGCAGTGGTGGGCACGTGGATAACCGCGCCGAGTTGAAATGACCATCTCAACTACCACAGGTAGATCTACTAAGGAGGCGGGCTCTCAGTAGCCGCCGCTACACCTTTAACGGTCGCGCATGGAGAGGCTGTCTTTCGCAGCGTATGCGTGACGCAATGCAATACTGCTGCACACGCTGTAATCGATTAGAGGAGAGCGAGTCACTGTCTGGAGAGACTAGCCTGGATTGTGAGCAGTGTGGGCGCACGCATACAGCCTTGAAATGAGTGACCAATCCCGTTTCTTCGACGCCACGAAGACTTGACCTGATTTTCTGGTCGGAGTGGCTGGTTATCTCCTTGTTACGCTCTGAAATTTGGGCGGAAATCAAACGGGTGAGATAAAATACTCGTGGGATTTTCTAGATCAGCAAACAAGTGAGGCGGAATACTGGCGGGATCTTCCAGATTCATTCATACGGATCATCGAAATCGTCGGGAAGATTGTCTTGTCTCTCGTTATTGTTGGCTTCGCATTCTTGATCGGGATGCTGATGGAGGTGTTGAGGCAACGTACTCCAGAAACCACAGCCGGCATAAAACAGCTTTCGCAAAAAAAGCCAGTTCGAAATTGGCTGCTCATCACTTCAAGCATCGGCATGGTTCTCGGCACGATGATGGTCGTGCTCATTGTTGTCCATGTAATCTGGTTGATATGGGAATTCGTTTTTGGGTCTGAACCTGCCGCTTTTTATTGCTCTTCTCGTCCTGTGATCGCGATCGCAAATTCAACGGTGGACACCTATTGAGCCTCGATAACCAAGAGATAAAGTGATGCCGTAAGAAGTTTTTTCCGACAGGAGTCCGATGAACAGGGAATGAGGAATCTACGAAAGCCGAGCCGCGGGTGCTTCTCTGGAGGTAGCAAGAGCAAGGTCAAGATGTCTCACAACGAAACACCCCGCTTCCACGGCTGAAAATCATCCTGCCCCAGCACTTGCGCCTTCGTCTGCTTGCGGCCTGATGCGATTTCCACCAGCAGCTCCAACATATCCTTCGACAATTCATCCGGAGTCGCTTCGCCACGGATCACAGCACCCGTGTCGAAATCAATCAAATCCGGCAAACGCTCGGCCAGTTCTGTGTTTGTGCTGACTTTTAGAACGGGCGTGACGGGGTTTCCGGTCGGTGTTCCGAGGCCGGTGGTGAAAACGATCAGGTTGGCGTGGGATCCAGCCATTGCGGTGGTGGACTCGACATCGCCGCCGGGGGTGCAGAGCAGGTTCAGTCCGGGCTTGGTTGTCTTCTCCGGGTAGTCGAGCGCGCCGACGACGGGGGAGGTGCCGCCCTTTTTTGCCGCTCCGGCGGATTTGATGGCGTCGGTGATGAGTCCGTCGCGAATGTTTCCGGGGCTCGGGTTTTCCGAGAAATCGCTCCCCACGGCTCGGGCACGCTCGGCATAGGCCGAGGTGAGCTTGGCGAAGCGGTTCGCGATTTCGTCAGAGACACAGCGATTGATGAGTTCCTGTTCGACTCCGCAGAGTTCGGGGAACTCGGAAAGAATCACGCGGCCACCCAGTGCGACGAGACGGTCGGACACGGCCCCGAGAGTCGGGTTGGCTGAAATCCCGGAAAATCCATCGCTTCCTCCGCATTCGACTCCGAGGCAGAGCTTGGAGAGCGGGGCAGGGGTTCGCTCAAGTTGGTTGGCTTCGACGAGGCCTAGGAATGTATCGCGAATGGCATCACTCAAGAGGGTTTGCTCATCGGGGTAACCCTGTTGGGTGAAGTAGTGAACCGTCTTGGAAAAGTTGGAGTCTCGCTCTGCGATGGCTTCCTTGAGAAGATCGAGCTGGGCGATTTCGCATCCGAGACTGAGCACGGTGGCGCCTGCGACATTGGGGTGAGTGATGTAGCCCGCGAGCAGACCGCAGAGTGCCTTGGCGTCGTCGCGGGTGCCTCCACAACCGAGTGGGTGGGTGAGAAACTTGATCCCGTCGACATTCGGGAAAACCCGCTCCGCTCCCGGCTCGGGACTTTCTTCGAGGTGGATCTCGGAGAGTTCCTCCGCGTTTTTTCCCTCTCGATACCCGGCTGCGAGTCGGGCGGCGAGTTTCTGGTAGTGATTCGTTTTTTCGTATCCAAGAACGTTTTCGAATGCGGCGCGGATCGCGTTCACGTTTCTGGTCTCGCAAAAGACCATGGGAATGACGAGCCAGTGATTCGCCGTGCCGACGTCGCCATTGGCCCGGTGAAATCCGTCGAAAGTGCGATCTTTCCATTGATCGACATTTGGAGGGGTCCAGGGGGCGATCGGTTCGCGTTTCCCGCTGAATCCGTCGGCGTCGTGGATGAGATTCGCCGTCGTAATGAGGCCGCCGCGGGCAATCGGCTCTCCGGCGATTCCCACGGTGACTCCAAAGAGGGTGGTTTTGTCTCCCTTTGCGAAATGTCGCAGTGCGATCTTCTGCTTGGGCGGAATCGTTTCGATGGGCTCGATGGTTTCTCCGGCGACTTCTAATTTCTCTCCGGGTTCGAGGGCGCGGAGGGCAACAGCTAGGTTGTCGGATGGATCGATCAGGAGAACGGGATTCATGATTGAAAAATTAGGGCAAAACCTGCAGGGGGATTACTTGCGAAATGGAGAGTGAACGTGCATCGTCCGGCATGCCAAGCGATTTATTCGATTTGTCGGGAAAACGAGCTCTAGTCACAGGAGGGAGCAGGGGACTGGGAATGGCCATGGCCAGAGGTTTCGCCGATTGCGGAGCCGACGTGATGATCACGAGCCGGAAAGCAGATGAGATCGAGGCTGCCGCCGATAAGATTGGCGAGGGGCTCGATGTCCAGATTCATCCCTTTGTTGCTGATATGCACGACCGGGCGGCGGTAGACGCGCTGGCCACCAAGGCGTTGGAGACTTTCGGCACGGTCGATATTCTGGTGAACAACGCCGGAGTGAACAAGCCGCAGCCGATTGATGAAATTGATGACTACACCTGGGATTGGTGCGTGGAAATCAACCTGACTTCAATCATGCGCCTGACCCGCGCCCTAGCTCCTAAGATGAAGGCGCAGAAGTGGGGGCGCGTCATTCACATTTCCTCCGTTCTGGGTGTCGGGTCGAAGCCAGCTCGGAATGCCTACTCGGCGACAAAGTCATCTCTGCTCGGTCTCGCAAAAGCCAGTGCTCTGGATCTCGGGCCGCATGGTATCACCGTGAACTGCATCGGGCCGGGACCTTTCCTGACCGATATGCCAATGAGCTTGCTGAACGAGGCGGAGAAGAAGGAATTCTCGGACATGACAGCGCTGAACCGCTGGGGTGATCCGAAAGAACTCGCCGGTCCCGCCATTTTCCTCGCGAGCGATGCAGGCAGCTACGTGACAGGCGAAATGCTACTCGTCGATGGAGGCGCCTTTGCCCGTGCTTTGTAGATAAAAACAGTTTTCAATAACAATTTAAAATTTATAGTAATTTAGAAGTCTTAACCTCGCCTTTCCCATGAAACTTGCCTTTGCCACCACTTCCTTTCTGGCAGTTTTCGCGGTCGCAGCTTCCACTGGCCATGCTCAAGATGCTCCCGCAAAGCTCAATCTCAACGATCCCAATATCGTCTTTGTTGAAGAGTCCGTAATCCCAATCCCGCTGGAGATTTTTTCTTCCCTCGATAAGCTTGGGGCGCGTGACTGGAGTGGACAGATTGTGAAACGGGAAGTGAATCTCGATCCTGATCGTTCCCGAACCGCGATGCTTTTTGGACTGGTCGTTTCGGAAGGGTTTATCGCAGTGCAGGCGAAGGACAACGAGGGAGTGCGCCGAATCGGGCGGGAAGTGCTTCGACTGGCTCAGCCGCTGAACGTTCTTGACGATGTGCAGTCTCACGCCAATGCGATTATCACTGGGGCAGGCAAGGATGATTGGGATTCTGTCCGGGGGGAGCTCGACAAGACACGCCAAACGGTGATCAACAAGCTGAAAGAGAACCGCGACAAGGATCTCGTCGCTCTCGTCTCGCTCGGCGGATGGCTCGGGGGCACGGAAGCTCTCTCTGCTGTTATTAAGGATGACTACTCGCCCGAAGCTTCCGATCTTTTGAATCAACCTGACCTGGTGACTCAGCTGAAGTCCGACTTCAATGGTCTTCCTCGTCGTGTCCGTCGTGGAGACCTCTTCAGCCAGGTGTTGAAGACTCTGACTCATCTCGAGTTCTTGATGAGAAACGATGCCAGCGGTTCGATCAGTAAAGGCAACGTCATCGAAATTTCTCTCGCAACGAAAAACCTCGTGAATGCAATTTATGGAGGTTAGACGCTCCATCATCACGGCCCTGCTGGCGGTTACCGTCGGATCCGTTGTCACGCTTTCTGCTCAAAAAAAGGCGGAAGACGGCCCTTCCGCGGTGGAGGTCGCGAAGCGTGCGGGTGAATTCCGCGAGATCAAACAGATCGCCAACCGGGCTGCTCTGCCATCGCTTCGCGGAGAGGACAAATTCATCCTGCGGGAATCCTACTGGAATGGAACACTAGAGCCGGGCAAGGCGAAACTGATCCAGGTGCAGTTGTTTCGACGCAACGAATACAAGTTCTGGTTTGCTGCTCCCGAGCGGGATGCGGAGCTGGCCCTGAATATCTACGACAGCGAAGGGCAATTGCTGGAAGCGGAAACGGGACCAGTGCAGGAAAAGCCCAACGTCGTGACGCTGACCTTTGAGCCGGAGCTGACAGGTGTCTACTACCTGCGCATTGCATCCAAGGCGACGACGAAGCGCCCCCAGGATTGGGCCGTGATCTACGCCTACCGGTAATGGCTTTGCCAGGGCTGATCGTTTTCGATCTCGATTTTACGTTGTGGGACTGCGGTGGATTGTGGGTCGACTGCACGAGCTATCCGTTCCGAAAACGGGAGGATGGAAGGATCGTCGATTCGGATGGGAAAAATCTCCGCCTCTACGAGGATGTTCCCGAGATTCTTGACGAGATTGATCATCTCGGCATTCCCATGGCACTTGCGTCGCGAACCGAGCAACCCGCCTGGGCGCAGGATCTGCTGGACCTGATGGAGATTCGGGAGCGGTTTGCATACGAAGAGATTTATCCCTCTTCCAAAACGAAACACTTCTCCCGCATTGCTGCAGCGAGTGGGGTTGAGCTCCACCAGATGTGGTTTTTCGACGATGAAAATCGGAACATCGTCGAAGTCGGTGAGATGGGAGTGACCTGTGTCGAGGTCCGAAACGGACTGACCCGTGCGATTTTCGATTCCTTGATGCCCTGATTTTCGAGGAGCGAGGGGGAGCGAATCCGTTGTAGCAACGCAGGAAAGGGTGTTGACATCCAGTCAGGAGCGTCTCACTATAAACAAACTATGAAAGGAAGCCTGCTCCTCAGCACTATTCTGCTTCTCGCCTCCGTAGCTGTCGGCTCGGACACCCAGACCCTCACCAGTTCTGACGGGTCAAAATCGCTCGAAGCAAAAATCGAGAACTACGATCCGGCTTCCGGCTCGGCTCAGATCCAGGTGAACGGCCGACGAATGAAGGTGAATGTCTCTGCATTCAGCGAAGAAGATCTGCCGAAGTTCAAAGCATGGTATGAAGCCTCGCAGGTAGGTCGGAGTTTGATGCTGAATTTCGAAGAAAAGGAAAGCGAAGGGTCAGAGAGAAAAACCAACACTGCAAAGATCACCAATTTTGAGTCTACCTATGCCCTGGAAGTGAGAAACAACTCCAGCACCGACTTTTCCGACGTGCGCCTCGACTACCGGGTCTTTTACTACAAGGATCCGGAAAAGGGGAGCAAGGTATCTCACTACGAAGACGGAAGCTTGAACATTTCGGAAATCGCGCCGCGAGAGTCTCAGAAGTTCGAGACGGCTCCCGTCGCGTTGATGCGACAGAGGCCCTTGCCGGCATCGCAATGCAAAGGGGGGACGTGACGCCCCGCCCCGCGTGCGAGTTCGCGCGCTGATAAAGTTGAAGGAATCATGGTGAAAGTCCTCAAGGATGACCGCGTCGTGCGAACGATCACCTATCCGTCCAGCCTTCGTAAAGAGTGGGATAGTTAACCGGACTAGAGTTTCCGCTCCATCATGCGATGGGGGATTCCGGCTTCTTCGAATTCCGGGTCATCGGTCTGGGAAAAGCCGAGATTGCTGTAAAAGGGGATCGAAGAGACCTGGGCATGGAGATGTGCGGTGAGAAAACCGGCATTCTTCGCATCTTCGAGAACGGCGGCCATCAGGAGCGAGCCGACACCGTAGCGTCTCCATTCGCGTAGAACGGCGACTCTGCCGACGCGAATATCGCCGTCGCCTTCGTCCGTCCACCGGGCGGTCCCGATCGGCGTTCCGTCCTCGAGAGTCGCGAGCAGATGGCGCGCGACTGGATCGAGTTCATCTTCCTCGATCTCTTCCGGAACCTTTTGTTCTTCAACGAATACCGTGTAGCGAACCGAGTAGAGCTTCTCCCGGTCGACTTCCCAATTGGCTTTATGGATCTGGATTTTCAATGCAGCAATGTAGCAAATCAGATAAGCCATAGAAAGGCCCGAGCCCGATTTTGATTGGAGGTGTTGGGACGGGAATGAGAACGGCGGAGCAATGGTTCCATGTTTTCTGTGTATTCCGTGGTCAATCCACTTCGCTTTGTTTTCCACAGGCATCCATCCTGCCCCTCCAATGGCACCATCGCGGTATGTTTCCTTTGTCCAAAATCGGGCATTCTAGACTGTTTCATGTGAACCTGTCTGTTCTACCTTTTCCGAACCACGAAATGTCTCGTTTCACCATCCTAGTTGGCTTCGGCCTCCTGCTTCCTTTTTTCCAGCCGTTGTCTGCGACCGAGGAGCTTGCGAAGGGCTTCGCCTTTTTCGAAAATGAGGTTCGGCCCATTCTTGTTTCGAGCTGCCTCGAATGCCATTCGGAGGAGGCAGGAAAGCGCAAAGGCGGACTCTGGCTTGATCGCAAAGCCGGTTGGGCACTCGGTGGTGACGGTGGCCCTGCTCTTGTGCCAGGGGATCCGAACGGCAGCTTGCTGATCCGCTCGATTCGCTACTCGGACGAAGATCTGCAGATGCCGCCCAAGACGCGACTCGCTCCCGAGCAGATTGCGACGCTCGAGAAATGGGTCGCAATGGGGGCTCCTGACCCTCGCAACGACGAGATGGCCGGGGCTGTTCGAAAAGCTGAGATCGACTACGAAAACGAGCGCAAGGGCTGGGCCTATCGTCCGCTTGTGCGACCGGAGGTTCCCAAGCCGAAAGCAGTGGCCTGGGCGAGGAATGAGGTTGATGCATTTGTCTACCGTGAGTTGGAGGCGAATCAGCTTTCCCCTGCACCCGAAGCTGCGCCGGACCGATTGATTCGACGCCTGTTCTTTGACCTGACCGGGCTTCCTCCGACTCGGGAAGAAGTGGCTGCTTTTGTCGCCGACCCCTCCGATGCTGCCTACCAGAAGCTCGTTGATGATCTGCTTTCGCGTCCTGGTTATGGCGAGAAGTGGGGCCGGCACTGGCTCGATGTCGCGCGCTATGCCGATTCAAACGGTGGGGATCGCAACTTTACCTTCTATCAGGCGTGGCGTTATCGAAATTGGGTTATCGATGCATTCTATCGTGATCTTTCCTACTACGATTTTGTCAGGGCGCAGATCGCCGGTGACCTTTTGCCTTGGGAGACGGATCAGCAGCGAGCGGATCAACTGGTCGCTGCAACCTTTCTCGCGCTCGGTCCAAAGATGCTCACCGAACGCGACAAGGAGAAACTCTGGCTCGATACGGCCGACGAGCAGGTCGATACGATGGGACGTGCCTTTCTCGGACTCACGCTCGGCTGCGCGCGCTGCCATGACCACAAATTTGATCCGGTGTCGCAGGAGGACTACTACGCTGTCGCCGGGATTTTCCGTTCCACCGAAGTCGTCACCGGCACGCGCAATGGCTGCGTCAACGTCGCTAGCTGGATCGAGCGCCCACTGCCTGTTGCAGGCGAGGCTGGTGAGATTCTCCGGAAAAAAGTGGAGCGCCTCGAACTCGCGATGCGCCTGACAGTGGAGAAGAGCTTCATGAAAAAAGCCGGCGGAAAAATGGCGCTCGGCAATATCCCTCTCGCGGGAGTCATCTACGATAACGATGATGCAGAACTGATCGGCGACTGGACCGAGTCGACCTACTCCGCAAATCGCTTCGGATCGAACTACGTTCACGACGATCAGAAGGGAAAAGGGGAGAATAAGGTCGTCTTTCGAGGTAGCCTGCCCGAGAGCGGCACCTACGAGATTCGCTTTGCCTACAACGCATCCGGCAATCGTGCCGGCAATTTGCCCCTGACTGTCGAGGCACGGGATGGTAGGCATCGGGTCATTCTTGATCAGACGAAATCACCCAGTATTGGTGGTCTCTTTGAGCCTATCGGCCAATTTACCTTTGAGAAGGGTGGAAAGTGCGAGGTTATCGTGGAAA
>Ga0181574_10000900_pt1 | contig 27961 bp, 23 predicted proteins | sample 101ome_24_FD_145600 | JGI IMG/M metagenome (GOLD analysis project Ga0181574, IMG submission 145600) | Coastal salt marsh microbial communities from the Groves Creek Marsh, Skidaway Island, Georgia - 101410AT metaG (spades assembly) | ecosystem: Environmental > Aquatic > Marine > Intertidal zone... | reverse complement strand
TCGGCATAGCGTAATTGCGCTTTCATGGCGCTGTCGCCCATATAGATTTCGGCGCGCAGGCCTGCGGCGCGCAAATCGGCGACCAAAGCCATCAAATCGGGGCGGGTTTCTTTATCCATCACCGTAATGACGACAAGCGGCGCCGGTTCGGCGGCATCGCCCTTGCCGAGCAAGGTCAGCGCCGCGGCCAGCCGCGACACGCCGATGGAAATGCCGGTGGCGGGAATTTCCACGCCCTTAAAGCGCTTGACCAAATCATCATAGCGACCGCCGCCACCAACCGAGCCGAAACGCGCCAATTCGCCGTCATCATCTTCGGTTTCGAAAGTCAGCTCAATTTCATAAACCGGGCCGGTATAATAGCCGAGGCCGCGCACCACGCTGGGGTCAATGGCGAGGCGGTCGGCCTGATAGCCGAGCTTGGTGAACAGCGCCGCCATTTCGACCAATTCGTCGAGCCCTTGCTTGCCGCTTTCAGTGTCTTTCACCAATGCGGCCATGCCCTTCAGCGCGCTTGTACGATCATCGGCGCTGATGGAGACCATTTGCGCCACTTTGTCGATTTGCGCCGCATCGAGACCTGCGCCTTTGGTGAAATCGCCGCTTTCATCTTTGCGGCCCTCGCCCAATAGCGCTGTCACGCCGTCGAGCCCGAGCCGGTCATATTTATCCATGGCGCGCAAAATCGTCAGGCGGCGCGCCTCAAAATCTTCCGCCTGCGGGTCAAGGCCGATGGCCTCCAAAAGCCCGTCCATGATTTTGCGATTATTGATGCGCACCAGATAATCGCCGCGCTCTATGCCCAAAGCTTCCATGCAATCGGCCGCCATCATGCATATTTCCGCGTCCGCCGCTTGATTGGCCGCGCCCACCGTATCGGCATCGATTTGCATGAATTGGCGATAGCGCCCCGGCCCGGGTTTTTCATTGCGCCAAACCGGCCCGAATTGATAGCGCCGCAAGGGCTTGGGCAGGCGGTCATAATGTTCGGCGACATGGCGCGCCAAAGGCGCGGTCAAATCATAGCGCAGGCTCATCCATTGCCCGTCATCATCTTCCAGCGCAAACACACCCTCATTGGGGCGGTCATCATCGGGCAGAAACTTGCCCAGCGCATCGGCATATTCAAAGGCCGATGTGTCGAGCGCGGCAAAGCCATAAGCCTCATAGACGCCAGATATGGTCTGCAGCATATGGTTTTGCAGCCGCAGCTCAGCCCCCGCCATATCGCGAAAGCCACGCGGCGTACGCGCCTTCGGCTTGAACTTTTTCTGCTTCTTGGCTTTACGCTTGGACGGTTGCTCGCTGTTCTCAGTCATGGGGTTTTCCTATCGCATCTCGCCTAAAAGTCAAACGGGGAAAGGCCGCGGACATGCTCATCGAGCCGAAGCGCGCGATTGACCGATGGCGTGGCGCGCTGATTGCAATCGCGGCGTTCGCATAAGCGACAATTGACACCGATCGGTGTGTCGCCTTCATCATTTTCGAGATTCATGCCGCGTGCGTAAACCAATTTCTCGGCATGTTTAATCTCGCAGCCCATGGCAATGGCGAATTGATTGTCGGGCACACCAAAGCCGGAATTGTCGCGGCTTACCGTGCGGGCAATGGAGAAATAGCGCGTGCCGTCTTCCATTTGCACGGTCTGGGTGGAAATTTTACCGGGAATGCGAAACGCATCATGCACATGCCAGCGCGGGCAAGTGCCGCCAAAGCGGGCAAAGTGGAAACCGCCGGCCGAAAAGCGCTTGGAAATATTGCCGGCATTATCGACGCGGATAAGGAAAAACGGAATGCCGCGCGCGCCCGGGCGTTGCAAAGTGGTGAGGCGATGGCACACTTGCTCAAAACTGGTGCCGAAGCGCCGCCCCAAAAGCGTGATGTCATATTGATTGGCCTCAGCGGTTTTCAAAAACGCGTCATAGGGCATGAGCACGGCGGCGGCGAAATAATTGGCCAGAGAAATGCGCGCCACGGTGCGTGTCTCTTCGCTTTCCATGCCGGCCGCGACGATAATGTCTTCAATGGCTGACATTTGTTCAAAATAGGCGAGTTGATAGGCCAGTTGAAACGAGCGCCCCGGCTGGTCAAGCAATTCCGACAGGAAAATCGTCTGGCGATGTCGGTCATAGCGGCGCAGCGTATTGTCCATCACCTCAATCGGGGCGATGCGGGTCTTTACCTTATGGCGTTCTTCCAGCCGCGCCCGCAAAGCGAGATAGGGCTCGTCATGACCGGCCACGGCTTCTTCGTGCACCGCTTCGGCCGCCTCATCGAGCGCGGCAAAATAATTATTCTGCGCGGAAATGAAATCGCGCACCTCATCAAGCGCCAGCGCATTGCCGGAACTGTCCACCGCATCGCCGCCGGCCAATTGTTCGGCCAAAAGCGCATTGGAGGCGCGGCTTTGCAGCAGGGATTGATAAAGCCGCGCCACCGCATCGGCGGCGGCAGGACTGGCAGCGGCCAAATCTTTCAATTCGGCGCGCGAGAGCGGCGTGTCGCGAAACATCGGGTCGGAAAATACTTCGTGCAATTGGGTTTGCGCGCGCGCCTCTTCATCACCGGCCAGGCCGCGCGGATCAATATCGAACACTTCGACCAATTGCAGCAATATTTGCGCCGAAATCGGGCGTTGGTCGCGCTCAATCAGATTGAGATAGCTGGTCGAAATGCCGAGCGACTCAGCCATCACAGCCTGCGTCATGCGCTGTTCGCGGCGCAAACGGCGCACCCGCGCACCGGCAAATAATTTGCGTTCAACCAATTTTCCCGTTTCGGCCAAATTCTGTCCTCGTCAAAAACCCTTTATTGAATCAACCCTTTAAGGCCATATCCGCGCCCGTAAAGTTTACAATGTTTACATATATAACAAATATTTCGGTATTTTGTGTAAAATTTTTTACTTTAATATTTTCAATAGCTTAAGATTCACTCGACATCATGCTGTCATCTGTGTATGTCCTGCTCATCCGTAACTCATTTGGGGAATATTGAGATGACGAAATACACTGATCTCGTGGCTCAAAAAGCCGAGCAAATCAAAGCCGCCGGTTCTGCATGGGCCGCCATTAATCCGGAATATGCCGCCCGTATGGAGCTGCAAAACCGCTTCAAAACCGGTCTCGATATTGCCCGCTATACGGCCGGTATCATGCGCAAAGACATGGCGGATTATGACGTTGACAGCAGCAAATATACCCAGTCTTTGGGGTGCTGGCACGGTTTTACCGCGCAGCAAATGATGATGGCCGTGAAGCGTCACCGCAAAACCACCGACAAATCCTATGTTTATCTGTCGGGCTGGATGGTGGCCGCGCTGCGTTCCGATTTCGGCCCGCTGCCTGACCAATCCATGCACGAAAAAACCGCCGTTAGCGGTCTGATTGAAGAAATTTACACATTCCTGCGCCAAGCCGATGCGCGCGAAATGCGTCATTTGTTTGTCGACCTTGATGAAGCGCGCAAAAATGGCGGCGACGTCGATGCGGCGCTGGCCGCGATTGACAATTACGAAACCCATATCGTGCCGATTATCGCTGATATTGATGCCGGTTTCGGTAATGAGGAAGCCACTTACTTGCTGGCCAAACAAATGATTGAAGCCGGTGCGTGCTGCATCCAGATTGAAAACCAAGTATCCGACGCCAAGCAGTGCGGTCACCAAGACGGTAAAGTCACCGTGCCGCATGAAGACTTTTTGTCAAAAATCAATGCTGTGCGGTACGCCTTCCTCGAATTGGGTGTCAATGATGGGGTGATTGTGGCGCGCACGGACAGCCTTGGTGCCGGTCTGACGCAAAAAATTCCGGTGTCGCAGAAACCGGGTGACTTGGCCGACCAATATAATGCCTTCCTGCAATTGCAAGAAGTATCCGACCTGTCGGGCATTCAGCAGGGTGACCAAGTGATCACGCAAGGCGGCAAGACTTACAAGCCGGTGCGTCTGCCCAATGGCCTTTATGCCTTTAAAGACGGCTCGGGCGAAGACCGCTGCGTGCTTGATTGCATCACGGCGTTGCAAAACGGCGCCGACCTGTTGTGGATTGAAACCGAGCGTCCGCATGTCGGGCAAATCGGCGGCATGGTCAGCCGCATTCGCGAGGTCATTCCCAATGCCAAGCTGGTCTATAACAATTCACCGAGCTTTAACTGGACACTGAACTTCCGTAACCAAGTGCATGGCGAATGGGTTGCAGCCGGTAAAGACGTGTCGGCCTATCCCGACCCCGCATCCGACCCGCAAGGCCTGATGGATCCGCAATTTGACGATAGCGAATTGGCGGCAGAAGCCGATAGGCTGGTGCAAAGTTTCCAAGCCGATGGCGCGCGCGAAGCGGGTATTTTTCACCACCTCATCACCCTGCCGACCTATCACGATACGGCATTGGGCACAGATGTTTTGTCGGAAGGTTATTTCGGTGACCTCGGCATGCTGGCCTATGTGCGTGATGTGCAGCGTAAAGAGATCCGTCGTGGCATGGCTTCGGTCAAGCACCAAGATTTGGCCGGTTCAAATATTGGTGATGACCATAAGGAATATTTCTCCGGCGATATGGCGCTTTTGGCCTCCGGCGAAGACAACACAATGAACCAATTCTAATCAGGTTCTCGACAAATTGAGGGCTTCGCGGGTGTTCCGCGAAGCCCTTTTCTTTGTAAGGGGTGCAGATGGCCGAGCAGGAATTTATGACCACGGATTTATCCGATGCGCATGCCGATTTACGCTATTTGGCACCGAATTATCAAGATTTCGGCGGCAAGCTGCGGTTTCACGGGCCTGCCAAAACATTGCTGACCTTTGAAGACAACACCAAAATCCGTGCTGCCGTGGAGCAAGCAGGAAACGGGCAAGTGCTGGTGGTGGATGGCGGCGGTTCGATGAATTGCGCTTTATTTGGCGGCAATCTCGCCAAATTGGCGGCGCAGAACGGCTGGGCCGGTATCATTATTCATGGCTGTGCGCGCGACCGCGCCGAATTGGCCGCCGAAGCGGTCGGCATTAAGGCGCTGGCCAGCCATCCGAAGAAAAGCGAGAAGCGCGACCTCGGCTCTTATGATGTCAGCCTTAATTTTTCGGGCGTGACCATCCACCCTGGCGATTGGATTTATGCCGATGAAGACGGGGTGATTATTTCAGACCGTAAGCTGGTCGATTAAAACTCTTTGGCCGCGCCGCCTAAAGGCAACAGGCCAGGCGTTTGTTTCAAACCAATGACGATAAGGCTCAGATAAAGGCACGCGAAACAAATAGAAAGACGCCGAAAACCGTCAAGACAAGCGCCGCAATATCGGCCCATTTAATCGGCGGGGTCGGTAATTCTTCGAGTAAATAGGGCCCCAACACAACCAATGGCACAAAGACCAGCAATTGCCCGATTTCAATGCCGATATTAAAGCCGATCAGGGCGCTGACGACATTATCGGGCGGCAGGCCGATATCGCTGAGCAATCCGGCAAAGCCAAAGCCATGTATCAGGCCGAAGGCGAGCGTAATGAGCGGCGCCAATTTGAGGGAGTCGTCCTGCGTTGTGACGCTGTACCCATAAGCGAGACAGAATAGCGTCAATCCGGCCCAAACGCCCAATCCAAAGCCGCCATCCATAATTGTGAAAACCAGCGATAGCGCGAAAAAACATGCCGCCGCCACCATGCCGGTTACGGGCATTAAATGATTGCGTGCCAATATGCGCTCGGCCGCCACCACGGCAATGGAAAAGCCGATAAGCGCTTCCACCGCTTGGCTATTGGCGCTGACAATGCCGAGCACGGCAAGCGCCAAGGTAATGGAATGGCCCAGCGTGAAACCGGTAATCAGCAAAAGCGTCTGTTTGCGCGTGCCGCCAATCAGCAGCAGGCAAAAGACAAAGGCCAAATGGTCAAAGCCGGTGACAATATGTTCGACACCGAGCCAAAAATGGCTCGCAAAATTTTCGCCAAATGTCGTGCTGCTGGCAATCGTGCCATCAGCATTGAGGGAAATACGATGCATGCGCTGGGTGGCGGTGAAAAGTATTTCCGTGCCTTCCAATTCAGGGTTTTCCTGCAAAGAGAGGCGTGCAAAATGCACATGGCTACGCGCCAAATTGAAAAAAGCATGATTGTGAATCTCAATCGCTTTGCTTTCGTCAAAACAGCTATAGCGCGCCGTAACCCGCACATAATCGCGATGCGCCGGTGCGCTTTCAAAGCCGCGTGTCAGGCCACAGCGTGAGTTGGCCTGCTGCAAGCGCATATGTTTTTCGACATGAAGCGACAAGGCTTGCGCCAAACCCTGACTGGTCAAAACTTCAGGCAATAGCGTGACGTCGCGTGCCGGTGCGGTGAAACTGACATGCAAATCGCGGCCATCCCAAAACCAATCGGAAAAACTCAAGCTTTTATTATGCGCCGCACTCGGCGAGAGAAGCCCGACCAGCAATAAACAAAACGCAAGACACCGCACCATTATTATAAAGCCTATTGCGGGGCGTCAGGGGCCAGCACAATATCGGCGCGGCCGCGCAACCAATTTAAATAATCGCGCAAAGCGTCATCATCATTGTCACGGCGCAGCGCGTCGACAATTTGACGACGAATATCTTCAAAAGCGGGTGGCGTGCCCGGCTGGTTGCGGATGATTTTGAAAAAATGCCAACCGGTAGGCCCGGCCAAAGCATCGGAAATCGAACCTTGCGGCAAACGTGCCGCGGCTGCGGTGAGGTCAGGCCCCAAATAGTCGGTCATTTTGGCCGGTGTCAGCATGACGCGCGGCAAGGGCGGCAGAATTTCCGTGCCCAAGGCTTGCGCAGTGGCAGAGAAATCATCGCCGCGCCGCAGCGCCGTGCGCACTTTGTCCAATTGGGCAATCACGGCCGCATCATCGGGCCTCTCGCCATAGGGAATGAAAATTTGCGCCACTTGCAGTCGATTGGCCGGTGCAAATAAATGTTTGTTTGCTTGATAATAGGTGCGCAAGCTGTTTTCGCTCAGCGCGTCTGAACCGCCTTGCGCCAGCACGAATTCTATCACCGCCATGGCCACGGTTTTGCGCACTGTCGCATCGCCGTCCAGCAAGCCGATTTCAATACCACGCTGCACCAGCAATTCCTCCTCAATCAGCCGGTCGAGCACCAGTCTTTTGTCATTGGCGGTCGGCGCTTTGCTCTTATCCGATAACAGCGCTTGATAGGCCGAGGCATATTCGGTGCGGTCAATATGACGATCATTGACTTTGGCTATGGCGCCCGCCTCAGACAAGCGCGCGCGGTCGGCCGGTGTCGCGGCTATGAGGGCGATTAACAAGCCGAGCACAGCAGCGCCGGCAAGGCCGCGCCGCATCAGCTTTTCATATGCTTCATCCTGTTTCATCGCGCCTAATCTAGCGGCGAAAATTTATTGTGCAAGGTCTGCCCTGAAAGGCTTGGCGGCTGTGGTTTTCAGGGCATGGGCTGCTAAACTGTGGGTGAGTCGTATCCAAAAAGGAAACCGGTAAATGATGCAGCAGGATTTAACGCGCGCCCTTAATGCCGCCGCGCAACCCCATTTTGACGCGGCCCTCACCGTTTTGACCGAGGCGCATCAACGCTATCAGGCAGCGCCCCTGCCGCATATGCAATTGGCTGCAAAAACCGATGATGTGGCGGCCATGCAAGAACTGGCCGCGCATTTGGGCGACGGCGCGGCGCGCATTCTCATTCTCGGCACGGGTGGATCAAGCTTGGGCGCGCAAGTGCTGGCGCAAGTGCATGGTTGTTTGACGCCGGCCGGACAAATCAGCGGCCCGCATTTGGTGTTTGTCGATAATCTTGATGGCGAGAGCTATGCACGACTGCTCGAAGGCGATTTGTGCGCCACGCGGTTTCTCGTCGTGTCGAAATCGGGCGGCACGGCGGAAACCATGATGCAAGCGGGCGGCGCCATATTGGCGCTTGAGGCGCAAGGGCTGGATATTGGAACGCATATGGGCGGCATTGCCGGGCGCGGTGATAATGCGCTGCGGCGTTTGGCGGCGCATTACGGTTTTATGCTGCTCGACCATGATGATGATATTGGCGGGCGCTTTTCCGTGTTCACCAATGTCGGGCTTTTGCCGGCCATTTGGGCCGGTGGCAATGTTGAGAAAATTCGCGCCGGTGCGGCTTCCGTCATGGCTGGTCTTGCAGGTGCAGCTGAAGATTATGCGCCGCTTTTGGGGGCGGCGGTGCAGTTGGCGCATATGGCGGCGGGGCGCAATATTTCGGTGATGATGGCCTATGCCGACCGGCTTGAGCGGCTGGCCTTTTGGTATCGCCAGCTTTGGGCCGAGAGCCTCGGCAAGCAAGGCAAAGGCTCAGTGCCGGTCAATGCGCTGGGGCCGGTCGACCAGCACAGCCAAATGCAGCTTTATATGGCCGGGCCGGATGATAAATTTTACACCGTGCTGAGCCATCAGACGCGCGATACGGGCACCGGCGTGCCCGACAGCTTTGCCGATGATGACGGCTTGGCTTCTTTGGCCGGTCACACAATGGGCAATCTGGTCGATGCGGAAGCGCGCGGCACAATGGACACGTTGGCGGAAGCCGGGCGTCCGCTACGCCATATGGCGTTGGACAGCATTGACGATGAGACGATTGGCGCTTTGCTGATGCATTTTCAGCTTGAGACGATTTACGCGGCAGACGGTCTGGCGATTAATGCCTTTGACCAACCGGCAGTGGAAGCGGGTAAAATTCGCGCCAAACATTATCTCTCGGAAATGGCAGTAAAATAATGGCTGAGATTCGCCGCTTGCCTGAAGACACCATTAACCGCATTGCAGCGGGTGAGGTGGTGGAACGTCCGGCCAGCGCGGTGAAAGAGCTTGTCGAAAACGCCATTGATGCAGGCGCAACACAAATAGATGTCAGCCTCGGCAGTGGCGGCAAGACGCTTATTCTGGTCGAAGATAATGGCCATGGCATGAGCGCCGAGGCGCTGGCTTTGGCGATTGAACGCCATGCCACATCGAAACTGCCCGAGGGTGATAGCGGCAATCGCATGTTTCAGATTGCCAGCCTCGGTTTTCGCGGCGAGGCATTGCCCAGCATTGGCGCGGTCGCGCACCTTGAACTGACCAGCCGCGCCGCAGAAGATGACAGCGCGCATAGGGTGCGCGTCAATGGCGGTAAAGTCTCTGCCGTAATACCGGCGGCAGGAACGCGCGGCACGCGGGTCGAGGTGCGCGATTTGTTTTTCGCGACACCGGCGCGGCTGAAATTTTTGAAATCGGAGCGCGCCGAGACGACCGCGGTCAGCGATATTTTGAAGCGTCTCGCTATGGCGCATCCGGCCATTGGTTTTTCCCTGACGAGCGACGGGCGCAAAACGTTTGCCTATCCGCCCGAAAGTGGCGAGGACGGCCAGCTGAAAAGGCTGGGTGCAATATTGGGGCGCGATTTTGCCGATAATGCTGTGCCGGTTATGGCGGAACGTGACGGGGTGCGGATTTATGGATTTGCCGGACTGCCGACCTTCAATCATGCGACGGCGCAAAAACAATATCTCGTGGTCAATGGCCGTCCAGTGCGCGACAAGCTGCTCAATGGTGCGGTGCGCGGCGCTTATCAAGATTTCCTCGCCGGCAATCGCCACCCCGCATTGGCTTTGTTCATCGAACTGCCCTCAGACGCGCTGGACGTCAATGTGCATCCGGCCAAAACCGAAGTGCGCTTCAAAGATGCCGGTCTTATTCGCTCGATGATTGTCGGCGGCTTGCGCGCCGCTCTGGCCGAAGCCGGACATCGCGCCTCCACCACTGTGGCGGGACAAACCATGGCCGCGTTTCGCTCCGGACATATGGGGGGTCATATGGGCGGCAATATGGGCGATGCGGGGCGGCAGGGCGATTTCGCTGCGGCGCAAAATTTCCAAGCGCCGCTAGGCCCCTCAACTGAAAACATGGGGGAAGGCATGGCGGAAGCAGCGGCCGATTGGCTGTCGACCCCGCAAGCGGCTGCGGCGATGGCCGAACCGGCACCGGCCCATTTACCGCTCGGTCTGGCGCGCGCGCAATTGCACGAGACATATGTGCTGGCACAAACGCATGACGGTTTTGTGATTGTTGACCAGCATGCGGCGCATGAGCGTTTGGTCTATGAGCGCATGAAAGCGCAAATTGCCGAGGCCGGAATTAAGCGGCAGATTTTGCTGGTGCCTGAGATTGCCGAATTGGAAGAAGAGGCGGCGGCAATATTGCTAGCGCGCGCCGATGAGTTGGCCGAGCTTGGTTTCGTCATTGAAGATTTCGGCCCCGCCCAAGCGGGGCGCAAAGCGGTGATGCTGCGCGAAGTGCCGGCCATGCTTTATGGCGCGGATTTGAAACTCATGCTGGCCGATATGGCGGAAGAAATGCGCGAATTGGGGGCCGGTTTGGCGCTGAAAGAAAAGCTGGAAGAAATTGCCGGCACGCTGGCCTGCCATACTTCGGTGCGCGCGGGTAGGCGTTTGAATACGGATGAAATGAACGCGCTGTTGCGCGATATGGAAGCGACACCCAATTCCGGCCAATGCAATCATGGTCGCCCGACCTATGTGGAATTGAAACTGGCCGATATTGAACGGCTGTTCGGGCGGCGCTAGCAAGCAAGAAAAAACCCCGCCCTGTTTCCGGAGCGGGGTTTCATGTTGGGTTTCAGTGTCGCGATTATGAGCGCGGCACATCCAGTGTTTTCAAGTCAGCATCGCCGGCTTGGCTGAGATCGGCATATTTTTTCATCTCGAGACGGGCAATGGTGCGGTTGTGCACTTCATCGGGGCCGTCAGCAATGCGCAAGGTGCGAATGCCTGAATACATGCGCGCCAGACCGAAATCAGTGGTGACACCGCCGCCGCCATGCGCCTGAATGGCGTCATCAATGATTTGCAGGGCAATGCGCGGACCGGCAACTTTAATTTGCGCAATCTCGCTTTTGGCAACCTTATTGCCGACCGTATCCATCATATAGGCGGCTTTCATGGTCAACAGGCGGGTCATTTCAATATTGGTGCGCGCTTCGGCGATGCGTTGTTCCCAAATGCTTTGGTCGGCAACGCGCTTGCCAAACGCCGTGCGGCTCATCAAACGCTCGCACATTTTTTCCAATGCACGTTCCGCGACACCAATGGTGCGCATGCAGTGGTGAATGCGGCCCGGGCCAAGGCGGCCTTGCGCAATCTCAAAGCCGCGGCCTTCGCCGAGCAGCAGATTTTCAGCCGGCACGCGGACATCTTTCAGCAGCACTTCAGCATGGCCATGCGGTGCATCGTCATAACCGAAGACCGGCAACATGCGCAGCACTTCAACGCCGGGTGCGTCGAGCGGCATAAGAATTTGGCTTTGCTGCTGGTGACGCGGCGCGTCAGGATTGGTTTTTCCCATAACAATGGCGATTTTGCAGCGCGGGTCGCCAACGCCTGATGACCACCATTTGCGACCGTTAATGACATATTCATCGCCATCGCGTTCAATCTTGGTTTCAATATTAGTGGCGTCTGATGAGGCCACCAGCGGCTCGGTCATCAAAAAGGCCGAGCGAATGTCACCATTGAGCAACGGCACCATATATTCTTCCTTATGGCGGTCATTGCCATAGCGTTCCAGTACTTCCATATTGCCGGTATCGGGGGCTGAGCAGTTAAACACTTCCGACGCGAAACCGACGCGGCCCATTACTTCGCAAAGCGGCGCATATTCGACATTGGACAGACCGAAACCGCGCTCGCTTTCCGGCAGGAACAGATTCCACAAGCCTTCCGCTTTGGCCTTTTCTTTCAGCTCTTCCATGATGGGCGGCACTTGCCACGGATTGCCTTCGGCGCGAAACGCGTCCATTTGCTCGGCATAGGTCGCTTCATTCGGGTAAATATGCGCGTCCATAAAGGCTTCGACGCGGGCAATCAGCTCCTTGGTGCGGTCATTATGTTCGAAAATCATAGTCTTCTCCCTTTCGATTGCAAAATCCTAGGCAATGGCACGCCCAGTGCCAAGCAAAAAAGCGGCTATGCGGCTAACCATTTCGCCGCAGGTCAAAAAATTCTTTCAGCAGGGCAGCGCAATCGCTTTCGCGCAAGCCGCCGATGACCTCGGGGGCATGGTGGCATGATTTTTGGTCAAATAAGGCAACGCCATTATCAACCGCGCCGCCTTTCACATCCGCAGCGCCATAAAACAGCTTGGCAATGCGCGCCTCGGCAATTGCGCCGGCGCACATGGGGCACGGTTCTAGCGTCACATAAAGGCTGTAGCCCATAAGCCGTTCATTGCCCATTGTTTCGCATGCTTGGCGAATGGCAAGAATTTCGGCATGCGCGGTCGGGTCATTAAGTGCGCGCATTTGATTGCGCGTTCGCGCCAAAATATTGCCGTCTTGCCCGACCAGCACCGCACCGACCGGCACTTCACCGGCTTGCGCGGCGATATGCGCTTCATCAAGTGCCATTTGCATAAAATCATCACTCATCAACGCGACACTAGCATGGCGGGCGCGGCGCGTGCTACAGCAGTGCGTAATTATGGAGAAGAAATCTCAATTTGAAGGCGACCGTATCGCCAAAGTGTTGGCCCGCGCCGGTGTGTGTTCGCGCCGCGATGCCGAGCGCATGATTGCCGATGGGCGCGTGGCGGTGAACGGGCGCAAATTGGCGACACCGGCTTTGAATGTCACGCCAAGTGACCATATCACGGTGGACGGCAAGCCGGTGGGTGAGCCCGACCCGCCGCGTTTGTGGCGTTATCACAAACCTGCCGGTTTGGTGACCACCAATCGCGACCCGCAAGGGCGCGATACGGTGTTTCAGAAACTGCCGGCCAGCCTGCCTCGGGTTAATACGGTTGGGCGGCTCGACATCAATACGGAGGGGCTTTTGCTGCTGACCAATGATGGCGGCATGAAGCGGTTTTTGGAATTGCCGAGCACCGGTTGGTTGCGTCGCTATCGTGTGCGGGCTTTCGGCAAGGCCGATGAGGCGCGCTTGAAAGCTTTGAAAAAAGGTATTGAGATTGACGGCGTGAATTATCGCTCGATTGACGCGTCGCTGGAGCGCGTGCAGGGCGGTAATGTTTGGCTGACCATGGCCTTGCGCGAGGGCAAAAACCGCGAGATTAAAAAAGTGCTGGAAGCGCTCGACCTTAAGGTAAATCGGCTTATTCGCCTCAGCTTCGGGCCGTTTCAATTGGGCCAGCTGGAGAGCGGCAAAGTTGAAGAAGTGCCGCGCCGCGTGTTGCGCCAGCAGCTTGGCAAAAACTGGCAGGCTATTGTCGACGGCACAATTCCCAAAGACGGTGATGCAAAAGGCGCTAAGCCGAAGCGCAAAAAAGACCATGCGTCTGATAAGCGGTAAATGGGGCGGCACAAGGCTTGGCGCGCCGAAAGGACGCGGCACACGGCCGAGCAGTGATCGCAATCGCGAAGCGCTGTTTTCCATGCTGGCGGCACGGCTCGATTTTGACGGCTTACATGTGCTGGACGGTTTTGCCGGTTCCGGCGCTTTGGGTTTGGAGGCGTTGTCGCGCGGCGCGGCGCATTGCGTTTTTGTTGAGAATGACCATGCTGCTTGCGCTGCCATTAAAGCCAATATCGCCGCTTGCGGCGCGCAAGATGATGGCGTTTTGATGCGCCATGATATGCGTAAAGCGCGTTTCGACGATGCCCAATTTGATTTGGTCTTCCTCGACCCGCCCTATGGCAAGGGCCTGGCCGAGGCGGTACTGCCTGCTTTGCGTCCCCATTTGGCGCAAAACGCCCTTATCGTAATTGAAGAAGCCAAGCGCACCGCATTTGAGGTGCCGGACGGGTTTGTTGAAAGCGACAGGCGCGTCAAAGGGGACAGCATATTCATCTTTTTGCGCGCGCTATAAAATTGTATAATGCAGCCGAAGAACAATAAGCAGGAGCGACATCCATTGCGCTAACGGTTTCCATAATCATCTCCAAACAACCTCCATGCTTGGTCACTAACTGCTTGTTCGCTTTCGGGTCAAGATTCTTATTTTCAATAAGTTAGATCAAAAGCAGATAACTTAAATCGCCTAGCCTTGCGCCCCTGCCCGTAGCGCATATTCCCAGCCCATATCAGATAGCGGTTTGACGCGGTCTTCCATGGCGGCGGCGTGGGCGTTGGACGCCGTGCCGTCGCGCACGCGCCCGACAATACCCTGCAAAATACCGGCCAGACGGAACATATTATAGGCAATATAGAAATCGAGATTATCAATGCCGTCGCGCCCCGTCGCTTCGCAATAAAGACGGGTATATTCTGCCGCATCGGGAATGTTGAGCGCATCAAAATCACAGCCCAGCAGCGTATTGGTGCTGCCCGCATCGTTCGGCATATACCATTGCATCAAATGATAGGTGAAATCGCCTAGAGGATGACCCAGCGTTGACAATTCCCAATCCAGCACGGCGGCCACTTCCGGCTTGTCTTTATGCAGCACCATATTATCGAGGCGGTAATCGCCATGCACAATGGACACTTCATCATTGCCCGGAATATTGCCGGGCAGCCAGTCAATCAGCTTGTTCATGCTGGTAATTTCTTGCGTTTCGGAAAGCTGATATTGCTTGGTCCAGCGCGAAATTTGCCGCTCGAAATATTCGCCTTCCTTGCCGAAATCACCCAGCCCGATGGCTTTATAATCGGCATTGTGCAGAGCCGCCAAAGTGCCGATTTTGGCTTCAAAAATCGGTCGGCGACCTTCCTTCGGTAAATCGGGCAATTGCGGGTCCCATAAAATGCGACCGTCAACCATATCCATAATATAAAACATGGTGCCGACAATGCTTTCATCTTCGCACAAGCAATATGTGCGCGGCACCGGAAAGTTAATCGTGCCAAGCGCGGTAATCACCTTATATTCGCGGTCCACCGCATGCGCCGATGGCAAGAGCTTGCCCGGCGGCTTTCTGCGCATGACATATTTTTTGTTGGGTGTAACCAATTGATAAGTCGGGTTGGATTGCCCGCCCTTAAATTGGCGCACTTCTAACGGCCCTTCAAAACCCTCAACATGGGCGGCCATATAATCTTCCAGATTTTGTTCGTTGAATTTATGCGTATCGGCAACGTCTTTCGTGCCGCCAAATTTTTCGACGCCTTCGTCTTTCATCAATATCTCCCTCAGCGCTGTTCGCGCGCAATCTCCCGATAACCGATATCGTGGCGGCAAAAGCCTTGCGGCCAGTCAATCGCATTGACGCCAGCATAAGCGCTTGCTTGCGCTTGCGCCACTGTTTTGCCGCGCGCCGTGACGTTCAATACGCGCCCACCGGTAGCGGTAATCGTGCCGTCTTCAGCGCGCGCCGTGCCGGCATGAAAGACCATGGTCTCGGCGTCTACCTTGTCGAGGCCGTTAATTACCGTGCCTTTATCATAGCTGCCCGGATAGCCCTGAGCCGCCATCACCACAGTCATTGCCGCATCATCATGCCAGTCGAGCGTCATATTGGCGACCGAGCCGGTGGCGGCGGCTTCCAGCGCCGGCACAATATCGGATTTTAAGCGCAGCATCAGAACTTGGCATTCAGGGTCGCCAAAGCGCGCATTATATTCGACCAGCTTCGGACCTTCCGGCGTCAGCATCAAACCGGCATAAAGTACGCCGCGATAAGGCGCGCCGCGCCGCGCCATTGCCGCCAAAGTCGGCTTGATGATTGTTTTCATGGTTTCATCAATCAGGGCCGGTGTCATGATGGAAGCCGGGGAATAAGCACCCATGCCGCCCGTATTGGGGCCGGTATCGCTGTCACCGACACGTTTATGGTCTTGCGCCGTGGCCATAGGCAGGGCGTTTTCACCGTCGCATAAAACAAAGAAGCTGGCTTCTTCGCCGGTCATAAATTCTTCGACCACCAATTCGGCGCCGGCCTCACCAAATACGCCGTCAAAAATATCTTCCACCGCATCGCGCGCCGTTTGCATATCCTCGGCAATAATCACCCCCTTACCGGCGGCCAGCCCGTCAGCCTTCACGACAATCGGGGCGCTTTGCGTGTCGAGATAAGCGAGCGCGTCGCAGGCATTGTCGAAACGGCCATAGGCGGCGGTCGGAATATCGGCCTCGGAGCATAAATCTTTGGTGTAGCCTTTTGAGCCTTCCAATTGCGCGGCGATTTTGCCGGGCCCGAAAGCGGCGATATTTGCGCCGTTCAAATCATCGGCGAGACCGGCCACCAAAGGCGCTTCGGGGCCGATGACCACCAAATCAATCGCTTTGGCCCGGCAAAAGCTGATGACCGCCTCATGGTCGGCCATATCCAGCGCGACATTTTCGGCCAATGCCGCCATGCCGCCATTGCCCGGCGCGCAATATAATGTGCCGAGCAACGAACTTTGCGCGATTTTCCAAGCCAGCGCGTGTTCGCGCCCGCCCGACCCCAAAACCAGAATATTGCGTTTGTCACTCATATATTTGTCTCTTAAGCAAAGCGTGTCATGATGGATGAAATACATAACACGAGAATGGGAAAAAGCGGAAAAAAGGGTGAGCGCGCACGGCGATAATCTTGTGGAACTTACGGTTTCCGAACTGTCGGGCCAGGTCAAAAGGCTGGTCGAAGACAGTTTCGGGCGCGTCCGTGTGCGCGGCGAGTTGGGCCGCGTGTCGCGTCCCGCTTCCGGCCATGTTTATTTCGACGTGAAAGATGAAAAAGCCGTGTTGTCGGGCGTGATGTGGAAAGGGACGGCGCAAAAATTGACCATGCAGCCCGAACAGGGCTTGGAAGTCATCGTTACCGGCAAGCTGACGACTTTCGCCGGTCAGTCGCGCTATCAAATGGTCGTCGAGGCGATGGAACCGGCGGGTGAAGGCGCATTAATGGCGCTGCTCGAAGCGCGTAAAAAGCAGCTCGCTGCCGAAGGTCTGTTCGATGAAAGCCGCAAGCGCGCCTTGCCCTATCTGCCTGAAACCATTGGCGTGATTACCAGCCCGTCCGGTGCGGTTATTCGGGATATTTTGCACCGTCTGGCCGACCGCTTTCCGCGTCATGTCTTGGTGTGGCCGGTGCGCGTGCAGGGCGAGACATGCGCCGAAGAAGTGGCCAAAGCGATTGCCGGTTTTAATGCGCTGGCTGCTGACGGGCCGGTGGCGCGCCCCGATGTGCTGATTGTCGCGCGCGGCGGCGGCAGTCTGGAAGATTTATGGGGCTTTAATGAAGAAATTGTCGCGCGCACGGCGGCGCAATCGGACATTCCGCTTATTTCAGCCGTCGGCCATGAAACCGATACCACTTTGATTGATTATGCCGCTGACCGCCGCGCGCCAACCCCGACGGCGGCGGCGGAAATGGCAGTGCCGGTGCGCGCCGATTTGGCGGCGCAAATCAACGATATGGAGACGCGGCTATTGCGCGCGCAAACGCGGCGGCTGGAACAAACGCGCCAGCACCTTGAAGGCTTGGCGCGCGGTCTGCCCAAGCTTGAAGACATACTGGCTTTGCCGACGCAAAGACTGGATGCCGCGGCGCAAAGATTGGCCGGTGGCTTGCAAGCCAATATCACCAAGCAAGCGGCGCAGCTGGGGCAAAGCGCGGCGCGGCTCACCCCCACCGCTTTGCAGAGCCGCATGCGTTTTGCCGATGAACGGGTGCGCGGCTTGATGGCGCGCGCGGCGCGGCATATGCAGACCATGATGCAGCATCAGCAAGCGGGGCTTGAGGCCATGCGCCGCCAATTACGCCTATTGAGCCATGAAAATGTGTTAGAGCGCGGTTTTGCACTGGTGCTTGATGAAAGCGGCAAGCCGTTGCGCGAGGCCGCGCAAGCAAAGACGGGCAGTGTGTTGGATATTCGCTTGGCGCGAGAACAGCATATTGCGGCGCGGGTCGAAACGGGGGCGGCGTCTACCAAGCCCTCACTCAAGCCTAAAGCGAAGCCCAAATCGAAACCCAAACCCAAACCGTCTGGCGATGGCGGCCAGGGTCAGTTATTATAGTGCCTAATAAAGGAGAGCTTATGGCCGGTGGCGAAGCACAATTGAAATATCTCGATGGCGATTTTGATGTCATCATGCCCGGCGCCTATGTGATCTGCGCCGTTACCGGCAAGCAGATTGCGCTGGAAGATTTGCGCTATTGGAGCGTGGCGCGGCAAGAAGCCTATGCCGATGCCGATGCCTCCATGCAGGCGGAATTGGACAATGCGGCGCGTCGCTAGGCTCCTTTTATTTTTTTTGATTTCCCCCTTGGCTGCCATGGCACTCGATTTGCCGCGCGAGTTTGTCAAGGCGCATAGAGGCCAGTTCACACAAGGCGGCATGGTGGTGTTGCATTTGCAAGATGCGGTGAGTGTCAAATTAAACGGCGAAACCTTGCCGCAAATTGACGGGCGCACGGTTTTGGGCTTTGGTCGCGATGCCGCCTTACGTCACGAGCTCGCATTTCAGCGCAAGGGCAAACGCCAAAGCATGAGCATCGCGCTCAAGCCGCGCATCTATAATATCCAGCGCATTGACGGCCTGCCGCCGGCCATGGTGACACCGCCCGATGAGGCATGGCCGCGCATTATCGCCCAAGGCAAGCTGAAGAAAAAAGCGCGCGCCATTGCCAGCACGCAAAGCGGTTTTTCAGACGGTTTTGTGTGGCCGACCCGAGGCCGCATTACCGGCGTCTATGGCAGCCAGCGTTTTTATAATGGCGAGGCGCGCCGCCCGCATTTCGGTATTGATATTGCCGCGCCACGCGGCACACCGGTCACCGCACCGGCAGCCGGCACAGTGACATTGGCTGAGCCGGACATGTATTTTGAAGGCGGCTTGGTGTTTATCGACCACGGCCTCTCGGTCACCTCGGCCTATATGCATCTCGACAGTTTGAAGGTAAAGGTCGGCGATAAGGTGAAGCGCGGCGATGTCATTGCTACGGTCGGCTCAACCGGTCGTTCGACCGGCCCACATCTCGATTGGCGGATGTTTTGGCGCGGCGCACGGCTCGACCCGGCATTATTGGCCGAAGGCAATCCCAATCAATAAGATTTATAAAGCCGATTGGCTTGGCCATCGGCAATCGCTGCCTTAATGGCGTGCAGTAAATCCGCCTCATTTTCGACTTTGAGCGTAATCGGCAAAACCGCCGCTTCGGCAGCGAGGCGCCCGCGCGCGCTATCGGCAGGCGCACCCCGCAAGCGCGCCATATCTTTTTCTGTCGTGATGAGCGGCATATCATGCGCCAATAGGGTTGCCGCTTCAGTCTCGGTAAAATCATGATGGTCGGCAAAGCTTGTAAAGCCGTCAATTTCATAGCCTTGCGCCTCAAGGCTGGCGCGAAACTTCTCCGGTTTGGCAATACCGCAAAAGCCATGTACCGCGCCTTTGCCTTTGGTGTGGCTGGTAATCTCGGCGGTAAATACCGGCTTGCCAAAGGCTTCTACCGCATCCATTAAAAAGGCTAGGCTGTGATGGCGCGCCGCGCCAATAACCAGCAGCGCATCAAGCTTTTGCAGCGCCACGGACAACGGCTGGCGCATCGGCCCGGCCGGCAATAGCCGTTGATTGCCGAGACCGCTCGCCCCGTCGACAACAATCAAGTTAAAGTGATGCGCCAGTGACGGGTTTTGAAAACCATCATCTTTTATCAGCATGTCAGCGCCGTCTTGCACGGCACGGCGCAGGCTTTGCATGCGGTCGGCGCCAATATAGACCGGCCAATCAGTGGCCAGCATGAGCGGTTCATCGCCGACTTGGCCGGCCATGTGTTGCGTCGGGTCAACTTTCAATGGGCCTTTTTCGCTGCCGCCATAGCCGCGCGATAAAATGGCCGGTTGCTTGCCTTGCGCCGCCATTTTTTCTGCCAGCCAGCGCACGGTCGGGGTTTTGCCGCCGCCACCCGCCGTCAAATTGCCGATACAAATCACCGGCTTGCCGGGGTGCTGGGCATAAGTGAGCTTGCGGCGCGCCGCCTCCAAACCGCCATAAAGCAATGAGAGCGGCGAGAGGGCAAGGCTCAGCAAATGATGGCGTGTCTGCCAAAAACGCGGTTCAGCCATTCTGCCCCTCCATAAAAGGAGCCAGTAAATCGACCATACGCTGACGCACGCCGCCCATGGTTGCGCTATATTGTTTGGCGCTGGCCCTCATTTGGTCAATGGCGGCGCGGTTATTGAACAGCGCATTGACTTGCGTGGCCAAAGTCGCGGCATCGGTCACTTCAGCCGCCGCGCCTCTAGCAGCCAAATCATCGAATAAGATTTCAAAATTGACGATATGCGGCCCGTGCAAAATGGCGCAATTAAGTTGCGCTGCTTCAAACGGGTTTTGGCCGCCATGGGGCACTAAAGTGCCGCCGATAAAGGCAATATCAGCCAGACGATAGGCCAGCCCCATTTCACCCAGCGTATCCATCAGATAAATCTCATTATCGGCCTGCATTGTTTCGTCCTTGGAACGTTGGGCAAATGAAGCATGGCCGTGACGCAATATATCGGCAATGGCATCGCCGCGTTCCGGGTGGCGCGGTACAATCAATGTGACCAGACTGTCGATGGTCTCGGCAATCATGCGATGCGCTTCCAAAATCTGCTCTTCTTCGCCGGGATGGGTGCTGGCAGCAAGCCAAACAGGCCGGTCGGCCAGGGCCTGTTGCAATTCCTCAAAATGACGGGGGTTTACCGATAGGGGCGGCGCGTCGAGTTTTAAATTGCCCGGTGTCACAACATTTTCAATGCCTAATTTCTGCAGTCGTGTCGCGCTGATCTCGTCTTGCGCGGTCAGCAGCGAAAATTGACCCAGCAAATGTTTGGCGGTATGCGAAAAACGTCGCCATCTTTTGAAGGAGCGTGGCGACATACGTCCGTTAATCATCACGGGTCGTATTTTTTTTGCTGCGCAAGCCAAAATCGTATTCGGCCAAATTTCACTTTCAACCCATAGGGCAGCCTGCGGACGCCAATGGGCAAGAAAGCGTTTAACCCAGGCGCTGCGGTCCAACGGGGCAAATTGATGAATAAGGCGACGGCATGTTTTGTTTTGGCGGTTTTGATGGGCGGCAATAATCTCGGCTGAGGTGACCGTCCCGGTGGTCAGCAAAATATGGCTATTTGGATACTGCGTCAGCAAATCATCAATCAGCGGCAAAATGGAATTGGTTTCGCCGACCGAGGCGGCATGCACCCAGATAAGGTCACCATTGGGGCGTTGCACAGATGCGTGGCCGAAGCGCTCTTCTATCCGGCTCGGGTCTTCTTTGCCCATTGCCGCGCGCTGGCGAAGCCGAAAACGAAGCAGCGGCGCAGCCAGAAAGGCGATAAGGCGATACAGCCGCAAAACGGCCATTAGCGCGCTTCTCCGGCAAATTGTTTTTGATAAAGATCGGCATAAACGCCTTTTTGCGCCAGCAATTCGCTATGCGTGCCGCTTTCAACCACTTCGCCTTCTTGCATGACATGAATGCAATCGGCATGCATGACAGTGGACAGACGATGGGCGATGACCAAAGAGGTGCGCCCCTTCATCAATTCATTCAGCGCGCTCTGCACTTTTTGTTCAGATGCCGTATCCAGTGCTGAGGTTGCTTCATCGAGCAGCAATATGGGCGCGTTTTTCAACATGGCGCGGGCAATGGCGATGCGCTGTTTTTGACCGCCCGACAGGCGCAGCCCGCTTTCGCCGACGCGGGTGTCATAGCCTTCGGGCAGTTCGGAAATAAAATCATGCGCCGCCGCTTGCGTGGCCGCCTGTTCAATCGCCGCCTTATCGGCTGAGGGCGATCCATAAGCGATATTATTGGCAATCGTGTCGTCGAACAGGAACGGGTCTTGCGTCACCAAAGCGGTGGCACGACGCAAACTGTTGAGGGTGACATCGCGAATGTCTTGCCCGTCAATCTCAATGCGCCCTTGGCTGACGTCAAAGAAGCGCAAGGTCAGATTGAGCAAGGTTGACTTGCCCGAGCCTGATGCGCCGACAAGGGCGACGGTTTGTTCGGGTTTTACCTCCAGCGATACATTTTTCAAAGCTGCCGTGTCGCGGTTGGCATATTGAAAGGCCACATTGTCAAAACGAATGGCCCCGTCGCTGACTTTCAAATCTGCCATTTCGTCAGCATCGACAATCTCATCGCGCGCGTCGAGAATAGCGAAAACCCGATTGCCGGCGGAAACCCCTTCTTGCAGCCAAGTTTGCACTGTGGCGACCGAGCGCAGGGGTTGATAGACGGCCAGCAAAGCGGTGATGAAGCCCATAAACTCGCCGGCTGTCAGATTGCCCTGCATGGATTGATAACCGCCGACAAATATAATCGCGCCCACGGCAATGCCGCCCAAAGCCTCTATGGCCGGGCTGGCGGCGGCGCGCGCGCGCAAAGCCCGCATGGTAAAATCCAAAACCCTATCAATGGTAGAGCCGGCGCGGTCAATTTGGTCGTTTTCTTGGCCATAGGCTTTGACCACGCGCAATCCGCTCAGCGTCTCGGCAATTAATGTGGAGAATTCCGAGGTTTCCTCCAAACCCTGTTGCGAGGCAGTGCGGGTCACGCGGCCAAGGCGGCGAATAAAATGAACCCCGAGCGGGATGACGATAACCGTATAAATCAAAGCCAATTGCCAATTGATGGTGAACATGAAAACGGTCAAAGCGACAATGGTCAGCGTATGGCGCACCAATGCGACGAAAGAAAAATTAATGGAATCTCGTAAACGTATCGCATCGGTCATGAAAATCGAAATATAGGCGCCGCTATGTTGTTGCGACACATAGGCCAAATCACCGCGCACCAGACGGGCGAATAAATCGCGCTGTAAATTGGCGGTCGAACGCTGGCCGACATAATTCAAAATCACATTGGACATATAAGTTGCGCCGCCTTTTACCACCGAAATCAGTATGACACCCAAAGGGATGAGCACCAGCATGGCTTCATTGGTTTCGGTGAATACATCATCAATGGCGCGCTGAATGAACCATGGCAAGGCGCCAGTGGTTGCCGCAACGATGAAGTTCGCCAAAAAGGCTACGCCCAAAAGCCATAAATAGGGACGCAAATAGCTGCGCAACATGCGCCCAATAAGCGCAATGCTGCGCGAGCGCGTGTTTTGATATTTTTCCTGAACAAGAGCCAGCTTCTCCGGTGTCAGACCGGCTGTCAATTGTTCGCTGGCAGATGTTTCACTCACAATTTTTCGGCGCTGAGGCGCTCTCCGCATAGCCCTAATGATTCGAACTTATAGCACATTGTGGCGCGATGATGGCGCAGATTACCGAAGCCCTAAAGCCCGGCCAGCGCCATGCCTTCCACTAAAATGGTCGGCGCATTGACGCCAAGGCGAAACTGCAAATCATCAGCCGGTGTCATGTGCAAAAACATCTCTTTCAAATTGCCGGCAATGGTCATTTCGCTGACCGGATAGGCAATCTCGCCATTTTCAATCCAAAAGCCCGATGCGCCGCGTGAATAATCGCCGGTTACGCCATTAACCCCCATGCCGATAAGCTCGGTGACGTAAAAGCCGGTGCCGATATTTTTCAGCATGGTCTCGACGCTTTCCTCGCCGGCTTGCATATAAAGATTGGTGGCAGAGGGGCTGGGTGGGCCGCCAATACCGCGCGCCGCACGACCATTGGTTTCGCTCTCAAGTTGGCGCGCCGCCGCGCTGTCGAGCCACCAGCATTGCAAAACCCCTTTATCGACCGGTGTCAGCTTTTCGGTTTTTACCCCTTCGCCGTCAAAACCGGCCGAGCGCAGCCCACGCGGACGCAGCGGGTCATCATGAATGGTAATGGCTTTGCTCATCACTTGTTGGCCCATTTGGTCACGCAAAAACGAGGTGCCGCGGGCAATGGCTGAACCTGAAATGGCGGCTGATAAATGCCCCAAAAGCGAGGCCGATACGCGCGGATGATAGACCACATGGGTTTTGGTGCTTTCCATTTTGCGCGGATTGAGGCGCTTGATTGTGCGTTCACCGGCGCGTGCGCCAATGTCTTCGGGGGCGTCCAAATCCTCCAAATGGCGCGCCGTATGGCTGGCATAATCGCGTTCCATGGCTTCATCTTCGCCGCCAATCACCGCGCAGGAGGTGGAAAAGCTGGTGCTGGTATAAGCGCCTTCAAAGCCGTGACTGGTCACCAAAGCGGTGGTGGCGCGACCCCAACCCGCGCCGCCGCCTTCAGAATTGGTGATGCCGTCCACGGCGCGCGCCGCGTCTTCGCACGCCACCGCCATAGAGAGCAATTTATCGGTATCGGGTTCATAAGCATCGGCAATATCGAGCCCAGGAATTTCCGAACTCAATCGGTCTTCCGGTGCAAAGCCACAATAGCGGTCTTCAGGCGTTGCTTGCGCCATATCAACGGCGCGTTGGGCAAGCTGCTTCAGTGCTTCTTCATCAACCGCCGAGGCGGAGACAAAGGCTTGTTTTTGCCCGATCATGGCGCGCAAGCCGATATCGCGGCTTTCGGCGCGTTCCGTATCCTCCAATTGCCCCATGCGGCATGAGACAGAGAGCGAGGCGCTGTCAGAGACCAACACATCGGCAGCGTCAGCGCCGGCGGCTTTCGTCAACTCGATCAGTTTGTGAGCCAAAGCAATATTGGCGGCTTCATTGGCGGCAAGAGACATTTAACATCCTATGAGACTATGCGGTTTCGGAGAAACCTTCAGAAAAATTGCCCTTCAGGCGATTGCGACCGTCATGGACAATCTCGCCCGGTCGGTCTTCATCATCAGGGCGCGATGTGGCGCGGCGCAGCACGTCAATATAACTGGGTGCCGTTTCCATGCGGTCGCCATAGCCGTCGGCCAAAAGGGTTTTATGCATGAGCGGCAAATGCCAGCACGGCACATGCATCAGCAAATGATGTTCGACATGATAATTGACCCAATAGGGCGCAATCAGAAGCCGCGACAGAAAATTGGTTTTGGTAGTGCGCGCATTGCGGAACGGGTCATTATTGTCGGGCACAATGGCGTGCTCAGCGATATTTCTGAGCCGCGTGATCGCCATATGATAAGTTAGGAAAGGCAGAAGCCAGAACATCAAATAATAGCTCCAATGAAACAGCGCGCCGCACGCTGCCAAAATCACCATATGGGTGACAAATGCGCCGCCGAGTTTTGACCAAAAATGCCGAAGCCGTCCCATAAATCCCAATTCTCTCGGCCCGAACGCATTGAGAATTTGCGCCTTTCTTTGCTGATAGCCGGTCTGCCCGCTCAGATCGCGCCATAATTTGCGGCGCAGGCTTTTGCGGGTGATGGGAAACGGTTTCGACAAAATCAAATCAGGGTCGTCATCTTGCTGGGTGCGCCTATGATGCTGCAAATGATAACGCCGATAGGCGTCCGTGCGCGCCATCATCGGATAACCGCACAGCCAATCCGATAGCCAATTATTCCAATTTGTTGTGCGGAATAGCGCATTATGCGCCGCATCATGCATCAGCACGGCGAGACCCAATTGCCGCGCCCCTATAATCATCACGGCAAGGATAAAGGTCAGCGGACTGGGGAACAGATAAAACAGCGCCATCGCCGCGAAAATCATGCCCCATGCATGGGTAATCAATGCCAGCCCGACCAGATTGGAACGGCGTTGCAGTTTTTTCAAAATCTTCGGTACCACCAAATCGCTGGCCCTCAAGCGCAATGTTTTTCTTTCGCTCATCTCACTAATATAGGATCAAAATCAAAAAATACCTAGAATGAAGGCAAGGCCGATAATCAGCCCCGTATTGCGGTTGGCGCGGAAGATTTGCAGGCAGGTTTCGCTATTATCAATATCAAGGCGCGAGACCTGCATCAGCAAATGCCAAGCGATAATCGGCAGCGCCGTCCAAAACAAAATACCGATTTGGTCGACATAGGCCGCGCCCGCCAAACACATAAGCGATGCCGCATAAAACAAAGCGAGCATCGGCTTGGTGCGCGTGCCGAAAAGGAGCGCCGTGCTCTTAATGCCGATAAGCGCGTCATCTTCTTTATCTTGATGCGCATAAACCGTGTCATAGCCAAGTGTCCAAAAGAAACCCGCCGCATAAAGCAGCATGGCTTGCGGCGGCGCACTATCGCCAATGGCGGCATAGCCCATCAGCGCGCCCCAATTAAAGGTCAGGCCAAGCCAAGCTTGCGGCCAATAGGTGAAGCGCTTCATAAACGGATAGGCCGCGACCAAGCCGAGAGCGGCGAGACCGAGCGCAAACATGAATAGCGATTGAAAAGACAAGAGCACCAACAGGCCGATAAAAAGCTGGGCGACGAAAAAGCCCCATGCGCCGGTCAGGCTGACGCGCCCTGACGGCAAGGGTCGCAAAGCGGTGCGCGCCACTTGCGCGTCCAAATCGCGGTCGATAATGTCATTGTAAGTGCAGCCGGCACCGCGCATGGCCAAAGAACCGATGGCAAAGGCAACGATATCGGTTAAAGGCGGCCAAACATTATTGACCGCACCGGCCAAAAACAGCCCCCAAAAACACGGCCAAAACAAAAGCCATGCGCCAATCGGCCGATCATAACGTGCCAATTGGGCATAGGCTTGCGTACGCGGCGACAGGCGCGACAGCAGCCAGCTTGTCTCGCTATCGGCAGGAATTGAGCGCGGGTCGGGTGTCTGGGTCATCAAGTTTTATTGGCCAATCCGTTCATTTATGGCACAAGCATTCAAACGGGCAAATTACGGAGTTTTCATGCCACGCAGTGCGCCACCCGTCCAGAAGATAAGTCAGCGACTTCATGTCACGCAAGATTTGGCGGCCCGGCAGCAGCTCATTTTGTCCGACAAACAAGCGCATTATCTGCGCAAAGTGTTGCGCCTTGAGGCGGGGGCGCAGCTTTTGTTTTTCAATGGCCGCGACGGAGAATGGCGGGGACAAATTTGCGATATCGGCAAAAAACAGGTGAGCATTGAACTGATTGAGCAGACCCGCACACAAGATGCGGACAGCGATATTTGGTTGCTGGTTGCGCCGGTGAAAAAAGACCGGCTCGATTATTTGGCGCAAAAAGCAACCGAAATGGGGGTCGGCAGATTACTGCCGGTGATGACCGCCCGCACGCAAGGCGGCAAAACAGTGAAGCCCGATAAATTGCAAGCCAATGCGATTGAGGCGGCCGAGCAATGCGAAATCCTTACCGTGCCGGAAATATCCGAAGTGACAAATCTGGCCGATATTCTGGCCGATTGGCCGCAAGACCGAACCCTCATTTTTTGCGATGAAGAAGCAGAAGCGGGGCAAGGATTGGCCGCACTGGACACGCTTAAGGGCAAGAAATTGGCCTTGCTCATCGGGCCGGAAGGCGGCTTTGATGCAGCTGAACGCGCCATGCTCAATGCCCGCGCCGACACCCATGCCCTCTCGCTGGGCCCGCGCATTTTGCGCACCGATACGGCGGTGGTGGCGGCGCTGGCGCTCATTCAAACACGCCTTGGTGACTGGCAGAAATAAAGACCAAATCACGCGCCAACTTGTGCTTGGCCGCAAACGACCCTACATAAGCATGAATACTATGCCGCCAAAGCCATCATGCGATTGCGCGCGCAGGAGAACATCGATGTCCGACGCGGCCCAACCCGTGCTTGAAAATATTACCCAGTTAAAAGACTGGATGGTCGCCGGTTGCAAGCCGCGCGAAGATTGGCGCATCGGCACGGAGCATGAAAAATTCGGCTATCGCAAATCAGATTTCTCACCGCTGCCCTATGACGGGCCTGATGGCATTAAGGCCATGCTGGAAGGGCTGATGGCCTATGGCTGGGACGGAAAATATGAGGGCGACACGCTGGTCGGGCTCTTGCGTCCGGTAGAAGCAGGCGGCGGCTCGGTGACATTGGAACCGGCCGGTCAATTGGAATTATCCGGCGCGCCATTGGAAAATATTCACCAAACCTGCGCCGAAATTTCGGCCCATATGAAGCAAGTGCATGAAGTGGCCGAACGTCTGGGGCAGGGCTATTTCGGCGTCGGTTATACGCCGTTTTGGAATTTTGACACCGCGCCGCGAATGCCGAAAGGGCGCTATCGTTTGATGACCGATTATATGCCCAAACAAGGCGGACG
>Ga0181574_10000897_pt1 | contig 27982 bp, 19 predicted proteins | sample 101ome_24_FD_145600 | JGI IMG/M metagenome (GOLD analysis project Ga0181574, IMG submission 145600) | Coastal salt marsh microbial communities from the Groves Creek Marsh, Skidaway Island, Georgia - 101410AT metaG (spades assembly) | ecosystem: Environmental > Aquatic > Marine > Intertidal zone... | reverse complement strand
TGCGCCCAAACAGCTGATTGGACAAATAAAAGAAAGGCGACTGCGGTCAGACCCACACGATACATCATGGAGGCAAAGTACAACAAAGCTCTCAAAACAGACAGTCCCAGACACTTCATTTTCAGGCAGTCAACCTCGCCTTTTTTGTACAAAAATTCTTAGTAGCTTACGACAATGCAAAGGGTTGAAACTTTATCGTTGGTTCTCTGCGCGATTTTGGCGTTGCAGTCCCCAAATGCCTGCGCTCAACTCGACACCTGGCATTGGATTCCGCCGCTACACAGCCGTGACAACGGTCAAATCAACGACCACTACCTCTACCTCTCCACCCCCAGTCAAGAACCTGTCGACGTCACCATCACAGATGGTTCTGGTGCACCTTTTGGCGATTCGCCTTACACCATCCAAAACGGCAGTCCGCTGGATGTCTATATCGGAGACGGCCAAACCTCGGGGAGCAAATTGATGGTAGGCCAATCCGAACTCAACACCACATTGACCAACCGTGGGTTGGTGGTGCAGTCGACAGCACCCATTTTTTGCAACGCTCGGTACCGAAGTGCTTGGCAAGCCGAAGCGCTCACTTCAAAAGGTCAAAAAGCACAAGGTCAAATTTTCCGACTCGGTGGCATGCCCATCACCTACCAAGGCAACCTGCGTTCTTTTGTGTTCGGAATCATGGCCACAGAGGACAATGTCCAAGTGCAAATAACAGACTACGACAACGCGGTCGTTTTCGCAGGCACGCCCACAGTGACCAGCGACCTTTTGACGTTTACATTGAATGAAGGCGAGTGTCGCGTGTATTCGGCCTATGCCAACTCCGAAGCCAACCTGGCCGGTGTCCTCGGCGCATTGGTTCAAACTTCAGGCAACGTGGTGATCAACGTAGGCAATTGGTGCGGATCGGTTGGTACGACTTCATCGAATCAAGACATCGGCGCCGACCAAATCGTGCCCGTCCCCTTCCTCGGCACCGACCACATCCTCGTGGAAGGCATTGGCGATCCCAGTCAAGAACGTGGCTTTGTTGTGGCCCATCATCCCGACACGGAAGTTTACCTCAACGGCAGTGCTACGCCAGCGGTGACGCTTCAGCCAGGCGATTGGTTCATGACCCAAAACAGCGACTACACCGGCACTCCCCACAGCAATTTGTTCCTTCAAACTTCTGAACCTGCCTACATCTATCAATTCCTCGCCGGCAGCGCAAGCCAATCCACACCGGGCATGAATTTCATCCCGCCCATTTCGTGCGGAATGCCGAATGAAGTGGATGAAATCCCTAGCGTTCAAAGCATCGGGAACACAAACTATACGGGAGGCATTTTCGCCATTACCGAGGCCGGAGCCGAGCTCACCATTGACGGCGCGCCGCAATTCGGAGCGGTGGCTGTGGATGGTTTCCCGGGCTGGGAGACGTACCGAATCATGAACTTGACCGGCGACATCACGGTGGAGTCGACGGGGCCGGTGGCGGTGGGGTTGTTTGGCAGCAGCGCCGACGCAGGATTTTCGGGCTATTACAGCGGATTTTCGCTCAACATCAACGCCGCCTTCAACGCGCCTTCAACGGTGTGTTGGGGCGACGAAGCGTTTGTGGAGTTTGCAGGAGATACCGTGGGCGGAGGGACGTTGACGTGGGATTTCGGCGGGTTGGAGACGGAGGGATTGGGCGATGATCTGTTTGAAATCGGCACCCCCACGCCCGGCACTTACGAAGTGGAATTGTACGTTGAAGGTGATGTTTGTGTAGATAGCAGCATTCAAACCATCGTCTTCTATCCCCCGTATTCTGGTGCCTCCTCAGCCACCGCATGCGCTGAATTCGAGTGGAATGGCAACACCTACACCGAATCTGGCGTGTTCAATGATGTATTGACCAGCGTTACTGGCTGTGACAGTTTGGTGGAGCTGACATTGGACATCATGCAAATTCCCGACCCATTGATGGAGGATTATGTGGACGACACCTTGGTTTACTGTCCGGGGCCCGGCTCGTTGCTGTTTGGACTCCAAGCCGACCCGCTCTACCAAATCCAATGGACGTTCACTCCTGAAGGTGGCGGGGCGACCATTGAACTTCCCGACCCAACCAATGCCGTGCCGTATGTCGGTCCAGGAGCTTACACAATCTATTACGACACCGGACCGCCCTGTGACTTCTCGGCTACAGGAGAAATCGAAGTGACCATTGAAGATTGTTCCATCGTCATCCCAAACGTTTTCTCACCCAACGGTGACGGTAAAAACGACCGCTTTCGCATCAGCGGTTTACACAACATTGAAGGGGTGCGCATGCAGATTTTCAACCGCTGGGGAAACCTGCTGTTTTCGGACCTCGACTTCGGAGGAAGTGCAGGTTGGGATCCGCGACTTGACGCTTCAGAGGGAACGTATTATTTCATTTTGGAAATCCCGGTTACAACCGAGGAGCTCACAGTCACCAGCGTCGACGGCACCGAAATCCTCGAGGGTCCCACGCTCGCGGTCTACCACGGCCACTTCACACTTGTGCGCTGAAGAAGGCACTACCACAACTTCAAATGCAAGCTTCCAACTATTTTCTCTTCATCCTCATTCTCTTTAGCCTGAACGGATGTCAGGCCCAAACCTTTTCTGAACAACTCGATGCGCTCATGGATGAGCACGGCGTGATGGGCATGTCTGCATTGGTCGTTTGTGATGGAGAAATCGAAACGGAGTATTACGGCGGGCTGCGGAATTACGAAAATGAATGGCCCGTGAATTCGGATACGCGCTACCGGATAGCGTCAGTTTCGAAAAGTGTGACGGCACTTGGCTGCATGCGGTTGGTCGAAAACGGTGTCCTCGAACTCGATGCGGACGTAAGCAATTACTTGCCGTTTGGCGTCATCAACATGAACCATCCATACGTTCCCATCACCATGCGGATGCTCTTGAGTCACACCTCAAGCATCCAAGATGGGGACGGCTACAACGGATTCCTTACCGCCACCTACATGGCTGAGGGGGACCTGCCTTCGTTGGGCGAATTGCTCGAAACGGGCGGCAGTTACTTCACGAGCAACATGTACCGAACGGAGGAACCGGGGACGTATTTCGCTTACAGCAACTTGAATTTTGGATTGGTCGCCACGGTGATGGAGTCGGTTACAGGCCAACGCTTCGACGCGCTCATGGATTCACTGGTGTTCGAGCCTCTGGAATTGGGGTGCCGTTACGAGCCGAGTGCATTGGACAACATTGGAAATGTAGCTGCGCTTTACCGCAACCAAGGCGGTTGGGTCGCTCAGGCTGATCAATTCAATGGCAACATGCCCCTACCTCCCGCACTCGATGAATACGTGCCCGGTTCAAATGGTCTGCGCTTTGCCCCACAAGGCGGACTGCGGGCAAGCGCGCGTGAGCTGCATGCACTCATGACCATTTTCCTCGATGCAGGTGTGGGGGCGAATGGGATTCCCATCCTGAACCCAGAGACCATCGATGCCATGCTGGCTCCGGAATGGACGTATGACGGAAGCAACGGAAACAATTATTACAACCTGTTCAACAGCTGGGGTCTCGGGATTCAGCGCACCACCAATACGGCCATGGGCGACATCGTCTTCGAAGGCCAAACGATGTGTGGGCACCCCGGCGAGGCCTACGGCTTGGTGAGCGATTGGTACTTTGACCCGGTGCTGCGCAATGGAATCATTTTCCTGACCAACGGGGTTTGGAACGGCTATAGTTTCGGCGATGAATCGGCATTTTACACCGTGGAGGAAGGGGTGTTTACAGCAGCATTTGAAGCGGTTACCAATTGCACTTCGTCTTTACCGGTCACTTCAGTCCTAACCCAACGACTTGCACCCAACTTTGGTCGCCCCGGAGATGTCTTCGCAAGCGGGTTGGCATGCCACTGGGTGGACGCGTTGGGAAAAACCGTCGCACAAACCCATGCAAACGACCCCGTCCCCATGATCCCACCTGGCATGTACATCTTGCGCTCTCTGGACGGCGCGAACTTGGGGCGGTTTCAAGTCCGGTAATTCCGCCGTCACCTGCCTTAACTTGCTCCCATGGTTGATCGGTTTTTGAACGGTTATGCAAGGGCCTTCCAACGCTGGATGCCCACGCCATTATCCATTGCTGTGTTGTTAACGGGACTCGCGGCGGGATTGGCCCTGCGCAGCGCCTCTCCAGAAGAAGTGCTCGGTGCGTGGTCGCAAGGCATGTGGAGTCCGGGGTTGATTCGGTTCGGTTTTCAAGCGATGTTCATGCTGGTGCTTGGGCACGTTTTGGCGCTGGCACCGCCCGTCATGCGGGCGTTGGGTCACGGGGTGAAATGGATCGTTAAAAATCCGCGGTGGATTGCCGCAAAAGTGGCATTGTTGAGCATGGGATTGGGATGGTTGAATTGGGGATTGGGATTGGTAGGCGGAGCAATTTTGGTACGAGGCGTCATGGATGAATTTCGAGTAAACGGCGGAAAGCGACCGGTCCATCTAGGGGTCCTGGGAGCCGCTGGCTACTCGGGTATGCTGGTTTGGCACGGCGGATTGAGCGGATCGGCGCCGCTGAAAGTGGCCGAGGTGGGGCATTTGAAGGAATTGGTAGGAAATGCTCCTTGGGCTTCAGATTTGCCCGTGTCCATTGGGCTTCGAGAAACGGTGTTCAGCAGTTGGAGCCTGATGCTGACGGCAGCGGTGTTCTTAACGACTGTTTTCCTATTCATGTGGCTCGGGAGCAAAGTGACTGCGCAATCGACCGAGATGCCATTGAACGCCTCCGATGAACCCACGTCCACATCGGATGAAATAGGCGATGGATTTGCGGATCGCCTGGATCGTGGCCGAGGGCTTTCTGTGGTAACGGGTATCGCGTGTGTCGCCGGCGCTGTTTGGTGGGCAGGCAGCGGAGCGCCCTGGCAAGAGTTGAAATTCATCACGCCCGATTGGATTAACATGGTCTTGCTCGGAGGTGCACTAATGGCGCACCGATCGGTGCGGGAATTTCTGAGCGCATTGGATGAAGCCATACGGGGCGCTTCAGGCATTTTGGTCCAATTCCCGTTGTATTTCGGCATCATGGGTATGGTGACTGGGACCGGACTCGGGGAATGGATCGCGGAGGGATTGGTCGGAGCCACGAGCCGAGATTGGTTGCCCATTGCTCTGTTCACCTCATCGGGGGTGCTGAATATTTTTGTACCGAGTGGCGGAGGGCAATGGGCCGTGCAAGGTCCATTGGTGTTGGAAACGTGCCGTGCGCTGGGATTGGACTACACCAAAGGCATCATGGCCATGGCGTATGGAGACCAATTAACCAACATGCTCCAACCGTTTTGGGCACTGCCGCTCCTAGGCATTACCGGCTTGAAAGCGCGGGACATTTTGCCCTACACCCTTCTGCTGATGGTGGTTGCGGGGGCGATTATGGCCTTGGGGATGCTGTTGTGGGTGTGATGGATTCGCCCGGCAGCCAAACGTTGAGGCGGACGTTTTGCAAACCAATTCGCCCGGCTGAATCCGCGCGTGCCGCGGCGGCTTCGAACACCACCACCTGACCTTCACCCTCAACGGAAAGCCCTGACGGTTCAACCACGAGGGCCGTGGATTCGCCGATGCCAAAAACCGGCATCCCTGGGTGGTCATGCAATGCGGTCAAAGCGCGATTGTACCTGCTGCGCTCGACAAAGTGCTGGTCGATGATGGCGTGTTCCAACAAACCCAACCCCTCGAGATACACTCCGTTTTCGGTAACCAACCGTCGGTACGTCGACTCGTATTCGGGCTCCTGCCGTTGATCTCCCGTGATCATCACCCGGCTCATCATCGCTGCACCGGCGCTGCTGCCTGAGACCACTGCGCCACGCCGAAACGACTCGCGAATGGCTTCGGCTACCGCTCCATCGGCAACCGCCATGAAACGCGCTTGATCGCCACCACATAGGTAGAACCCCGCGGCGTTGCGAATGCTGTCGAGCTGGGCTTCCGTTACCGTAGCGGATTCGACGTGCATGTCGTGCACATTGGTGCAACCGAGGGCTTCCAAGGGCTTGATGCCGTATACGAGCGAAGTGTCCGGTTCGGAACTGGCCATGGGCATCACGAGAACCAAGGCATCCTTCGACGGCAAGCGCCTCACCACACCTTCCATCAATGATAACGGGCGGCTGCCACCACCGATGATGAAGAGCGTTCCTGTGCCGCCGGGCGACACCAATTCTGCATAGGGCGACACGTGTGAAGCAGGAGCCGTCGACGTTTGGCATCCAGCGAACCCCGCAACCAGGCATACGGCAAGCAGGTAAAAAAGCAATCGCGTCATGAACGCAAACGTACAGGATGAATTTGCAAGTGATGCCATCTAGTCGGAACTTCCTTGCAAATCTTTCGCCATGAGCAATCAATTTTCCGGCATTCCATTGCATGTGAAGTACACCTTGGAATTTTTGGTCGTATTCCTCGGTGTCACCATCTCGTTTTGGCTAAGTGAATGGAACGAAGGCCGCAAAACGGATGAAAAACACCGCGAAGACATTGTCAGCCTGCTCCAAGATTTGGAACGGGATGAGCAGCGGTTGGCCCGTGTCGACACTTCCATCATGGAAGGAATGAGCAAAACCAAACGCTTGATTGCCGCAACAGAAAATTTACGCGCAGGTCGCATCAGCTATTCCGCCTTCTCCGATAGCATGATCGCAGTAGGCGCCCCCTATAACTACAGCACCTTCTTCATGAATACCGCCACATACAAGTCACTCTTGAGCAATGGCCGTATTCAAGAATTTCCACCTGACGTAAACAAACTGGTACGCGATTATTACGAATACGTTTCGAAACGCGTTGAAGACAACAACCACATTGTCGACGACATCTGTTTGCATTATTACAACCACCACCACCTGCTGGTGAATTTTGTGCAAGGCGAAGATCCGAGAAAGACTCCGGAAGAGACGAAGCAATTCCTCATGCAACCGGATATTCGAAAACACCTCGAGCGCATGGAGTTTTTGACCCAAACGCAAGCCATGAAGGTGCGGATTTCCATCCACCAAGGCCAAGTTGAAGGGTATTTGAAAATTCGGGCTGAGGTGGAATCAGCCATTCGGACTTATGCAAAAGAATTGGGGATGACACTCGACACTTGACACTGAACCTTTGGAAGAACGAGCTGTTATTCCAACATGGCTTTATTCCAATCGACTTTGTGGGCAAGCGGCGTTTTAGTGCTCGGTGCCTGGTGGTGGTTCAATAACACCAATTCCCCCGTAGTGCAGTCCGATCAGCCGCTCATTGTAGCATTCAATGCAGACGACCGACCTGAATGGCGTTCTTTGGACGACAATGTTATGGGCGGGCTATCAGAAGGCCGGGTTTCATGGACGGAGGAAGGTATGCGATGGGCGGGCCAAACTCGGTTAGAGAACAACGGCGGCTTCAGCTCCGTGCGCAGCGATTGGGCATTGCGCAACTTAAGCGGAACGCAACGCATTGTCATTCGGTGTCGCGGAAATGGAGGCCCTTTCAAACTCGTGATGGAGCGCAATCAACAGTGGTGGATGCCATATTTGTACGCCAGCTTCACTCCCACCGATTCATGGACAGATGTGGTCATTCCCTTTGATGAAATCGGATGGAATCAGGCATTCACAGGAGATTTACCCGACATCGGTATCAATCAAGCCCTGTCCAATGTGTTGCGTTTGGGGTTCATGAAGTACGACGGCACTGCTCAGAAGTTCGAATTGGAGGTCGCCGAATTGCGGTTCGAATGAAAGGCTTTTTCGGATTAAGAAAGTGAAGCAACGGTAATCGCCGCGGCAACTTTTTTCGCACGCTCAACCAACAGGGCTGGCTCGACTTGCTTGTCCCCGTGCGCCAATCCAACCGCCATCCGACGAAAGGGACGTACGGTGGGCTTTCCGAAGACCCTGAAATCAGTGTCCGGGAATGACGCCGCCTCGGCAAGTCCGCGCACGACCGGAGCCGCGCCCGGCACACAGGTTTCTGGAGCCAGCACCACGGCGCTCGCCCCGTTTCGCACGTGCAGAATCTCTGCTACGGGCAAACCCAACACAGCCCGCGCATGCAATTCGAATTCCGAGAAATTCTGGGTCCGTGCGAGCGTCACCATGCCCGTGTCGTGTGGCCGAGGCGAAAGCTCAGAAAAGTATACGGTTCCTGGCTGTCCGTTACGTGCATTTTGGATGAAGAACTCCACCCCCCAAATTCCCGCCCCACCCAGTGCGGCCGTGACTGCCGCCGCCATTTCTTGCGCCTCATGTAGCAATTCCGGCTCCATGGCTGCAGGCTGCCAACTCTCCTGATAATCGCCGCGTTCTTGGCGGTGGCCGATGGGTGGGCAGAAAAGTGTCAGACCGTTAGACTGCGTCAACGTCAATAAGGTGATTTCGTAATCGAATTCAATGAAGGCTTCCACGATGACCTCGGCTAAATCACCCCGCGAACCCTCCAACGCATATTCCCACGATGAACGAATGTCCTCCTCTGAACGAATGACCGATTGGCCCTTTCCGGAACTGGACATCAGCGGCTTCACCACACACGGAAATCCCACCGCGTGCGCTCCTTCGGCAAGCTCCTCATAGGAGGTGGCGTACCGATACGGGGCCGTTTTCAATCCGATTTCTTGGGCTGCCAAATCGCGAATGGCGCGGCGGTTCATGGTGAAGTTGGCTGCACGCGCCGAAGGCACCACCTGAATGCCTTGGGCCTCGTAATCATAAAACCGCTCGGTGCGGATTGACTCCACCTCGGGTACGATGATTTCCGGGGTGTGTTTGGCGACAATCCGGTCAAGCTCCGCACCGTCCAACATGTTGATCACCTCACACGCGTCCGCGACTTGCATCGCTGGCGCGTCGGGATAGGAATCCACCGCAATGACATGTTGGCCCAAACGCTGCAACGCAATGACCACTTCTTTTCCCAGTTCGCCCGAACCGAGCAGCAGAATTTTCTTTTGCATGCTAGAAAGGTAGTTGTGAATCGGTGCAACTCTCTGAATAATGGCGGTGTTTCTTAGTACATTAGTAACCAATGAAATCCAGAGGCACATTTTTCATTTTTGCGAGCCTGCTGCTGGCATTTGCATCCTGTAAGCCAGAGGAAATCGTCTTTCCAGACAATCCCGTGCCTCCGTACGATGAGATCTCGACGATTTTGGTTCAGAACTATGTGAACCGGATGTACATCGACCTCATCGGACGCGAGCCCACCGACCTCGAAATGGAGCGTGATGTGGAGCTTTTGGAAGCCGATTCGTTGAGTTTTGAAATTCGGCTGACGGTCATGAATGAATTGATGACCGGCACGGATTCGCTCGATGGCACCACCTACCGAACGCTCTACCATGAAAAGCTCTACACCGACCTCAAAGCGCGCTTTCTGGAGGGTGCTTCGGACGCCATCTTAAACGAGCGGTACGGACTGGCCCGTGGCATGGCCATCACCGATAGCCTGAACGGAAACTGGGAAGGATATGCCATCAATCAAGCCAATGCGGAACGGTTGCTTGCGGTTTTGGAATGCGCCGTGGACCTTGAATTGGAAGAAATCGATGTCCGCGAAGCGTGCGCCCGAATGATGTGGAATGACATCTACGACCAAATCAACATGAACAGCTTCAACTTCGTGAATGCTTCATTCGATGATTTGTACCAGCGATTTCCTACACAATCTGAGTTCGACGTGGCCTATGAAATCGTCGAGTACAACCTGCCGAATCTGATTTTTGGCTTTTCGGCCAATGACAAACCCAGTTTTATCGAGGCGTTGGTTTGGAATCCCGAATGGAACGAGGGCATGGTCCGCTGGCAATTCCGCACCTTCCTCGCTAGAGACCCTTCAGACGCCGAAGTATTGGAAGCGGTCAACGAATTCGCCTTGAACGGCAAAACGGCAGATATCCAACGTTACATCCTCCGATCCGATGAATATGCAGGTTTTTAAGGGGTTCCCCATCGCATGGTTGGTCGGTGTGACAGTCTGTGCAGCGCTGGCGGGTTGCCGACCCGAGCCGGAGGTTTCATTTGAATTGCAGGGGCTGGAAGTGACGCCGGGATTTGCCGTGAAGGATCGGCTGAAATCAAACGAACAATGGGTCGCCATCGTGCACACGAATTTATTCCAAGCGGGGATGCCGGCGAACGACCTATACAACGCCGCCCGCGTGTTCGAATCCATCGGTGACCAGAGCATCGCACGGGAAGTGCTTTTGAGCAACTTCTTCAATCAACCCGACCTCGAATTGATGTCGCGTGAAGAAATGCTGGACAACCTGGAGGCTTTCATTGACGAAACCTACGTCCGCTTCTACACCCGCTACCCCACCCAAGCTGAGCGCACGTACGTTCGCGAATTCATATTGAACAACCCTGGCATGACTCCGGAGCTCGTATACATGTCCTTCGCTTTGTCTGACGAATACCGGTATTACTGATGAAAAAGACCACGACACGACGCGACTTCATCAAGAAAACCGGCCTCGCCGCGGCCGGTGTGTCTTTCGCACCCTACATTCTGCCCAGCGGTCGCCTATTTGCACCGACGGGCAATCGCTCGTCCGAACATGTGGTGATGGTGGCATTCGCGGGCGGCGTCCGTCAGCAAGAATCCGTCTTGAAACGGTATTTGGATGACAGCCAAAACGAACCCTACCCGGGCAACATCATGTACAACATGTTTTCCGGTGCCGCACCCGAAAACAAAATCGTTTACGGCACGGGCACGGGCGGCATGAATCCCATTCCCGCCATCCTTTCTGAATCCCTCGAATCACAGGGCACCGTGTTCAAAGAGGTCACGGCGCTCAGCGCGGGCCACTACGGCGGACTGAACAGCTTGGTGCAAGGGTCGACCACAACGACCCAAGGCCTGAAACAACGGCCCATCAATCCCACGATTTTTGAGTACCTCCGGCGCCACGGCGGCTATTCCGCAACGGATGTTTGGTTTGTAGGAAACGGCATCGGCAACTCCACACCGCTGCTGAACCACAGTGCTCACCCAGATTACGGCGCCGATTATGCCGGCAATTTCTTCGCACCCACCGTCACGTTCAGCGATATCGGTGCGGAATTCATGGCCGATGCCAAGATTTACCATCCGGAGAACGAACTCGCGCCGATGTACAAATTGCAGACGTTCCTCGATTTGCAGTTTCAAGCATTGACCTCGGCGGGAGGGTCCATAGGCAATTCCGACGATGAAAAGCAAAACATCAAGGCGTTCATGGAAGCGATGTATGCCAAAGTCGCCGCGGGCACACTGGACTTGCCGCCCGTCACCGACAACGGCGACCTCTATACCATGGCATTTGCCGTAGAGGTGCTGAAGTGGTTCAAACCGGCGTTCATGATGGTGAACCTCAGCGCGGTGGATTCATGCCATTCGAATTTCTCCGGTTACCTCGCATCGCTTCACCGAGCGGATCACGCCGTGGGTCATTTGTGGAACAAAATCCAAACGGAAATCCCCGAAATGTCCGGCCAAACAACGCTGCTCTGCACGCCCGAATGCGGGAGGAATTTGCAGCCGAACAGCATCCTGGACCAAAACGATTGGCTTTCCTATGACCACAGCGACGCCAATTCGCTGCGGGTGTGGACGCTCATGGCAGGACCGGCCATTCCTGCGGGCCTCTCCATTGGCAGCGAAACGAATCCCATCGGACTCGTATCGGATACCATGATGACGGTGGCGGATTTGCTCGGCGTGAAACCCGAAGTCCAAGCCGCCGGCATGACCGCAACGGGCACGCAAAGTTTGTTGGATCAGATTTGACCGATGCCGACTTTTCGCAACATACCGATTTGGATTTCACTTCCGTTGCTGGCCGGGATGCTTGCACAATGCCGCCCCGATCCGCCGCCCAATCCATACGACGACGTCATCGTGACGGTCAATGAAATCGATGCCACGGCCCCCATTCCCGAAGGTACGTTTGCGTGGTTGCACGATCGGATGTTTCAACCCACCTGCGCCAATTCCGGTTGCCATGATGGCACGTTTGAACCAGATTTCCGCACCATCAATTCTGCTTGGAACACGCTCGTTTGGCACCCCGTAATTTCGAATGATGCAGCCGGGAGTTTCGAGTTCCGCGTCGTCCCTGGCGATGTCGAAAGCAGTTTGTTGATGGAGCGCCTGACCACATTCATCCCGAACACATCCGGCATGATGCCGCTTTCGGTGGATCCCGGTTCGGATTGGAACGACAACAAAGCTGCCTATTTGGAGGCGCTGGAAACGTGGATTGAGGGCGGGGCACTCGACATCAACGGCAACGAGCCGGTCATTGGGGACCTCTCACCTCAAATCATGGGGTTCGGCGGTTTCCCAGCGGGCAACCTCGATACCCCTTACCCCCGAAACCCAGAGGCCAATTACCGCCTAGAAGTTGAGGCAGGCCCGGTGGATCTGTGGTTCGCGATCAGCGACGATTCCACACCAATCGACGCATTGACCGCGGGATTGCGCATGGCCTCCGCTCCTGACAGCACAGCCTTTGCGCCGTCCGTCGAAATGGATCAACCGTTCACATTTGAAGCGGCGAATTTCTTCGGCGGAACCAGTACCTACACCCACCGTGTGACGGTCGACTTCACTGGATTTCCATCGGAGAGCACGTGGTACATACAAGCCACCGTTGACGACGGCACCAACACCATCTCCATTCCCGGGCCGGGTAGCCAGCCTTACATGATTCCGTTGTACTCCATCTACATTCCATGAGCCACCGATTCCTCCTCATTCTCTTGACCGGATGGGTCGTTTGGGCAATGCAGTCATGCAAACCTGAAGAGCCTGATCCTGTCGCACCTGAAATTGCCATTCTCGAGGTAGCGCCGACGATTGTTGGCGCATTTGAGCATCCCATTGAGGTAACGTTGTTCTACCGCGACGCCCAAGGTGACATCGGAGAAGCCGATCCGGATTCCGCCTCACTCCGAGTCCGAGATTCTCGGTTGAACGCGGACGATTGGTACCACGTGCCACCACTGACGCCCAATCAACTCGAACTGGACATTGAAGGTGAATTTTTGGTGCAGATCCCGCCCCTGTTTCTCCTTGGAAACGGTGAACAGGAAACGACGACGTTGAGTTTTCAATTGTTCGACCGGTCAGGCAATCCGTCGAATGAAGTGACCTCCGAAACCATTTTGATCCTCGATACGCTGCGATGAGAAAGGTGCTGGTTTTCATCGCTTTGGTTTGGTTGGCTTGTGCCGCTTGGGGCCAAACCGAATACGTCATGGACAACTTGCTCGTCACGGACTGCTTCGGTGAATTGGTCGATTCGGGAGACGGTGAGGAATACGGGTCGAACGAGAATTTTGTATTCACCGTCGAACTAGAAGAGGACGTGCCGATTTTGGTGAATTTCCTCGGCACCGTGTGCATCGAGGACGATTTCGATTTTCTTACGCTTTGGGATGGTCCGGCCGATACCGGTGTTTTGTTGAGCCAAATCACCGGATCCGATTTTGTCCCAGAATCCGTCATCGCATCGTCCGGCACCTTGACCATTGTGTTCACCTCGGACAACAGCCTGAATTTGTGTGGATTTTCGCTGGAATGGATTGGACAAGCGCCTGTGCCCGATCCTCCTCTCATCACCAACGCCCCTGTTGCATGCGGAGCGACAGCGCTCAACTTCAGCTTTTCAGTGCCCGTCGGATGCACGGACGTTTGGCTGGATTCGTTGGCCGTGCTCAGCGGTCCAGCAGAAGATTTGGATCTCACCGCTGCCTCGCTGCAATGCTCTGGTGACAGTGCCACCGGGTTTACCCTGCCGCTCTTCAATGGGCTTGAGGGCAATTGTACTTGGAATTTTTTATTACCGGTTGAAATGCGCGATGCCTGCGATTCCCTACACCGCTTCGATATCAATTTTGGCGTCAATGCCGACGGATGTCCCATTTCCGGCACTTGGTTGGTGGATGGCGCAGCTTGCATCGGTTCTTGCGTCAACGTATTCTGGCACCCAGACGGATGCCTTCCGCACAGCACCAATTGGCTGGCCACGGGGTTGGGCTCCCCTTTGCCTCCAGACACTTGGCCGGATGGTGCCGCGGCCGGGATTGCGCTGTGTTTCAATGATGACGTGCCTTTGACGTTAACATTGGACGTTGATCAATCGCTGAACGACCTCAGCGAAACGTTTTCCTTCGAAATCGCCGCACAAGCCATCGATTTCACGCCTCAGTTTTCGGAACCCATTTGCAGCGCAGCCGGGGACGTCGAATTGGTCATCACGCCTTCCGATGGTAACTGGGACGGACCTACGTACCAAGCCAGCGATTCGTGGTGGCTGGATGTGGCAACGGCTGGATTGTCTGCTGTTTCCAATGGAACGAATCCGCCGGTTCTGCCCCTCACTTATACCACGGCTGAAGGATGCACCTTGGATACATCTGTGGTCATGCAATACGTTGAAGCTGGCGTTAACCTCAGCACGTGCTTGGGCGGCGACCCCATTCCGATGGGAGGCGCCTCCAACTTGCCATCAACGTGGTTTGGCTACACGTCACCTGCTGGATTATTCACGCCGGATTCCATCGGTGTGTTTGAGCTCATTCTCAGCGCCGCCGGATGCTCTGACACGGTCACGGTCGACGTGGTCCCTGATGAGCCGCCAATGCAGCTTGGAAGCATCTGTCAAACTGCGGGGTGGCAATCCTTTCCAGAGCAAGATCTCATCGGATCTTGGACCGGTCCCGGTATGGTCAATGACGGATTTGATCCCAGCATCATGACGGCGGGACCTGCGATTTGGCTCTACCAATTGGTCGGTTGCAACCGAGTCGCAGAGGCTGAAATCCTGCCCATCGACATCGGATTGGAAACCTTTACGAGCTGCCCAGAACAGGATGCCTTTTTCCCCGCGCCGAACGCCGCTCCTTCTGGCGGCTATTGGACAGGCGACGGAATCGCATCGAACGGTTGGTTCAACCCCGGAAACGCACCCGAAGGATGGGGTCAAAACTTGATTTACACCGCGCCAAACGGCTGCCCCGACACCTTGACCGTGCACAACATCATGACCGACGTCGCCGCTGCCTTTGAAACCTGCGACGGTGCGCCGCCGTTGGATTTGCACGAAGCCAGCATCTCCGCTGTTCCTTGGTGCGGCGTGTGGAGTGGCGATTGGCCCGGTGCAAGCCCGACCCCGATGTCGGGCGGCTCGGGATCCAGCCTCGGGTTGAGTGTCAATTCATGGTGCGATTGGAGCCTTCACCCCGATCAAATTGGCCCGGGCATCTACACCCTCACCTTCACGGCAAACACCTGCTCCGATGACCTCGTTCTGCAAGTCTTTCCCTCAGAGCTAGATTTAGATCCAGTGGTCGTGTGCAGCGATGCCGACCCGTTGGAATTGGCCCCTGAAGACTGGCCAATTGGTGGTTGGTGGAATGGCAGTGGTGTTAATGGAACCACGGGTATCCTCACTCCGGCAGCGGCTTCGACCGGATGGCAAGATGTGTCGTGGACGGCTCCCGGGGGTTGCGTGGACGTCGTCCAAGTTCAGGTGGAAGCTTGGCAGCAAGCGGCATTCAGTGGATTTGAAGCGATTTGGTGTTACCAAGACCAACTTTGGGACCCGGGGCTTTTCCCCGCCAATGGCACCACGTGGACCTTGGATGGAGCCCCGGAGGATGAGCTTTGGATTTCCTCCCTCGACTCCGGATTGCACACCCTGACCATCGCATGGAATGGCGCGGCGTGCGCATCTTTCGACACGTTGGAATTCACGATGCTGCCTCCGCTAGAAGTGTCCCTCACAGTCAACGATTCCACCCTGTGTCCCGGCACAGCCACCACTGCCTCGGCAGCGGCATGGGGCGGGCGATTGCCTGAGGTGCTTCCCACCTGGGCTTGGTCCAATGGCGGATTCGAAATCGCGACCACCACCTACATCAGCGATGTTTCAGACTTTCTCGTCGTAACGGCTTTTGACGGCTGCTCGGATGCCGCTCAAGATTCGGTGTTCATCGAGGCCGTTCCTGCGGCTGCCCAATCTCTGGAATTCGGCGACACCCTGTGCTATGGCGAGCCGTCGAGTGTTTTGTTCACCTCCTTCACACCGGGGTATGGCTTGTGGTGGAATGGCACATCCATCGCTCCAGACTGGGTCGACGGTGATACGAGTCATTGGGTATTGAACGGCATGGCGGGCGACCAAATCCCCTGGCAACTCAGTCACCTCGAACACGGGTGCACCGTTGGTGACCAAGCCGTCCCTCCTTCCTTTTCTCCTGTCAGTGCCGGTTTCTCGGTGAGCCCGGGTACCGACTGCATCGCTTGGGATTTTCTGCCGCTTCAATTGATCGATTACAGCCAATACGCTACTTCGGGTTGGTGGAGGATTTACGACGCAGAACAAGGAGGTTCCGCCATTTGGAGCACCCCCTATACGGGAAATTCTACCCCAACTTGGTCACCAGCACAACCCGGGCAGTACACAGCGATCCTGACATTGGAAAACGAAGGCGCATGCACCGCAATGGATACAGCGAATTTTTGTGTCCACGCACCGGTGAATTGGTTTCTGGCTGATCAATTTTCACCCAACGGCGACGACTTAAATGACGTCCTGCTCGTGCGATCGGAACCGTTGGAATCGTTCGAAATGACTGTCTACAACCGGTGGGGCGAGCAGGTATGGATGTCTGAGGATGTGGAGATGGGATGGAATGGGATGCAACGCGGAAAACCTGCGCCCTCCGCGGTATACGCGGTTCGGCTCAATTTGCATTTTGAAGACGGAACACGCATTAAAACAACAAAAAATGTCACGTTGGTGCGTTAAAGTCATCGGAATCACGACGGCCATGCTAGCTGCGACGCTTTGGACGGGGACGGCCACAGGCCAAGACGCCATTTCCTGCCTGATTCCTGCGCGTTGGGCCGCGGGACAAACGGTGAACGGTCAATCCACGGCAAGATTGCAGCGGTCCCGGTCGCCGCGGTTGACGATGGATTTGACGCACCGTGCGATTAACCTGGGCATTGCCAACAGCAACTATTCGACATCTCGGGCGTATGTGAATTACGCCGTACCGGAACGCTCGGGCGGCGGGGAATTCGGCTGGACTGGAGCCATTGAGGACGACCGAGAGGGCCAAGCCCTACAACGGCTGCGGATTGTTGCAGGGGGGTACAAAAAAGTTCAACTCGCACCGAAACGCTTCCTGACTGGTGCGCTGCAGTTGGGATATGGCCGGCGCGCTTGGCGCAGCATGGGCATTTGGGACAGTCAGTTTCTGCAAAATCCAACAGCTCCAGAATTGGCAGAGTCAGGTGAATCGTTGGGAGCCGCTCCCCAGCATTATCTCGAGACCGGGTTGGAATTGGCATATCAGTCCCAACATGCAACTGCCGCTTACCGCATGCTTCACGCCCCCGTGGATCAAGGCCTTTTTCAATACACCAAAGACCCCTACGCCCTCCGGCATACCGTTTTTCTGAGCCGCTGGCAAGACATAGAAACCGGTGGGGTGCCACTGAGGAACCTGACGTGGGTTGAGTGGGAAGGTCAAGCTGGCGCTCGATTGGCTTCCGTCGGCACCCTTTTTACGACCACCTTGGGTGAGGATTCACAGTTCACGGACTTGAAATCGGCGACGCGCATTGGGTGGGGGGCTGTTTATCGGAGCACTGGTCAAGTCGCGCCCGTATTCAGTTGCCAATTTGATCGGCGGTGGACAATTTGGTTGGCACCGGAGGTAGCTGTGGGTCCAACTTCCGTGAGATCGGGGTGGAATGCAGGAATGCGTGTGCAGCTTCAGTGAAGCGCTGGGTTGTATAATTACAAGTTACCGAGTACGGGCTGTGTTCCGACTAACTGAAGGCCTCCGAACGTTTTCTCATGTCACTGACGATGCTTATCTTAAAGGTATGAACCGACCCGTGCACCAAGACATGTCTGCTTATCCAATGGAGAGCCATACAGTGTGGTCGGCGCTGTACGAACGCCAGCGTGAACATCTTGAAGGAAAGGCATCGCCACTGTTCCTGAATTCCCTTGATGAGATGCGGCATACGTTGCGCAAGGAGGGCGTACCGGAAGTGGCGCGGATGGAAGCCCAGTTGAAGGAGACGACCGGCTGGACATTGAAAATCGTTCCGGGGCTGATTCCGGAAGAAGCTTTTTTTGCCCTGTTGGCAAGGCAATGCTTTTGCACCTCGGTTTGGGTCCGTCGGCGGGACCAATTCGATTACCTCGAAGAACCGGATATGTTCCACGACACGTTTGGCCACATTCCCCCTTTAATGAATCAAGACTTCGCAGATTTCATGCAGCTGTTTGGCGAAATCGGAGTCGAATTCACGAACAGCGGAAACGCGGAAGGCTTGTTGGGCTTGGCGCGCTTGTATTGGTACTTCATTGAATTTGGCTTTTTGCGCGATGCTGCCGGCGAGCCCAAATTATTTGGGGCTGGTATCATGTCCAGCTATGGTGAAACCCAGCATGCGTGGAGCTTGCGCGAGAAGCTTCGCCCTTTTGACCTCGAGGAAGTCACCGCCACTTCGTATCGCACCGACACGATCCAATCCACCTATTTCGTTTTGGACTCTTTGGATGCTTTGAAGAACGACCTCAGGAATTGGGCTGGACGAGCGGCTTAGAAAGCAGATTCTTGGTAATTTGCCTCCCATGAAAAAAGTGATTTACATCGCTGTGGGATTGGCGATTGCCGCCCTGGGCTTCCTCGTTTCTCAAGGATTGTTGCGTTCGGTAACGGTCGAACAAGGCATGCAAGGAGGTTTCATCCTCCTGGGAGTTGACCACACAGGTCCCTATCACACCATAGGTGATGCTTTCCAAGAATTGCAGCAACTGTATCCTGAAGGAGAATTTTCAGGTATCTACTTTGACAATCCGGATAGCATCCCGGCCGACTCCTTGCGATCCTTTGCTGGGTTCAAGGTTACCGCTGCCAAAGGATTGCAAGAGATGGGAGAACACCATCAACTGCGCATGCACAACGTAGAAATGCGACCCGCACAATTCGTTGACTGGGAATGTGGTCAAAACATGGTCGGCATCTTGATCGGTACATTCAAAGCCTACCCCGCCCTCGGGCTGGCGTGTGAAGCGGCAGGATGGACCGGTGAGACCGTCATTGCCTATGAAGAATACACGGCGAATGGCGTGCGGTATGTGATGCAGTATTGATGGAGGAGTGGAATTTCACCACGCCCGTCAAACGGTTTGGCATCGAAGGCGGAATGCACTACCTCGAACTTCCGCTCGAAGTCTCCGAACCTCTGCGAACGTTATCGCATGATCGATGGGTGTGCACGGTCGATGATTCGCTGACGTGGACTTGCGGGTTGTTGCCTACGGGCGAAGGAACGTGGTTCATTGTTTTCAGCAAAGCCAAAATGCAGGAGCTTGAATTGAAATTGGGAGATTGGATTGGCGTTCACCTCACCCCAGACCACAGCAAGTACGGCATGCCGCTGCCTCCCGACTTGGAGGAAATGCTGGATTTGGACCCCGATTTTGAAAAACGATTTGACGCCATGCTGCCTGGAAAACGCCGCAACGCCATCCACCACATTGCCTCCGCCAAATCGGATGCAACCATCGCGAAGCGCATCGAGAAACTGATGCGGGATTTAGGGCTTTAGTGTAACTTCAGTGCATGAATGAAGCTCATCAGCGGTCGATTCTCGCACTTGGCCTTTTGCTTTTTTATTCTGTTCAATTGAATGCCCAATTCAGTATGCCCAGCGAAGAAGCCCCCCACGAGGGGACTTGGTTGCAATGGCCCCATAACTATACCTATGGCGCAGGGGCAGAAGACGTAGAGGCGAGTTGGGTTGCGATGACGAAAGCATTATCTCCAGATGAGCGGGTTCACATCGTCGCATACAATGCAGCCGCGATATCCCACATTGAGACCCTTCTGAATGAGGCTGAGGTGGATCTGGCACAAGTTGATTTTCACATTTGCGAGACCGATGATTTTTGGGTGCGAGACAATGGCCCCATCTTCGTTCAAAACGAGGAAGGAAACTTGGTGATCCTCGATTGGGGATTCAATGGTTGGGGGGACGACGCTCCTTTCGATTCGGACGATGTCGTACCCGCGAACCTAGGCGCTTTGTTAAACACCACCGTGATTGACTTGAATGCCGTGGTGCTTGAAGGGGGTGCCATCGAGGTAGATGGGCAAGGAACGCTCATGGCAACGCGATCTTCCATCACAGGTGAGGATAGAAATCCGGGCCTTACAGAAGCCGAAATTGAATCGTACTTGGAAACATATCTGGGTGTTTCGCAAATCATTTGGTTGGACGGTCATTATGGCGGTGAAGAAGACATCACAGACTTACACATTGACGGCTTTGTCAAGTTTGCCAACAACAATGTTTTGGTCACCATGAATGATGCTGACCTCGATTATTGGTACGTAGACTCGGATGATCGCGCCATCATCGATTCCGCGGTGAACCTAGCAGGAATTCCATACACACGAATCAACCTGCCGTTGACCCAAAATCCTGTGTACACCACTTCTGGGCAGAACGTCGGCTTTCGAAGCAGTTATGTAAACTATTACGTCGCCAATGGCGTCGTCCTCGTTCCCGAGTATGCTGACCCCATGGATTCTGTGGCGCTTGAAATCATACAATCCCTTTATCCATCGAAAACAGCTGTCGGCATCAATTGCCAAAATATGGTCCTATGGGGCGGAATGGTTCATTGCGTAACGCAGCAGCAACCTGCTGGGTCCCTTGCGCTGACCATGGATCAATTAAATCTCGAAGAAAGCCAAAAAAGCAAAGCTCAGCTTTACGATTTGATGGGCCGGGAAATTCGTGAAACCACCTCTGGCAAAGTCTATTTAAAAAGATACGAAAACGGCGAGGTGAAAAAGTTTAGTCGACAGAAATAGGTGTTAAAAAGAAGGTTAAGCATTTTCTATCGCCTTCCCCAACGAAGGCTGCCTCAGGTCGGGAATTTCCATTTTGAAGGTCACCTTCGGTGAGGTAGGTTTGAGTCAAACTCATCGATTCAACATGACTTTCAAATCCCTCCTATCCGCAGGCATTTTCGCTCTGATTTTCGGCACGTTCAGCAGCCAACTTTTCGCTCAAAGCGACTATTCGCTTACCGTTGAGGAGCACGCAGTGGACATCATTCCCGGCGAAACCACCTACCGATTGTACGTCAATCTGGCCAACCCAGATGACTTTTTGAGTTCTGTTTTTGGGAACGACGTGGATCCGCTGACGCTCGAGACTGAAAACGGATTCTACAACGACAGTTTTGGAGCGGCAGTCGCCAGTGGAATCAATCCTGCGTTTTTGGCATTTTTCCCTAGCATAGGTGGAGACAGCTGGATTACCATCGGCATTGAAAGCCAGAACGTAGGCGATGAAGTCGCCATCAGCACCGTGGAAGATTCCGAACAACCCTTCGTACCGGCATTTAACGCCGGCTCCGCGATAGACGGTCAAAACTTTGAACTCAACACCAGCACCGGCGGAGCTTGGTTTGTGTTGAACGGCACACCCAATGGTTTACCTGATGCCGAAGGACGTGTATTGATCATGCAATTGACCACCTCAGGTGGGCTGTCCGGGGTACTTCCGGTTCAAGTTTTTGAAAACGGCGAAGGCACCAACGATCTCCGCTTCACGTTCAATTTTGACGGTGTGGGAACGTTCGGTGGAGCTGTCACCAATGAAGGGGGGTGCACGGACGCCACAGCGTGCAACTACGACGCCGCTGCAACAGAAGACGACGGATCCTGCACCTATGCTGACACAGGCTATGATTGTGATGGGAATTGCTTGGCGGATGGGGATGATGACGGAGTTTGTGATGAATTTGAAGTTGGTGGTTGCACGGATGCATCGGCTTGCAATTACGATGCAGCTGCAACCGATGATGACGCGTCCTGTACGTATGCAGATGCCGGATACGATTGCGAAGGCAACTGCCTCAACGATACTGACGGTGACGGCATTTGCGACGAGTTCGAGGAAGGCGGTTGCACGGATGCATCGGCTTGTAACTACGATGCTACAGCATCAGATGACGATGGCTCTTGCACGTATGCCGACACTGGATACGACTGTGACGGCAACTGCCTGACGGATACGGATGGCGACGGAGTTTGTGATGAATTCGAGGTGACCGGCTGTACAGATTCTGGGGCATGCAATTACGATTCATCCGCTACCGATGACGACGGTTCTTGCACATACGAAGGATGTGAAGAGGCCTATACCCTTACGGTCGAGGAACACGCGGTGGACATCGTCCCCGGGCTCACGACGTATCGCTTGTACGTGAATCTCGTCAATCCAGATGACTTCGTGAGTTCTGTTTTTGGAAACGAGGAGGACCCCTTGTCGCTTGAAACTGAAACTGGATTTTACAACGACGGATTTGGTGCTGCAGTCGCCAGCGGAATCAACCCCGCTTTTTTGACCTTTTTCCCAACCATCGCGGCAGATAGTTGGATTACCATCGGCATCGAAAGTCAAAACGAGGGCGATGAAGTGGCCATCAGTACCGTGGAAGATCCGTTGCAGCCCTTCGTTGCCGCGTTTGCATCTCCATCCGAAATCGATGGCCAGAACATCGTACTCAACACCACCACAGGAGGAGCTTGGTTTGTGTTAAACGGCACGCCCAACGGCTTACCAGATGCCGATGGGCGCGTGCTAATCATGCAATTGAGCACTTCGGGCGGGCTATCCGGAGTCCTTCCGGTGCAGATTTTTGAAAACGGTGAAGGGACGAATGACCTCCGCTTCACGTTCATTTTTGACGGTGTGGGAACATTTGGTGGTGCGGTCACCAGCGAAGGTGGTTGCACAGATGCCTCCGCTTGCAACTTCGACGCAGCTGCAACAGAAGACGACGGCTCCTGCACGTATGCGGATGCTGGATACGATTGTGATGGGAATTGCCTAGCAGATGCCGATGATGACGGAGTTTGTGATGAATTTGAAGTTGGTGGGTGCACGGATACAACGGCTTGCAACTATGACGCAACTGCGACCGATGAAGACGGGTCCTGCACCTTTGCCGAGACGGGATACGATTGCGATGGCAACTGCTTGGCGGATGCGGATGGTGATGGTGTATGTGATGAATTCGAAGACGGCGGATGCACGGATGCAACAGCTTGCAACTATGACCCTGCAGCCTCCGATGACGACGGCTCCTGCACGTATGCCGACGCCGGATACGACTGCGACGGCAACTGCCTTGCGGATGGCGACGAAGATGGGGTTTGCGATGAATTCGAGGTCGCAGGTTGCACGGATTCTGAGGCATGCAATTACGATTCAACCGCTACCGATGACGACGGAACTTGCACGTATGAAGGATGTGAACCCGCGTACACGCTCACGATTGAAGAACATGCGACGGATATTGTACCCGGAGAAACGACCTACCGGTTTTATGTGAATCTAGTCAACCCAGATGACTTCGTGAGTTCGGTTTTCGGAAACGATGTGGATCCCTTGAGCATTCAGACCGAAGCTGGATTCTATAACGACCCCTTTGGTGCATCCGTTGCGAGCAGCATCAACCCTGCCTTCTTCCCTGCTTTTCCTACCATCGAAGCAGACAGCTGGATTACCATCGGAATCGAGAGCCAAAACGAAGGCGACGAGGTGCCCATCAGCACAGTCGAAGACCCAGCGCAACCCTTCGTCGCTGCTTTTGCTTCCGGTTCAGCCATCGACGGACAGGACATCAACGTGGACACGAGCACAGGCGGGGCTTGGTACATCCTGAATGGAACCCCCAACGGCTTGCCTGATGCGGACGGTCGAGTGCTGATCATGCAATTGACCACATCCGCTGGATTCTCCGGCATCCTGCCTGTCCAAATATTTGAATTCGGTAACGGCGCCAACGACATAAGGTTCACCTTCGAATTCAATGGTGTAGGCACGTACGACCCTGCATTGGAGAATAATGACGGTTGTATGGACCCAACCGCCTGCAACTATGACGCTACGGCTGAAGAAGACGACGGTTCCTGCTCATATGCTGAAACCGGATACGATTGCGATGGGAATTGCTTGAATGATGCAGACGAGGACGGCGTTTGTGACGAATTCGAGGTCGCTGGTTGCACCGATTCGAACGCGTGCAATTATGACATGAATGCTACCGATGATAACGGTTCATGCACCTACGCAGAAACCGGATACGATTGCGACGGTGAATGTTTGAACGATGCTGATGACGACGGTGTGTGTGACGAATTTGAGGTCGCTGGTTGTTCGGATGATGATGCCTGCAACTACGACATCGATGCCACCGACGATGACGGCTCTTGCACCTATGCAGAGACGGGTTACGATTGCGACGGCAACTGCTTGAATGATGCGGACGAAGACGGCATTTGTGATGAGTTTGAGACCGGTGGGTGCACGGATGATACAGCTTGCAACTACGACAATGATGCTACCGACGATGACGGCTCCTGCATCTACGCAGAGACAGGTTACGATTGCGACGGCAACTGCTTGAATGATGCGGACGGCGATGGTGTTTGTGATGAATTCGAAATTGACGGCTGCACCGATGCGACCGCGTGCAACTTCGATTCGTTGGCCACGGAAGATGACGGATCGTGCGAATACCCAGATACGTATTATGATTGCGACGGAAACTGCTTGAATGACGTGGACGGCGACGGTATTTGCGATGAATTTGAGACGGAAGGCTGCACCGATTCGGAAGCTTGCAATTACATCCCTACGGCCACGGAAGACGACGGTTCCTGCACCTATCCCGAGGCCGGATACGATTGCGATGGGAATTGCTTAAATGACGAAGACGGAGATGGCATTTGCGACGAATTTGAAGTCGCTGGTTGTACCGATACCAATGCCTGCAACTACGATGAAGCTGCGACCGATGATGACGGAAGTTGTGAATTCCCGGAGACTTTCTACGATTGTGACGGTAACTGCATCAACGATGCGGACGGCAATGGAATCTGCGATGAGCTGGAAGTGGGAGGATGCACCGATGTCGAGGCATGCAATTACGATCCGTCAGCCACTTTCGATGATGGTTCATGTGCAGAACTGGATGACTGCGGTGTTTGTGGCGGGTCAGGCGTTTCAGGTTGCGGCATCGCCGAAGCGTGCAATTACGATCCTGCGGTAACTTGTTCCAACGCAGCGGAATGCGAATTTGACTCTTGCGCGGGTTGTTTGGATGAAACCGCTTGTAACTACGATCCAGAGGCAACTGTAGCTGGCGTTTGTGATTTCCCCGAAGTCTTTTGGGAAGATTGTGACGGCAACTGCCTCGAAGGCTACGACGAAGACGGAAACGGCATTTGCGACCCCGAAGATGTCCCCGGTTGCACAAATCCCGACGCGGTCAATTACAACCCCAATGCCACTGTGGACAACGGCACGTGCATCATCATCATCGTAGGTTGCGGCAACATCACTGCGTGCAACTATGATCCTTCCGTCACTGTGAATGCCCCAGGCTTGTGCGACTTCCCAGATACCATTTACGAAGACTGCGACGGAAACTGCTACAACGACGAAGACGGCGACGGTGTGTGTGATGAAATGGAAATCGAAGGGTGCACAACCCCAGGTCCTGGATACAATCCGTTCGCCACCGAAGACGATGGAAGTTGTCCCGTGGGCGGATGCATCATCCCTTCTCCTGTCTTTGCTTGTAACTACGATCCTGACGCGGATTACTTGATTTTCAGCATGTGCGTCAATCCACCTTGCGGCAACATGTCCGAAACTCCGATTCCGGGCTCTCTGATTGTGCCGGGATGCATGGATGTGTGGGCCTGCAACTACGATCCAGCAGCGACGGAAGACGATGGAAGCTGTGAATACCTCAGCTGTTCAGGATGCAACGACCCTTCGGCGTGCAATTTCGATCCCGATGCGATCTACAATGACGGTTCATGTGAATACTTGAGCTGTGCGGTCACCGGTTGCACCAATGACAATGCCTGCAACTACGATCCAGAAGCCAACTACGATGACGGATCTTGTGATTTCGAGTCGTGCTACGGATGTACGAATCCAGATGCGGACAATTACGATCCAACGGCGACCGTGGATGACGGCACGTGTGAAATCCTTGGATGCACTTTGGCTATTGCATGCAACTACGATCCAGCGGCGACCTCTTACGACGGTAGCTGTGATTTCACCTCGTGCGAGGGATGCATGAACGAGACAGCCTGCAACTACGACCCCGAAGCGACCATTGCGGGGACTTGCGATTTCACCAGCTGCCAAGGCTGCACAGACCCCGAGGCGGATAACTACGACTCGGAAGCGACACAAGACGATGGATCCTGTGCTTACATCGGTTGCACAGTGGCCAGCGCGTGCAACTACAATCCAGAGGCCAACGTAGCCGACAACACGATGTGCACGTATCCCGAGGCGGGCTACGATTGCGACGGAACGTGTTTGAACGATAGCGATGGCGATGGGGTGTGCGACGAATTCGAAGTCGCCGGTTGCCAGGATGAAACAGCTTGCAACTACAATGCTGCAGCCACGGACGATGACGCAGCCTCATGTGAATACGCTGAGGAATACTATGACTGCGACGGCATCTGCCTGAACGACATGGATGCCGATGGTGTTTGTGACGAATTGGAAATCGCAGGATGTACGGATGCCGAAGCCTGCAACTACGATGAAGCGGCTACAGACGACAACGGCTCGTGCGAATACGCCGAGGAGTTCTACAACTGCGAAGGCAATTGCTTGAATGATTCGGACGGTGATGGCATTTGCGATGAGTTGGAAATCCCCGGTTGCACCGATCCGGAAGCTGAGAATTACAACCCGGATGCCACCGACGACGACGGCAGTTGCTACTTCTGTGACATCGTCGTCACTACCGACGAAACCACAGGCGCAACCGACGGCGGCAACGACGGAAGCATCGACGTCACCGTGAGCGGCGGTACGGAGCCCTACACGTTGGAGTGGACTGGACCCGACGGATTTACCTCAAACGACGAAGACTTGACAGAGCTGTTCGCGGGGGATTACACCCTGTCCGTAACGGATGCAAACGGGTGCACGAGCTCGATTGATGTGACTGTCGACGCCATCGTGGGATTGATTGAATTGAATGCATTGTCCTTCACGGTGTATCCAAATCCCGCACAGGATATGATTTGGATTGAAGCCAACGGATGGCGCGGCCCCGCCACCTTCGATGTGTACGACATGGCCGGCCGTTTGGCCCTATCGATTGGAATCAATGTGGAAGGAGCAACAGCTGTGAATGTAAACGGACTTGCTCCAGGCCGCTACGAGGGCGTATTGCTGCACAACGGCAAGCGCGGCGTGGTCGACATCTTGATTCGCTGATTTAGCGAGCAGGTCCGGAGTCGTTCCGGACCTGCCGTTACCGCTCCATCATAGCTTGGGCAAGACGAGCCAACTGAATCTTACCCGCCCGAATGAAGCTTACTTCTCCGTAGACATGGGACGGAATTGTGCCCGTGCCGTTGCGTGGGCCTCGATGTCCGCACGGTTCATACGCTGCTTGCGAAATTGACCGGCGTGGTACAGGTCCGCTTGGTTGTCGTAAAACGGACTGAACACGTTGCCGGATTGTCCAGTAGGCAGGATGCTTTCGGCGGAATCAACGTCTGCAAAATCGATGCCTATGCGCATCGAAGGGCCCGAGAAAACGTCGTAATTGACGGCCTCCTTCAATTTGAACTCGTATTTGTTCAGTGCGTCTTTCGCTGCAGGCACGGCATACGGCCCCACATTCAAGAAATTCCCAACAAGCGGCGCATCGGTCATAGCGTGGCGGTGCACCACCGAGTGGAGGCGGCCATAATGCCACTTGCTTGTGTCGTCGCCAAGCGCCGCTTTCAGGTCGGTTCGAGCCGCTTTGAGTGCGGCGACTACAATCTCAGATGCATCTTCCACTTCCTCCGTTCGAACGTCGTCCCACCACGGGCTGT
>Ga0181574_10000895_pt1 | contig 28001 bp, 27 predicted proteins | sample 101ome_24_FD_145600 | JGI IMG/M metagenome (GOLD analysis project Ga0181574, IMG submission 145600) | Coastal salt marsh microbial communities from the Groves Creek Marsh, Skidaway Island, Georgia - 101410AT metaG (spades assembly) | ecosystem: Environmental > Aquatic > Marine > Intertidal zone... | reverse complement strand
TTTTGGGGATGTGCACGTTTCTGGCGGTATCCAAAAAGATTCAGGCTGCTCTGGGCTTGGGCATTGCAGTGGTGGTTGTTCTCACTATCACGGTGCCCCTCAATAATCTGATTTATCGCTATTTGCTTGCGGATGGTGCACTCGTCTGGGCTGGACTACCTGATGTGGATCTGAGCTTTCTCAGTTTGTTGAGCTACATCGGGGTGATTGCGGCGCTTGTCCAGATTCTCGAGATGTTTCTTGATAAGTACGTGCCCGCACTCTACGCCGCACTCGGTGTGTTTCTGCCGCTGATCACCGTGAACTGTGCCATTCTTGGCGCCTCTTTGTTCATGGAGGAGCGTAGCTACAATTTTGCGGAAAGCGTGGTATTCGGCGCCGGTTCTGGTGTTGGCTGGGCGCTGGCAATTGTCGCGCTGGCGGGCATTCGGGAAAAGCTCAAATACAGCGATGTTCCTGAAGGGTTGCAGGGGTTGGGCATAACCTTTATCACTGTGGGATTGATGTCGTTGGGCTTTATGTCCTTCGGCGGCATTGATATCTGATAGCAGATTAGATGGGGATACAGATCGAGATGGATATGACAATTGTCTACGGCGTGGGGATGTTCACGGCTATTGTGGTCGCTCTGGTGATGGTGATTCTGCTCGCCCGCACTCGTTTGGTGAGCAGCGGCAACATCGCTATCGAGATCAATGGAGAGAAAACGATTGAAGTCCCTGCTGGGGGAAAGCTACTACAGACCTTGGCGGACGCGAACTTATTCTTAGCAAGTGCTTGTGGCGGCGGCGGTACCTGCGCTCAATGCAAGTGCGTTGTATCCGATGGGGGCGGCGCCATGCTGCCGACCGAAGAATCCCATTTCACTCGTCGCGAAGCCAATGAGGGATGGCGCCTGTCTTGTCAGACTCCGGTCAAGCAGGATATGAAGATCCAGATTCCTGAGGAGGTCTTTGGGGTCAAGCAGTGGGAGTGCACGGTCGCCTCCAATGACAACGTTGCGACCTTTATCAAAGAGCTGGTGCTCACCCTGCCCGAAGGAGAGAGCGTTGATTTCAGAGCAGGAGGCTATGTTCAGTTGGAGTGCCCTCCGCATCAGGTAAATTTCGGTGATTTTGATATCGGCGAAGAGTACCGGGGCGACTGGGAGCGCTTTGGCTTCTTTAACTTGGCCTCAGGCTGTGATGAAACGACTATCCGCGCTTATTCGATGGCCAACTATCCTGAAGAGAAGGGCATCGTCAAATTCAATATCAGAATCGCCACTCCTCCTCCGGGCAGCGAGGGCATCCCTCCAGGCATCATGTCTAGCTGGGTCTTTGGCTTAAAGCCCGGAGATAAGGTGACCGTGTACGGACCCTTCGGCGAGTTCTTTGCCAAGGACACCGAGGCGGAAATGGTGTTCATTGGTGGCGGTGCGGGTATGGCCCCAATGCGCTCGCACTTGTTTGACCAGCTCAAGCGGATTAACTCCAAGCGCAAAATCACTTTTTGGTATGGGGCACGCTCTCTCAGAGAGATGTTCTATGTGGAAGACTACGATGGGCTTGATGCAGAGAATGAAAACTTTTCCTGGCATGTTGCGCTGTCCGACCCCCAGCCTGAGGATAATTGGGATGGGCTAACTGGCTTTATTCATAATGTGCTTTACGAGCAGTATCTGAAGGATCATCCAGCCCCCGAAGACTGCGAGTACTACATGTGTGGGCCGCCGATGATGAACGCTGCTGTGATCAAAATGTTGCTGGACCTTGGCGTTGAGCGTGAAAATATTTTGCTTGATGACTTTGGTGGCTAGATCCTCGTCTCCGAACCGCCAGCGACCAGCCTTAGTGCTGGTCGTTTTACTTTGGGCGCTGGTTGGTTGTGGACCCGCCGAAAAATCGGTTCGTCTGGAAGGGTCAATTTTTGGCACGAGTTGGTCCTTGGTTTATGTTCCTGAAGAAATTTCCCCTGAGTCATCCGTCATTGAGGCGGGCGTGCTGGAGGCCTTCGAAGTCGTTGACTTCGAGATGAACACTTATGTTCCGGATACGGCTTTAAGCCGTTTCAATCAAATGCCTGTGGGTGAGGTGATTGAGATGGGCTGGGATTTTGCTTATCTGTTGAGTGAGGCTCAGCGGATCACCCGGTTAAGTGATGGCGCCTATGACGTGACTGTGGGGCCTCTCCTTGATCTGTGGGGGTTTGGTCCACAGGGACCCAAGGCCTATCCTTCAGAGCAAGAGATCGAGGAGGCGAAAGCTGTTACAGGATGGTCCTTCATCGACTGGAACCCAACAAACAGACAGCTCTCTAAGCGTAAGTCTGGCGTTGAAATTGAACTCTCTTCCATCGCTAAGGGCTATGCGGTAGATCTTGGTGCAGATGCCCTCGATGAGCTCGGTATCCAAAACTTTCTTTTAGAGGTCGGCGGAGAGATGCAGGCAAGAGGTGTCAGCCCTCGAGGAGACTTATGGCGCGTTGCGATAGAGCGACCGGAGATGGCTCGATCTGGTGTTCAGGCCGCGCTGTCTATTACCGATGTCGGCATCGCCACGTCGGGGGACTATCGAAACTACTTCGAAGTTGACGGAATTCGCTACTCACATCTCATTGATCCCCGCACAGGTTATCCTATCCGCCATGATCTGGTTTCAGTGACAGTGATTCACCCATCAACCGCCATTGCTGATGCGTGGGCGACTGCCATGGCCGTTATGGGTTCAGAGGCGTCCCTTGCCCTAGCAGAAGCGCGACAGATGGCCGTTTACGTTATCAGGCGTTCTGGTGATACGCTGTCGTCCCAGTGGAGCAGTAAGTTTGAACAGTATTTGGAGTCACCAGACGGAAGCTCTGAGTGAGCGCCCTAGCGAGGAATAAAGCGTGATATTTGTTGTTACATTCTTGGTGTTCATGGTCATCATCGCCGCGATGTCGGTCGGTGTCATGGCGGGACGAGCGCCAATAAGTGGTTCCTGCGGTGGCGTCGGAAAGCTGGGCATTGACCAAAAATGTGACCTCTGTGGCGGTGATCCCCAGATCTGTGACACCGAGACACGCTCCAGCGCGTCTTCTGGGGCGGTTGAGGTTCACGACCCCTCTGACCGGTTCGACTAGCGAGCTCTGTAATTGTGATCGGCGAGTTAATATTCCGCTACGCACTGGGTGGGCGTAGGCGGGGCTTTACTCGTTTTGTCGCGCGGGCCTCGATGCTCGGCATGGTTCTGGGGGTTGCAAGTCTGATCCTGGTGCTCTCTGTGATGAACGGCTTTTCCTCTGAGCTGCATCGACGCATCCTCTCACTGACACCGCACCTGCAACTGACACAGCCCCCCGGTGGCCCGCTTTCATGGGAGGTAGTCGGGGCTCACGTTGAGGGTATGTCCGAGGTCAGGACGGTAGTGCCTTTTGTGTCAGATACGCTGTTGTTGACCTACGGGACTCAACAAACCGGAGTGCGGGTGGCAGGGTACGACTCGGAAGGTATGCGTGACTTGCTTACCCTTGAGGACCATCTTCAAGCGGGTTCTCTGGAAGCGCTATCAGTGACGCCATTTGGTATTGTTCTCGGCAGCGGTGTGGCGGCTCGACTTGGGGTGCGCGTTGGTGACATGCTCACGGCGATACTGCCAAGTCTTTCAGTTACACCCGCTGGCGTTTTTACACGGCAGAGAGAACTTGTGGTCGTCGCTGAGTTTGAAGTCGGATCCAGTATTGACGCCCAGCAGGCGTACGTCTCTGCTGACACGGCGAGGAGGTTGTTCGCACGTGGTGGGATTGACGGGCTGCAGGTTGCGCTACACGATCGTGATCAATCTGAAGTCACCGCATCATCTTTGTCCGATCGATTTGATGGGGCTTTAACTATCTCGACCTGGCAGGAGTCACAAGGGACGCTGTTTGCCGCCATTCGTATGGAAAAGATTACGGTCGCGATCCTTTTGTTGGCGGTCATTGCCGTAGCGGCATTCAATATCGTGTCAACCCTGACCATGGCAGTGACAGAGAAGGCTGCAGACATTGCCGTTCTCCGTGTGATGGGTATGTCCAGACCGACCCTGTTGTCGATCTTCCTTGGTTATGGGCTCTTGCTTGGTGGGATAGGTATCGCTGCGGGCGCTGGCGTTGGGGTCTTGCTCGCAACCAATATTTCTGAGATAGCTCTGGCTCTGGAGCAGCTCTCAGGTAGCAGGCTGTTTGATCCGTCGATTTATTACATTGGTCGACTTCCCTCCGAGCTCCAGTGGCTTGACGTCATTTTTACAATCCTGGTGGCTTTACTACTTACTCTTGCGGCGACTGTATACCCCGCACTCAGAGCCGCATCGATACGGCCGATAGAGGTTTTGCAGGATGTCTAATGCAATTCTGGCATGCATGGACCTGAGTAAAGTCTTTCAGGATGGAAGCCGTCGAGTCGAAGTCCTGTCGGGTATTAATTTTTCACTTGCGCCGAGCGAACGAGTCGCGATAGTCGGCCAGTCCGGGAGTGGCAAGACCACCTTGCTGAATCTGCTAGGTGGGCTCGATAACCCCACGGCAGGTCGTGTGAGCGTGGCAGGGCGATCCATTTCGGATATGAATGACACTGAACGCAGCCAGTGGCGCAATCAACAGTTGGGTTTTGTTTTCCAGTTTCATCATTTACTGCCTGAATTCACCGCAGCTGAAGCAGTGGCGATGCCGGCCCGAATTGCCGGTGTATCCAGGCGGGAGTCGCTGGCGCGCGCCACCTCATTGCTGGAGCAGGTAGGCTTAGGTGCGCGACTGGCGCATCGTCCGGCCGAACTTAGCGGGGGAGAGCGGCAGCGTGTGGCGATAGCGCGAGCGCTTATCAACAGTCCCAGTTGTATTCTTATGGACGAACCCACGGGTAATCTGGACCCGGAGTCCGCAGCTCAGGTGCTCTCACTCATGGAATCCCTAGAGTGGGGGCATACGGCCTTCGTGGTGGTTACTCATGACAAGGCTATAGCCGCAAAAATGCAGCGGCAGTTGCAGATGAGTGGCGGGAAACTTATCGAGAGAGATCATGGGCTTTCGTGATCGATTGGAGTTTTCCCTAAGGCAGATTTCGGACCCTGGTCGGGGCCTGTCGGCTTTTTTATCACGACTTTCCATCGTTGGCTTGATCGTCGCTGTCACTATTTTGTTGACGGTGATGTCAATCATGAATGGGTTTGAGCGCGAGATGCAGGACAGAATACTCAAGCTCGTGCCTCATATCACGCTGCGAGGATTTGCTGATAACGATGACTGGCAAGTGTATCGCGACCAGTATAGAGAGACGGCGGGAGTCACCGGAGCAAGTTTGTTCTACGAGCAGGACGCCTTGGTTATCCGTGGGCGTGACGTCCAAGCCGCTGCTGTTCTGGGGGTGGAGCAGGACGTTCTGGCTCGTTGGAAGGAGTGGTCCGAGGAACGTCCAGTAGTACTCGGACAGAATGACGTGCTGGTGGGAAAGGGGCTTGCGGCCCGCTTGGGCGTGTCAACTGAAAGCCGTCTTCGTTTGCTATTGCCCGATGAGTCTCCTAGCGAGTCCTCGAGCCCGCGTGTGGGGGTCGTGCGTGTGGCGGGGGTGTTAAACACGAGAACCGAGCTTGATGAGGGATTAATTGTTGGCTTAATCGACGACGTTGCCAGTCTCAGTGGCAGTGGGAAATCGGCCAATGGTGTGGCCCTGCAGTTGGCCGACCTCTTTCAGGCGCCTGAAATGCGGTGGGCATTGTTTCAGACCTTGCCGGGTAATTTCTATCTCACCGATTGGACCGCCAGTCACGGCAATTTATATGAAGCGATTCGGCTATCCTCGGATCTCATCACCTTGCTATTGACCACAATCATTGCAGTTGCCGCATTCAACGTGGTGTCGTCATTGGTCTTGGTTGTCATGGATCGTCGCCCCGCAATTGCCATGCTTCAGGTAGTGGGTGCTACCCGACGAGACATAACCTGGATTTACACTCTGCAAGGCGCCTTGATTGGATTTATTGGGGCGAGCTTCGGTCTTGTACTCGGTGCGCTGTTTGCTATGGCTACGCCGTGGTTGGTTCAAAAACTAGAGGGACTTATGGGAATTCAGTTCCTCAATACCGACGTTTATCCACTCGCCTTTTTGCCGGTGGATATCCGCGCTGAAGATCTCATCACCCTGTGGGCTGTGGCTCTAACGCTATCTATTGGCGCAGCAGCCATTCCTGCCTGGCGCGCCAACCAGCTATCGATTACTGAAGCGCTTGCAACGGGAAGGCATTAGTGGCCCGCTAACTTAATACGGATTTCTGCGCCGTTTGGCGGCTCGCTTCTGCCACTGATCAACCACTCTCCAGCGCCAGAGCAAGTCGATCGCTACGTAGCCGAACATCCCGGCAAGGCTTCCCATGATGAAACAGCCCAGAAGAAAGGGCTGCCAGATGCTACCCAACCTCTCCGTTAGCCAGTGCCAGGTCATTTCGAATTCAATCTGCTGAAGTGGAGTGTCCAGAATGGTAGCACCCAGCTGATAAGCGGCGAAGTAAATGACAGGCATCGTGAGAGGGTTTGTGATGAAGATAAGCGTCACACTCAGGGGCAGGTTGGCCCGCCAGCGGACGGCTACCAATGCCGCAATAAACATCTGGCCCGGGAGGGGAATCATGGCGCTAAACAAGCCAATAGCGAAGGCTTTTGCAGTAGATAGCCGATTGATGTGCCAAAGATTTGGCTCGTAAACCCAGTCACCCAGGGGTCTCAGACTGCGCATACCTCTGAGTCGTTGAGGGGAGGGCGCCATTCGTCGAAGTAGCTTTCGAGGCATACAGAGAGCTAGTCCAGTTTACGGTATCGATCACATGTGTTCAGTTGCCACCAGCGATGTGCCCTGTTGTGGAAATCACCAGCGGGTAGTTGTCTCATTGTGTGCTCCTGAGCACGCGTACATAGTATGACGTTTTTGCTTTTCCCGCTCCATGTGACTTGCTACCAGAATGGGTGGAATGAGATCCGTGGATTTGACGCGGAGAAATAGACTTCCATGGCTTCAGCAAGTCGACCCGTTCTCTAAACCCCGACTCGCCTATACGCCGGCGGCTGCCATGCTGGTTGGCATGATCCTGCCTCTATTTCTGTCAGAGCCGGCGTACGGGCTCGTCGCCTCGGTGCCGGTTCTTTGGGTTTTCTTATCTGACCGGCGCAAATCTGTTGGTTACTTTCTGATGTCATTGGTATTCAGTAGTGGCTTCGGTGTTCTTGAGCGCGAAAGAATGCTTGACCCGCGCTGCGAGGGTAGAAGTGTTTTGCTTGCGGGTACAGTGGTTAGCCTTCCTCAGAAGACCACGTCGCAGTTTGAGGAGCTGGTCTCAGCTGTCACTGTCCTGAGTGACGCAATCGTGCCGGCAGAGTGTGGAGTATTAGGCCTCGTGCAGATACAGGTTCGAGGGTTACTTGAGCCATCAGTGCTGGGACGCCGCATGTCTGTGGAGGGGGTCGTTCACCACAAGGCTGTGCAGTGGAATCACGGTCGCCCCCCGGATCAGGCGGATCAGTTTGCTCGAGGCATCACTACTAAATTACGGGCTAGCAGCTTCACACTATTACCGGGTGAGCGGAGCTTTATCCACCATTTACGCGGTGAACTGGCGCAAGAGGTTGAAAGTGCTATCAAGCCACTGAGACCCAAAGGGTTGGTGTTGGCACTAACGTTGGGCCATGGTTCCGAACTGCCGCGCGCTGATTGGGCCCGTTTCAGGGGGCTTGGTATCACCCACGCTCTCGTGATCTCAGGCCTCCATGTAGGACTGTTGTTCGCTTGTATCTGGCGGCTCAGTCGGCGGCTACTGTTATGTATTGCACCCGCCCGAATGATTCGTCGTGATTTTTCTGTGCTTCCTGCCCTTGGAGTGGCGTTTATCTATGCTCAGCTAGCAGGCTTTAGCCTTCCTACCCAGCGCGCACTTATCATGCTGGCGGTTTTTGCGTTAAGCCAGCTCACGGTGTGGCGGAGCAGCTCGAGCCACTGCCTATTACTCGCTGCGCTGGGTATGTTAACGATTCATCCGGCCGCTATCTTGGGATCTAGTTTTTGGTTGAGTCTCATGGCCACGGTGGTTCTGGTGAGCATCAATCAACTCATGAGTCGCTGGCCCATATTGAATGAGAGAGGAAGGGTGGCGAAGGCGCTCGTGATTCAGTGTGGCGTTGTGGCGGCAATGACGCCGTGGGTGGGAGTCTGGTATAGCGCAGCAGGCGCTATTGCGATACTGGCTAATTTAACGGTCGTGCCGTTGTTGGTCGTAAGCGTTGTGCCGGCAGCGCTGTTGGCGTTATGTATTTCTGCAACAGATCTATCGGCGGATTCGAGTCAGTGGTTGCCTGCACGGTGGTTGGCTAGTGGGTGGCTTGGAATGGTTGATGCGTTGAGTTGGCGCATAGGTCTGCCGCAGGTGGCTGAGCCATTGGTTGGCCAGAGGCTTTGGGCGACTCAGTGGGATCGCGGGGATCTCGCTACTGGGTCGGTGATCTCGTCAAAGGCAGAATTCAAGCTTGTGGTGCTTGATGTCGGTCAAGGTCTGTCCGTCTTTGTGAGGAGCGGCAATAGTAGTTTGCTGTACGACACGGGTGATGCCAGTCCTTTTGGTTTCAGTCAGGTTAGGCACGTGGTGTTGCCCTTTCTGCGACACGAACGCATCGACGCTATCGACATTCTTGTGCTTAGCCACGGGGATCGAGATCATGTTGGGGGCCTCGATGGTATACGCGAGGAGCTCTCTGTTCGACGTGTTTACGGTCACTATGGTTCTCCCTGCCGTGCCGGACAAAAACTGAGGCTGGGCCACAGCACCGAGATCACATTTTTAAATGGCAATCTCGCTGATTCCGAACGGCTGTATCCTACATTGCCGGAGGTACAGGAAAGTAACAATGATGGCTCTTGTGTTGTCCTTGTTCAGCATAGTGGCCGGCGATTTTTGCTTACAGGGGACATCGAGAGATCACGCGAACAGGCCATGGTGCGGTATTGGCAAGACACATTGAGAATAGATGTACTTATCGCTGCGCATCACGGTAGCCAGACCTCATCAACGCTCACCTTTCTCAAATGGGCGAGGCCCGGTTTTGTTGCTTTCAGTGCCGGGAGAGGAAATCGTTTCGGTCACCCATCGACGATCGTAATGGATCGCTTTGCGGCTCGGGGCATAAAGATTTCCTCGACGGCAGTGGATGGTGCGATCTTTTATAGTGTTAATGATCACGGAAATATTACGGTAGAGGGAATGCGCGATGGCACTATTCCCTATTGGCTGCAGCTTCCTTGACTGGGGTCATTGAACACTGAGAGGTATACTTTCCCCGGTATAGGAGGAAGAAAATTTGTTTAGTTTACTGATGGCCGGTGGTTGGACCATGCCGTTTATCGTAGTCGGTTCGATTATCGCTCTCGCGATAGTTATCGAGCGAACGCTGGCGTTGAAGCCCGAGCGGATTGCGCCTCCCCATTTGTTGGCGGGGGTCTGGCAGCAGCTCAAAGCAGGGGAGTTTGAAGCATCTCGCTTGAAGCAATTGCGACAAGGCTCGCCCCTCGGCGCAATTCTCGCCGCGGGTCTGGCAAACAGAGGCCAGGGACGCGATGTGATGAAGGAAAGCATTCAAGAGGCCGCGGGGCACGTAGTCCATGATCTTGAGCGTTATCTCAATACCTTGGGCACGATTGCTGCGGTCACGCCGCTGCTGGGATTGCTTGGTACGGTTGTCGGCATGATTCGCGTTTTTACGGAAATCACCATTCAGGGCACAGGCAATGCAAACGCTCTTGCGGGTGGGATCTCGGAGGCATTGATCACAACTGCAGCGGGTCTGGCTGTAGCGATACCGGCTCTGGTCATGCATCGCTTCTTCACGGGAAAGATCGATACGATTGTGGTGGGACTTGAGCAGGAATCTATCAAGCTCGTAGATGCGCTGCACAATGGCAGCAAGAAGACCGAGTACGACCTGTGAAGTTCCGGCGCCGACGCGATGAGGAGCCCGGTATCAATCTGACCCCCTTGATTGACGTCGTCTTCCTGCTCCTTATTTTCTTCATGGTCTCCACCAGTTTCACGCGGGCGACGCAGCTAGCGGTAAACCTACCTGAAGCCGAGGGGGTATCAGCTGGCGGGGCTGGGGAGTCGATGGAGTTAGTGATTCAGGCGAACGGACGGGTAAAGCTCAATGGAACCTTAGTGAGCAGTGACCGCGCCGCACTGCGAGAGGCAATGGAAGTGGAACTCGCCAATACCGGGCAGCGCGCATTGACGATCGCGGCAGATGGGGATGCGCCGCATTGGTTGGTCGTGAGCGCCTTGGATGCGGCGAATATCCTTGGCGTCGAACAGGTGACGATTGCAACTCAGGAACCCGGGCAATGAGTAACGACAACCCCCGTCGCGAAGTGACGGATCTGGTTCTGTATCGGCGATTGCTGGGTTACGTGATCCCCCATACGGGCGTGTTTTTGGTCAGCATTTTCGGTTTCTTGGTCTATTCATTGGGCAATGTCCTGTTGGCGGATTTGACGCAGTTTTTGCTCGATTCCCTGGGGGAGGCCACTACTGTCTCGTTGGGATTGGTGGCAGGGGCGGCGCACTGGATTTGGCCGCCGGGAGATAAATCCACTCTCGACTATGCGCGCATTGCTGTGCCGGTAGCGGCACTGGTTTTATCTTTTGGGCGGGCGATGGGCTATTTTGTGGGCAACTACTTTATGAACATCGTGGCCCGTTCGGTGATACACACACTTCGAACCGAGTTGTTCGGTACGATGATGTGCGCTCCGAAGAGCTATTACGACCAGCAGAGCCCCGGTACCCTGATCAGTAAATTGACCTTTAATGTAGAACAGGTCTCTGGAGCAGCCAGCGATGCCCTCAAGGTAATCCTTCGAGAAGGCCTCACCATCGTCGCGCTTGTCTCGTACATGCTGTATCTCAATTGGAAGCTGAGTCTTGTGTTCTTTGCGGTTGCGCCAGCAATCGGCTTGGTCGTCGTGGTCGTTGGCCGTCATTTCAGGCGCTACAGTCGTCGAATTCAGGATTCCATGGGCGCGGTTACTCAGGTGAGTGGTGAGTCGCTTCGGGCATTTGATGTCTTGCGTATTTTTGGGGGTCAGGCGCAGCAGAGAAATCAGTTTGAGCAGGCGAGCTTGTTCAATCGTAACCAGAGCCTCAAGTTGGCCTTGGTGGAGGCTGTCTCTACCCCAGTCATCCAGACACTGCTTGCTCTGGCACTGGGTGCCTTGTTCTGGTTTGCGCTTGATCCAACTATCTTAGCCGGGTTTTCCGCAGGATCGCTGGTTGCGTTTATTACTGCGGCAGCACAGTTGGGCAAGCCTGTTAAGACGTTGAGTGGGATTCAAAGTATTGTGCAGCGCGGCCTCGCAGCGGCGGAGGATGTCTTTGCACAGCTTGATACTCCAGCTGAGATTGATCGTGGAACTACGCCCATCGACAGAGCGAAAGGCTTCATCGAGGTGGATTCCCTCAGCTTCAGTTATCCAGGCGCCGATACCCACGCGCTGAGCAATGTGTCGTTTACTGTAAGGCCCGGGGAGACGGTCGCTCTTGTTGGTCGATCGGGGAGCGGTAAGTCAACGATCGCACAGCTCTTACTGCGTTTTTATCAGCCCGATGCAGGAGAGATAAGGCTCGATGACCTTATCGTTGATGAGTACCGCTTGGCCGATTACCGACGTCAGTTTTCAGTGGTATCTCAAGCAGTTGAGCTATTCAGCGATACGGTACGCAATAACATCGCTTTTGGAGGATTGGACAACTCCTCTTACGACCAGATTCTTGAGGCGGCGAGGCGTGCTCATGCCATCGAATTCATTGAAAGACTTCCTGACGGACTGGATACCCGACTGGGAGATAATGGCGCTGGCCTGTCTGGTGGCCAGCGGCAGAGACTAGCCATCGCCCGGGCGTTGTTAAAACAGGCACCGGTATTAATACTGGACGAAGCAACCTCGGCTTTGGATGGTGAATCTGAACGGGCTGTACAGGAAGCGCTGGGAAGTGGTCAAAGCCAGCGTGCAACACTTGTAATTGCCCATCGCCTTTCGACTATAGAGCGTGCGGATCGCATTATTCTCCTCGACAAGGGCGAGATTCTTGCCCAGGGAAGCCACGAACAATTGCTACAAAGCAGTGCGCTTTACGCTGCGATGTATCGACAGGGCTCTGCTGAGAGTGATTAAGCGTGGTTGATGCAGCAATGCAACGGCTAGAACAGTATGTTACCCAAGCCTGGTATCGTGGCGCACGGTGGTTGTGGCTGCTGTGGCCATTCAGCCTTCTTACATCAGTCGTGGTTGCCCGGCGCAGACGCCGGTTTCTTTTGCGTCCGCCGACGCCACTATCAGTGCCTGTTGTTGTCGTGGGTGGTATCACCATAGGTGGCTCCGGAAAGACCCCCGTGGTGCTAGCCCTGATAAAAGAGCTACAGGCTCGCGGTAAGCGAATTGGCGTGGTGAGCCGCGGCTACGGTGGGGTACAAAGTAATGAGCCCCGAGAGGTGTCTGACTCCACGCCAGCCACTTTGGTGGGTGATGAGCCGGTGCTTATAACCAGAACAACGAGCGTACCCGTCGTGGTTTGCCGTGATAGGCGCAAGGCTGCGGAACGCTTGATAAGCAAGCATGACCTTGATGTCATCGTCTCTGATGATGGCTTGCAGCACTACCAGATGCCGCGAGCTTTCGAAATTGCGATGGTCGACGGGAGTCGAGGGCTCGGAAATGGCAGGTTGTTACCGATGGGGCCCTTGCGTGAGCCTCCATCAAGGTTGTCAGAGGTCGACTTTGTGCTGGAACGTAACTCAGAGGATGCACAGCGTAGGGTCAGCTACCGGCCAATAGGTTTTCGGCACCACACCACGGGCCAATATATGGAGATCGCTCAAGCTGTGGATATGTGGGTCACTCAGAATGTTGTTGCGATTACTGGGTTAGGTCAGCCGGGGCAGTTCTTCGATTTGCTACGGACCCTTGGCCTAACTTTTACAACACAGGCGCTTCGGGATCATCGACCCATATCTTCGGTAACGCTCAAAGCCACCGAGGGGCAAATAGTGGTCATTACTTCGAAAGATGCTGTTAAATTATCCTCGGAGAGCGACGCTAGAATCTGGATTCTTGAGATTGAGGCAGTGGTTCCCGATTCATTGATTGAGGGCGTAATGGCCGTCATTGATTCCGAAGGGTAAGGACGCATGTTTCACATTGTCATACCAGCGAGATATGGCTCTACACGCTTGCAGGGCAAGGCGTTGTTGGATATAGCCGGTCATCCCATGGTCTGGTGGGTATGGCAGCGGGCTCTCGCTAGCTCAGCCGCCTCGGTGGTGGTGGCGACTGATCACGACGACATAGCGACGATCATGAGAGAGTATGGCGCCGATGTCGCCATGACCAAGACCAGTCACCCTTCAGGAACCGATCGGCTCGCGGAAGTCGTTGATCAGCGGGGCTGGAGTGACGATGCAATCGTGGTGAACCTTCAGGGTGACGAGCCACTCATGCCTGTTGAGAATCTAGAGCAGGTTGCCTGCGAACTTAGTCAAAACCCTGCTGCCAGCGTGTCGACTCTTGCTGAACCCATTACGGACGTCCGGGCATTTCACGACCCCTCTGTGGTCAAGGTTGTTGCCTCGGCTGCAGGAAATGCGATGTATTTTTCACGGGCACCGATTCCTTATCCGAGAGACATCGGTGATGAGGCTCTGGAAGCCAAGATTCTTAAATTGGGTCTCATGCGTCACGTAGGCCTATATGCCTATCGCTGCGGTTTTTTGCGTGCTTTCGTCTCTTGGGAGCAGGCACCGATGGAGCGCGTCGAAGCATTGGAGCAGTTGAGGGCGCTTCATCATGGGGCCCAAATTCGCGTGGCAGAGGCAGCCCAGCCCGTACCCGCTGGTGTTGACACGCAAAAAGATCTTGACCATGTAAGACGCTTATTGAGTGAACAGCGTGTCTGATATTGAGCGAGATGTCGAGCTCCGAGATTTCAACACCCTCCGTCTCCACTGCAAAGCGACGGCCTGGCTAAACGCAACCAGCACTGAAGCTGTGATTACAGGGATTCTTGCCGCGCAACGTCTTGGGCTTTCCGTTACTCCTCTAGGCGAAGGCAGTAATGTCGTGCTACCGGAGTCCTTGGATGCGCTGGTTGTCCGAGTAAGCAGCAAGGGTATTCAGTTATTAAAAGATGACGGCCGCCGCGTGAGGGTGAGGGTCGCGGCGGGTGAAAATTGGCATGAATTCGTTGTCTGGTGTGTGGAAGAGGGCCTGTTTGGTGTTGAGAATCTCGCGCTGATCCCCGGTACGGTAGGTGCAGCGCCTGTCCAGAACATTGGCGCCTATGGAGTGGAGGTTTCCAATACCGTAGTAGGTGTAGAGGTAGTCGACATTGAGTCAGGTACGGTTGAGTACCTCAACGCAGAAGAATGCGGCTTTTCCTATCGGCATAGCATCTTTAAAGACATAAAAAATCGCCGCTGGATTATTGCGTCAGTCGATTTTGAGCTAGACCGGCTGGCGCCCACTCAGACTGGGTACCCTGCGCTTGCGGATCGCCTATCAAGCGTGAGCCCCAGCCCGAGTCACCGAGATGTTATGGACGCGGTTATTGCAATTCGCCAAGAGCGGCTGCCAGATCCCCTCGCGCAGCCGAATACTGGGAGCTTCTTTAAAAATCCAGAAGTAACCCCAGAGGAAGCCACCGCTTTGGCCGCCGAGCATTCTGATTTGCCACGGTTTCCAGCAGGGGGTCGCGTGAAGTTATCCGCCGCTTGGTTAGTAGAGCGGGCCGGGTGGCGGGGAGCAGCGGTAAATGGTGTTTCCATGTCTTCCCAACATGCGTTGGTGCTGGTTAACGAGTCTGCTGACACTGCGAGCGAGGTCCTAGCTTTTGCTTCTCAAGTGCAAGAAAGTGTCCATAAGCAATTTGGAATAGAGCTCACCATTGAGCCCGATGTCCTGTGATGGGGCCTTTTTTGACCCAGCTGTTCTGTGAGCAGGGCGTCTTGCGCACTTTGTCTTGATAGTGGCATAAGTTAGTTGATGACAGATTTTGACGCCAAGCAATTCCTGAACACCCTGACCTCCCGTCCCGGGGTCTACCAAATGTATGCAGATGATGGGGAGCTGCTTTATGTGGGCAAGGCTAAAAATCTAAAAAATCGGGTAAGCAGCTACTTCAGGGCCTCCGGACTGACAGCAAAGACCATGGCACTGGTCAATCGGATCGCCGATATTCAAGTCACGGTGACCACCACAGAAGTCGATGCGCTGCTACTAGAACACAACCTGATCAAAGAGCATCGTCCTCCTTACAACATTACTCTGAAAGACGATAAGTCTTATCCCTATATCTACCTGAGTTCACAGGATCGCTGGCCGCGACTATCCCTGCATCGGGGCCCCAAGCGCCGAAAGGGCGAGTATTTTGGGCCATATCCCAGTGCTGGAGCGGTCCGTTCTACCCTCCACTTATTGCAGAAAGTGCTCAAGGTGCGTCAGTGCGAGGACAGCTATTTTCGTAATCGCTCACGCCCATGCCTTCAGTATCAGATCGGTCGCTGCAGTGGTCCCTGTGTAGGCCTGGTGAGCGATGAGGACTATGCCGAGCAGGTAGAAAAAACCGAGCTGTTTCTGCGCGGCAAGTCGCAAACATTGATGGCTCGTCTTGCGGATGAGATGGAGCAGGCCTCAACAGAACTGCGTTTCGAGGACGCCGCCGAAAGGCGAGATCAGCTTTCGCAGCTTCAGAAGGTTCAGTCCGTGCAGGGGATCGAGGGTACCCGAGGCGACCTTGATTTATTTGCGGCGATCTCGGCTCAAGGAAGCAGCTGTGTTCAGGTGCTTTTTATTCGGGAGGCGCGAGTGCTTGGCAGCCGCAGCTATTATCCGCCGTTTAAACTGGATGAATCTCCCAGTGCTATTCTCGGGGCATTTCTGCCCCAGTTTTATCTTTCGGGCAAGAATTCGGTGCCCCCCGAGATTGTACTTAATGAAATGCCAGAGGACGCAGACATCCTTGCTGAAGCACTGTCCCTGCATAGCAAGCGTAAAGTCACACTCAGACAGAGGGTGAGAGAGGCGCGAGCGCGGTGGCTTCAGATGGCCCAGCAGACAGCAGAGACAAACCTGAATGCACACCTGAGCGGCAAGCAAACCATGGCGGGGCGTCTTGAGAGTCTTCGCCGTGAATTGGATTTGGAGACATTGCCCACGCGAATGGAATGTTTTGATATCAGTCACAGTTCAGGCGAGGCAACTGTAGCCTCTTGCGTTGTATTTGATGGCACCGGCGCCAGGAAGGCCGATTACCGTCAGTTCAATATCAAGGGAATCAAGCCGGGTGACGACTATGCCGCCATGCAGCAGGCCCTAGAGCGTCGCTACAAGCGGCTCGTGAATGGGGAGGGCACCATGCCTGACATCCTGTTTATTGATGGGGGCAAAGGTCAGGTAAATCAGGCGATGGAGGTGATGTCACTGTTCGACATTTCCTCCGTACGGGTTATCGGCGTGGCCAAAGGGACCACGCGAAAAGCCGGTTTTGAAACGCTAATTGATGGTGAGACTGGCAAAGAGACGGTCTTGCGAGGGGATAATCCTGCACTTCATCTGATTCAGCAGGTGAGAGACGAGGCCCATCGTTTCGCCATCACCGGGCATCGTGCCCGCAGAGGTAAGGCAAGGAGGACCTCTACTCTGGAGGGTATCCCTGGAGTGGGGGCAAAGCGACGACGAGATCTGTTGCGTCACTTCGGTAGCGCAGGGGCGGTATCTGGTGCCAATGTCGATGAGTTGAGGAAGGTCGAGGGCATCAGCTCTACCTTGGCGCAAACAATTTACGATCATCTCCACACGGTTCAGGATTAATCTCTCCATCAGGTCCTGTCTCAGCGTTCAGCAAGGGGTTCCTCGTCTAGAGTCCTTGTGACACACTCAAGGCATCCGGATGGGAGCAGGCTGTGCCAATTAACTTACCCAACATTTTGACTCTATTGCGAGTGGCGGCCATTCCATTACTGGTGGTGCTGGCTGGCTTCCCGCATCCCGTGGGTACGTTGATGGCGGCGGCGCTATTCGGATTGGCAGCTATCACCGACTGGATTGATGGCTGGCTGGCGCGGCGTTCAGGGCAAATGACGGCCTTTGGTGCTTTCCTCGATCCTGTGGCCGATAAACTCATTGTCGCTACGGCACTGGTGTTGTTGACGGACCGATTTGATCATTGGCTTATTACAGTGTGTGCTTGCGTCATTATCGGCCGAGAAATTGTTGTGAGCGCTCTTAGAGAATGGATGGCGCAGCTGGGTCAGGCGGCGGCAGTCAAGGTATCTACCATTGCGAAGGTAAAAACCGCCATGCAAATGATCGCAATCAGTGCTTTGCTGGCGCTTACGCCTGCCACCGAGCCACGTTATTTGTACTGGATATCTGTGGTGGTGTTGCTTGTTGCGGTGGTTCTCACCCTGTGGTCAATGGTCATTTATTTGCAGGTGTTTTTGGGGGCCATTAAGGAGCAAGAGAGCCCTTGACGTCGGGCCTCGAAGGCTTACACTTACGCATATGCGGGTGTAGCTCAGTTGGTAGAGCGCGACCTTGCCAAGGTCGAGGTCACGAGTTCGAACCTCGTTACCCGCTCCAACTTCTCACAGTTGTTGATTCCCATTACCACGCGTATACTCCGCGGCTTCCCCGCGGAAACTGGTGTTTGAAGCTTCGCGCGGTCTCCAGAACCCTTGGTTCTCTATGGCTCGGTGGCAGAGTGGTGATGCAGCGGATTGCAAATCCGTCTACGCCGGTTCGATTCCGACCCGAGCCTCCAATAAGCTCCTCGCTGCAGTAAAAACTGCCGGCCTCGCCAAGGCATCAGTGCAACATAGTATTTATATTCTCGCTCATCACGACCGGGTCGTTACACCCCATGGGACATTGGGGTGAGACTGGAAGTGGTAATCCCTAGATGATTAAATTAAGAGGCAAATAAATAAAAGTGGGGGCAATATGGAAATCATTGGTCTTGGCACGATATTGACGCTCGTCTTTTTGGTATTCGCCATTCTGGTGGCCTACAAGAGCGTTGCAATAGTTCCACAATCGGAAGAGTTTGTCGTGGAGCGATTCGGCAGGTATCGGCAGACGCTCGCCGCAGGTATCAATCTGCTTATACCTTTTTTGGATAGAGTAGAACACAAGGTTCTGGTGCTCGAGCGGCAACTTGATGCGTTCGATATTTCGGTGATCACCCGCGACAACGTGGAAATAGTGCTGGAAACCACGGTGTTCTTTCGGATAACCGATGCCGCAAAATCTGTTTATAGGATACGTGATGTCCCTCTTGCATTGCGAACCACAGCCGAATCGATCATACGAAGTGCAGCCGGTAAGCTCGAGCTTGATGATATCCAAAGTAGCCGGCAGCAGATGAACGATGAGATTCTTAAGAATCTCAGAGAGGCGGCTGAGGTATGGGGTTTAGAGATTACCCGTTCGGAAATCACTGACGTCCGGGTGGATGAGGCAACCAAGCAGGCTCAGAGGCAGCAGTTAAATGCGGAGCGTGAGAGGCGTGCTACTGTTGCGAAGGCCGAGGGTGAGCGACAACGTGTCGAACTAGAGGCGGATGCTCAGTTATACGAGGCAACCAAGCAGGCGGAAGCTATTAAACTGACTGCCGATGCAGAGGCTTATGCAGTCGTGAAGAAAGCCGAGGCGGATGCTGAGCAAACAAAGGTTATTGCTGCGGCAATATCCAACGACGGTCAGCCTGCAATCGATTTCGAAATATTGAAAAGGCAGGTAGATGCGATCGGAAAGCTTGCTTCCTCCAGCAATGCCAAGACGATTGTTCTTCCAACTGACGTCACGAAAACGGTAGGTGGGTTGGCAACCCTCCAGGATGCCTTGAGTCGAGAGGGGAGGGACTGATATGGATTTCTTATTACGCTATGAGGTGTGGTTTATTCTCGCTTTGCTACTCATTGCCATTGATGTCTTTGTAGGGCTTGATTTTATTCTGTTTTCCTTTGGGGTCGGGGCTGGCCTCACAGGCGCGTCAATCTTTTTCGAAGAGACGCTGCCGTTACCTTACACGGCAGATTGGGAATCGCTGCTTACATTTTTCGCTGTAATGAGCTTGGTGATTCTTGTGCCACTGAGATATTTCGTCAGAAAAACTCAAAGTGGGAATCAGGAAGAAGACATAAATCGGTATTAACTAGCGCCTTACATTTAGGCAAGGGGGGCGTAATTGTGCAATCACAAAGCGCGGCGGAAGAGTAAAGAATCTAAATCAACGCTTTGGAGGCATATTAACGGCATCCTAGCCTCTACTGCTCTCCTCTATCGAAAAGTCGGGTGAGTCCATACAAGCTCCATACAACAACTAATCCCCACCATATTGCAAAAAACCAGTCGTTCTTGTCGGTTCCATTCCACTCAAGCCACTCGAAAACAAACGCCTCGACAAACAAGTCAAAAGACAGCAGAGCGAAAAAACCAAATATCCAGATTAGAAAAAATGTAGTTGGTTTTAGCTTTTGCATCACATTAATCGACTTGCGCTATTTATTTAGAACGTATCGCCAACGGCTCGCTCAGATAGCCGAATCAGACGCGACGTGAGTACCGCGGCCTGACGATTAATGACGGCCAACCGATAGTCGGGGTCAGTCACCATTTCCAAAAATGCATGGGCAGTGGGGTAGTGGGCGATGAAGACACTATCCCAGCGCTCCGCCTCGGGCCCAGTCACGGTGGCCTGGAAGTCGCCGCGCCATATAATGCTGCCACCGACCCGCCGAAATATAGGGCCGCTCTCCACGCCGTAAAAATCATACGCCTCCGCGCCGGTAAGAGATTCCCCAGCCCGGTAGTGGTCCTCGGGAAACGTTGCCGTCTCTTTGAAGCGCAGCATGTTCAACATCCAAATCGGTTGGTCTCGATCGAGTCCCTTGAAAAAAGAAAATTGTTCTCGACCCGGGTCAACATAGCCGGGGTCATTATATTCAGCGCCATTGCACATGAAATCTCTCGCTACTGGTATCATCGAATCCTGAATACCATGGCACAAAGTGTGTTCGAGTGCATCTCTGTCCGAAGCCCGTCTTCTCAAGGATATGTGCATTTAGACGGCAAGGCGGCCTAATCGAGGATCCAAGGCGTGGAAAGCTATTTGATTGAACAACTAGAAGTACATAATACAGTTGTCGAGGCGTTAAAATCCCAGTCTGCCGACATTGCTGCGGCAATATCCCTCTGCGTGACCGCATTAGGGTCAGGAAACAAGATTCTTTTGTGCGGTAACGGCGGTTCTGCTGCGGATGCTCAGCACATCGCTGCTGAGCTTATTGGACGCTTTGTCCATGATCGAAAGGCACTGCCTGCGATTGCCCTTACCACTGATACCTCTGCTATCACGGCGATTGGCAACGATTATGGGTTTGATGAAGTCTTTGCCCGACAGGTCGCGGGCCTTGCGGCTCGAGGTGATGTGTTGATTGCAATATCCACCTCAGGAACCTCACCTAACATCATCGCGGCGTGTCGTGCCGCAGCGGATAGTGGTTGCCACACCATTGGTTTAAGCGGCAAAACGGGCGGCGATCTTACTGGAATGGCTGATGTGAGTGTCATCGTACCCTCTGATGTGACCGCGCGTATTCAGGAGTGTCATATTCTGCTCGGCCATTTACTGTGCGAGGGGATCGAAGCTGGCCTTGGACTTGCGTAGAGGCGCTCGGACAATGTCTCAGCAAGCGGTAGGCGTGGCAGCAGCGTTTCTTGATCGAGATGGGGTCATTAATGCCGATCACGGTTACGTCGTTCGGTGGGAAGATTTCGAGCTGCTTCCCGGCGTCGAGGTAGCCCTGCAGGACCTTCAGAGCTTGGGCTATCAATTGGTGATCGTAACCAATCAGTCAGGGATTGGGCGTGGCCTGTATACGGAGTTGGATTTTGCGGCGCTCAACGACGCGCTTAGGGCGCATCTTGGTGCCAATGGTATCGATATCGCCGGCATCTATCATTGCCCTCATCACCCGTCAGAGGCGCAGGGGGAGTACCTGCAAGTGTGCGACTGTAGGAAGCCAGCCCCCGGGTTGCTACGGGCGGCTATCGCGGATTTGGGTATCGACCCAGAGAAATCAATTATGGTGGGTGATAAGCCTTCGGATATGGAGGCTGCTCTTCGCGCCGGGGTGGCGAAACGCTTTCACGTTACCAAAGGAGCGATCGAGTCAGGGGTAACGGCAGTGGACTCGTTGAGCGACGTCGTTAACTTGCTGAAGGGCTAGAGCTTTATGTGCAAGCTCGGATCCCTCGCACGACTCGATTGAATTTCTGTGGTTTTTCACCCTTTCGGTGCTGTTATTTTGACACTACTGTGTCTGGATCTATCGCTTACAATGTAGCGATAGACAATGGCTAGAGATCATTATGTCAGCTCGCCCCAGTTTTGATCAGGTGTCCGTTTTAGTAGTCGGCGATGTGATGCTGGATCGTTTTTGGTCGGGTGGTGCCACCCGCATTAGTCCCGAGGCGCCGGTTCCGGTTGTTGCCGTGACCCACAATGAAAGCAGGGCAGGAGGCGCTGGTAACGTCGCGGTCAATCTCGCCGCGCTTGGTGCAAAAACTATTTTGTCGGGTATTTGCGGCACTGACGAATCAGCTGATCTACTCAGGAGTGCGGTAGAGGCGGCAGGAGTGCGATGGTCGGTTTGCCCCTCTGCAGCTGAGACCATCGTTAAACTTCGCGTCTTGAGCCGCAATCAACAGTTACTGCGCATGGATTTTGAGCAGTCGCTTGCGATTCATGCAGATGACTTATTTATTGGCCAGGTGACGCCGCACATATCCGATGTAGATGTGGTTGTCCTGAGCGATTACGCCAAGGGCACCCTAGATCGGGTTCAGGACATCATTTCAGGATGTCGAGAAGCCGGAAAGCCTGTATTGGTCGATCCCAAAGGGAAAGATCTGGAGCGCTATCGTGGCGCGACATTGCTCACCCCTAATTTAAGTGAGTTTGAGGCGGTTGTTGGGCGCTGTGAAACAGAAGCTGAGTTATTGGAGCGCGGAGACGCGCTGCGTGCATCTCTGGAGCTGCAGGCCCTGCTTGTGACCCGAAGCGAACACGGGATGACGCTGTTTAAGGAGGGGTCCGATCCTGTAACCCTGCCAGCCAAGGCGCGTGAGGTGTACGACGTAACCGGTGCCGGTGATACGGTGATCTCCGTCATGGCGGCCGCCATGGGTGCTGGTGAATCCATGGCGTCAGCGATGGCTTTAGCGAATACCGCAGCCGGACTGGTGGTTGCCAAGTTGGGTACCGCATCTGTAACCCCAGCAGAGCTTGAAAGCGCGTCCAGCGAAGACCTTAGCGCCCAACCGTCCTTTACCTCGACCATCCTAGAAGAAGATGGGTTGCTAGAGCGGATAGCGGCTGCAAAAGCGGACGGGGAGCGAATCGTAATGACCAATGGGTGTTTCGACATCTTGCATTCAGGTCATGTGGATTATTTAATTCGCGCGAGACTCCTGGGTGATCGGCTCGTTGTCGCAGTGAACAGCGATGGCTCGGTCTCACGCCTAAAAGGGCCCTCGAGACCAGTGACCAATCAAGCCTCACGGGCTGGCATCATCGCTGCGCTTGGCTGCGTTGACTGGGTCACGATTTTTGATACTGACACGCCTGAGGCGCTCATTAAGCAGGTGCAACCCGATGTGTTAGTGAAAGGGGGAGACTATCGCCCTGAGGACATAGCGGGTGCCGATGCAGTGCTTGCCGCTGGGGGCGAGGTGCGCGTTCTGGATTTTGTTGAGGGATTCTCCAGCAGCGCGATCATCGACCGACTCAAGAGCGACGCCTGAGGAAGCTGAGTGTTCGGGGCGCCCGAGAGGGCGCCATCAGATTCGAGTTCGCCATGGGCTCTCTCAATAGCAAAATGAGCCAGTCTCGGTGGTAGCGCTATGGCTTGGTATAGCTCCGCGGGAGGTCCGTGCTCTCGGGAAGATAGCGATCACGTAGCTTTGTTTGGCGCGACGTCATGGTGTCAGGAATTCCACCAATGACCACCGCTTCAGCGATACTGTTGACGTCCAAGGGGTCTCCACTCCACACCACCAGATCGGCGATAGCTCCTTTTGCTGCCAGTCGAGAGTCACCGCCAAAAATGTCAGCCGGTATCGACGTCATTGATTGAATACCTGCGCTGTGAGGGAGGCCGTTTGCCACTGCATTACCTGCCACCTGTCTTACTTTGCGTGCGTTGTGGGTTTCCCCGCTGCTGAACATAACGGTAACACCGGCCTGATGAAGGAGCGCCGCGTTATCCAGACGTGCTCCCAGCGAATCAAAATCTGCGGGCAAATTATCGAGAGCATTGAGAACAACAGGTATCTCGGCTTCTGCGAGTTGCTCTGAGACAATCCAGGCTTCTCTACCCCCATGAACGACCGCACGGATCTTTTGCTCCTCGGCAAAGCTGATAAGACGCTGTATGTCCGCCGCCCTGTTGACGCGAAAGACGAAGACGCCTTTTTCTTTGGCTGTGGCTAATGCCTTTGCGCCGGTGACAGATAGTAGCTCCCGATCGTCTGAATCTTCTATTTGAGATTCATCAAACGCCTGCTCGATCAGCTGCCACTGAGCTGCCCTGGATCCTCCAAAGCTGGCGGCGGCGTGCCCGGACAGGTCGATGTAGACCACGTCGCTACCCTCGAAGCTGCTAAACCCGCCGTCAAAGCGTACAAGGCCGCCTGTGCCGGCGATGCCCCTATCACTTCGGCTTGCCGCAAGGAGGGTATATCCAAATCCCTCAACACGGGTCACTGGGATTACGCTTGTTAGAGGATTGTAGGCCTTGCGTACATCGATTTCCGGATGCATCAGTCCGGTGAAGAGGTCGCGGTAGCCACTGTCAACGGACTCTGAAACTGCCTCAACGTCGGTCAAACCGCTGGCGGTGAGGCCGGCAAACAGGGCAGGGGTGACATGTCGACCCTTGGCATTTATAGCCCGGATCATTTTATTAGTGGGAATGCGGGGCGCGATTTTTGCGATGCGGCCATCGGTGATCAAAATGTCTGTATTCTCAATAATGGTTGAGCCGTCACCTACATGCAGGGTTCCCTGACTAATCAGGAGATCCTGCGACAGGGCGCCCATGGAGAAGGTAAGTAGGATTACGAGAAGGCACCTCTTCATGGCTTCACCTCCAGCAATTGCCCTAACTCGAAATCTGATAGGGGCTGTAAGGCCTCGTCGAAACGATCGTAGACCTGTGCGCCGTCAATGAAGACCTGATCAGCTTTTGCGTAGACGCTGAAAGGATTTTGATTCCAGATAACAACGTCGGCCATCATGTCGGGGGCCAATGTGCCTGTGTAGCCGTCGATCCCCAGAGACTTGGCTGCGTTAGAGGTAATCCAGGCGATGGCTCTCTCCTCGGGGATCGAAAGGCCTGCCGCCCGTCCCCGGGTCATGGCCTTGGTCGCCTCCTGATTCAATCGCTGGATGCCCTCATCGGAGTCAGAATGAACAACGGCACAGCCGCCCTCGGGTCGATCGACGATAGCGATATTCTCTTGGATGCCGTCGTAAGCCTCCATCTTGAAGCCCCACCAGTCAGCCCATAGCGCGCCACACACGCCGTTTGCTGCCAGTTTATCGGCGATCTTGTAGGCCTCCACGCCGTGGTGGAAGGTACCCACCTGATATCCAAATTCGTCGGCCATATCCATGATAGTGACCATTTCATCAGCGCGGTAGCAATGCATATGGACAATGATGTCGCCTTTCAAAACCCCTGCAAGGGTTTCCAGCTCCAGATCGCGCTTCGGCGGTTTGTTGAGGGCTGCTGCCAGGGCGGCATTGCCCTCGGCTTCGCCGGCTTTTGCCTCGTGCTCGGCTACCTTGCGCTCATAGTCATTCCAGTCCTCGATGTAACGCTGTGCTTTTATCCATGAAGATCGGTACGCGGCAACGTTTCCCATGCGGGTGGATGGCGCTGAGTTGCGGCTTCCATAGACGCGCTTTGGATTTTCCCCGCAGGCCATTTTTAAGCCATAGGGAGCATTGGGAAACTTCATGGCCTGATAGGTTCCGGCCGACACGTTTTTCAGGGTTACGCTGCGCCCTCCAAACAAATTGGCCGATCCGGGCAATATCTGAAGCGTCGTGATGCCACCAGCCAGTGCTCTGCCGAATCCGGGATCCTGTGGCCATACGCTGTGCTCAGACCAAACCTCTGCGGTGACAGGTGCAGTCGCCTCGTTGCCATCCGAGTGAGCATCGACATCGGGACTTGGGTAAACACCGAGGTGAGAGTGGACATCGATAATGCCGGGCGTCACCCAACGACCGGTGGCGTCGATAATCCGGCTATTTTCGTCGTAATCCCCCGAGCCAACCCACTCAATCTTTCCATCCTCGAGGTACAGGTCGGCGTTCTCGAGTCGCTCGCCGCTGCCCGTCAGAATAGTGGCGTTTCGGATCAGAGTGGGCCCTGAAGGAAGTGGCTCATAGGTAGAGGGGAACGGCGGTTCTTCCGCCTGTGCCAGACCGCTGGCGAGGAGTAATGCCGCAATGAGGATTTTCGATGCCATGGGGGGGCTCCGTGCTTGACGTCGCGCCGCACGTTATCGTTTTTTTCTTTGGCTGCCAATCCTTTTGAAAAGGGTAAAAGGAAATTTTGCTGACACTTGCTGGTCTCGGCGGCGGTGGCTCGTAAATGAGGGTCGATTGCTATTGGAATTCTCACTGCCAAGCCCAAAAAACGCCCTGATCTCAGCAGCTTTCGCCATGGCATCCTCATAACCAAGAGCCACCAGGCGCTGGCAGTAGCCTTGTTCAAACAGGATGTATGATAGGGCTCCGCCCGACCCGCTTTTTTTGATAGAGCCCGTTCGCTCGAGAAACCATCGGGTCGACGCGGGCAACTCATGAATATAGTCGCGGGCAAGGGCCCCCAGGGAGCGACTGGGAGAGATTGTCAGGCTGTCAATGACGCGCAGATGGGAGAGACCGGCATCGGCCAGCTGGCGGGCGCTAAGTGGCTCTACCAATGAGTTAATGCGTTTGAGGGAGTCCAGATCGGTTTCTGTGGAATCCAGGAAAACTGCGTTTAGTAATTGCCCCAGCACTTGGGGAATAGTTGGTGCCACAGCGGACTCTTGGTCACCACCAAATGCGCCTCCTTGCTCGCTTACTCCGATAATCAGCAACCGATCCGCACCAAGGTGAATTGCAGCGCTTAAGGGGCGTGTTTGCCGCAGGGCGCCATCGCCATAAAAATCATCACCAAGGGGTGTTGCGGGAAACAGGGTGGGTAGTGCTGAAGAGGCGAGGAGGTGATCTATTCCCAGCTGACAAGGCTGGCTGTGGCGATGAGTTCGTCGCCACGGGATTAAATGCGCTTGGCCCTGATAGAAGGTAGTCGACTGACCGTTCGAATAGTTCATCGCAGTCACGGCTATCGCCTCAAGTTCTCCGGAGGCAATGGCAGTGTCCACATAATCGAAGCTCACGACCTCATGGAGTAAGCCCCTCAGTGGGGTATTGTCGAGCAACGCGAGCGCCTGACGTCGCTCATTGCCTGACCATAGCAGCGACCATCCAATCCGCATGGCATTACGGGCCACACCGAACGCATCGGTCCGATAGATGTTCTCGCTCGCCAGAGAGCCCCAAATTGCTGCCAGGGTACGGACCCGATTTCGAAATGCCCCGGGGCGTCCAGCTAACCCCAGTGCGTTAATGGCGCCAGCAGAGGTTCCCGTGATAATAGGGAAGGGCTGCTCCATCTCTTTTGGCAGGATGTTCGCAATCGCCCGAAGCACACCCACTTGATAGGCGGCGCGGGCTCCTCCGCCCGCAAGCACTAATCCAGTTTTAATCGACATGATGTAGTTCGCCGTTCCCCCAAAATCACGTTAGGCTCACACTAGACGAATATCATACGAGAGAATTCCATGACCCGCTTTATCGATTTATCGATTTATTTGGAGAACGACGTCATTAGCGATCCGCCAATGATGCAACCCAATATCGACTATATCCGTCACGAGGAAGGCGCCGAGCAGGTTAAACTTTTTTTTGATGGGCTCGATACCAATGACTTGCCCGATGCGGAAGGCTGGGCAGTGGAGTTTGTGCAGCTGTGCACGCACAACGGAACGCATCTTGATGCCCCCTATCATTTTCACAGTACCATGAATGAGCGAGAAGGCGGCAGTGAACGGGCAATTACCATTGACGAGGTGCCCCTTGAATGGTGCTTTCAGCCTGGCGTGAAGCTCGACTTCAGAGACAAGCCAGACGGTTATGTCGTGACCGCAGAGGACGTTGCGACAGAACTCGCGCGTATTGGTCACAGCTTAACGCCGCTGGAAATTGTGGTGGTTAATACTGCTGCAGGCACCGCGTATGGACAGCCTGATTACGTTAATAAAGGATGCGGCATGGGGTACGAGGCCACGATGTATTTACTTGAGCGTGGAATCCGCGTGACGGGTACCGACGCATGGAGTTGGGATGCGCCCTTCAGTTACACCGCCGAGCGTTTTGCCAAAGACAAGGACGCGAGTATTATCTGGGAAGGGCACAAGGCAGGGAGAGATATTGGTTACTGTCACCTCGAGAAGCTTCATAATCTTGAGGCTCTGCCTGCTACTGGTTTCACCCTTAGCTGCTTTCCTCACAAGATCAAAGGGGCGTCTGCCGGATGGACGAGGGCGGTAGCCATCCTCGACCAGTAGTCTTGCGTTATGCACTGAATTGAGCCCGTAACTCTGCGTATGCCCCAAGGGCTGTCTCGCGGGCTTCCTTGTGATCGACGATCGGTGAGGGGTAGGTTTCACCCAGCTCGATACCAGCGGTTTCGAGTATCAAGGCCGGCGCCTCCCAAGGCTTATGGAGATATTTATTGGGCAGCTCGGCTATTTCGGGCACCCACCGGCGGGTGTATTCCCCGGTCTTATCGAATTTTTCGCC
>Ga0181574_10000891_pt1 | contig 28042 bp, 36 predicted proteins | sample 101ome_24_FD_145600 | JGI IMG/M metagenome (GOLD analysis project Ga0181574, IMG submission 145600) | Coastal salt marsh microbial communities from the Groves Creek Marsh, Skidaway Island, Georgia - 101410AT metaG (spades assembly) | ecosystem: Environmental > Aquatic > Marine > Intertidal zone... | reverse complement strand
GTGATATTATTTTTAGTAAAAGAACTAGAACAGGGCAGAAAGATAACTATAGTCTAGGTGTTGGATTCTCCGCTACATGGTCCAAACCACTAGACAAAAAACTACAAGAACAATGTAAACAAGCAGCAGCAACACAGATTGCTTTACAGCAACAACTGACTGCTAATAAGAGATTAGATTTTGAACTGGCAAGACTTAAGACTTGTGGAAATCTAATGAAGGAAGGGATTATGTTCACTCCTGGCACAGAGATGGCAAAGTTATGTGCTGACGTGACAGTGATGAATAAGAATGCTATTGCTCCACACCGTCATTCTATTCCTACTTCCTCAAGTCCCGCTGCAACTGGCGTCTCTCAGCAACAGACAAGACCTCAACCTTAACACCCATCTTATCTTTTGCTTTTTTAATTATTTTCTTAACTGCTGGTTTGATAAGTTTTAATAGCAGCTCTGCTAATGGCTTACCAAACACTGCTGCTGTTGCTGCTGCTACGGCAATGGTAACTGTTGTTGATACTTCTTCTGCTGACGGTAGATACTTCTCTACAAATGTTGGTTCTTCTACTAACTCTACCGTCTCTGTTTCTTCCTCTTCTTCTACTGTGACGATAGGAGCATCAGGTGTTGGACCTCTTAAAGGGGTCTCTGGTAGTGTTGGGGGTTCTGGTGTATCACCCTCATAAGAAGGAATAGGTTCTGGTGGACCAGTCATCACCATCTCATCAGGATCATAATCCATAGGATTAAATGATGGCACATTGGCATCACATATCACCCTGTTTCCGTTGGGGTCATTATCAACCCCAGGACCATTTGGATTGTATTCTACACACCCCGGCACATTAACAATAGGAGTTCCTATAGTAACAGTAACCGGTGGTGATACATCAGTAATGACTGGTTCAGGAAGACCAGTAAAGATACTTCTGACTGGAGGAATACCAATCTCCCGAATAGGTTCAACTTTCACATCACGAATATCAGGCATCAGTCTTTAAAGATGTTAGCGACGGCAGTAAACAGATGAAAGAAAATCACATACAAGAAAAACTTGTCTTGATTATCATTTTTTCTTTTTGCAGGTACTGATCTAGCCATAGTCTAGATATAAAACTTCATTACTATTTAACAACTCTCACCGTTCTGTCAGAAAGGCAACACACCACCAGTTGATTTGGGTAGTTCTGCTGGTGCTGGAATCTCTGGCATAGCAGCATCTACCATACCAGGAAGTGCCTCTGTGATTGCTTCTGTGATTGCTTCAGTTGCTTTTGCTCTGGCATCTTCGATGAGAGCATCTTTGTTGACATAAAGATATGCTCCACCACCTAGAACTGATAGTGATACCAGTCCAGATAGTAGAGCAATAACGTTAACTAGATTTTGCATCGTCGTCATCCTCTTTCTTTTTCTTTTTATCCTTACTAGGAAGAACCCCAAAAGTAGCTAACGTCCCAGTAAAGACGCTGGCGATGAAAGTCGGATCGATTTTATCCTGCTTGGGGAATACAGGAATGGTTACATAGTTTAAGGTTAATATACTGGCTGCCCATAACAAAATAATTAGACGAACTACCGCTGATAGTCCTTCATCCCACCACTGATAGCCATCGTGGTCTTTCTTTTCCATTATGGAGCGTATAAACTTACCCATAGCTATTTAGTAATATACCCGTTCTTCACCAACCACTTACGGGTGAGTGGTGTAGGTTTGTAAACTTCCCACATAGGTGTGTCTGAAGCACAGGCATGTAGGGCATTCATTGTCATATTTTCTGTATGTCCCGCCCAAAATGCTTCTTTCTCCCAAGGCCATGCTTCTTTAGGATAGGTATCCTCCACAACTTTCTGCCAATACTTTGGTACATTTTCTTCAGGTTGAATGATAGCAACCATACTGTTATCAATGGTGCCTGCCATACAATCTTGAGCGGCATGATAACCTTCATGTCTCATCACCGCCATCAAAGCACTGGGACGACCCATAAATGCTTTGTTGAGGAAAAATCTATTGTGTTTAGAATGATATAGTCCTCTGGCACCTACAGCAAAATACCTTTGGTCTGCTAAAAACACGTCAATTCCGATCTGATTGAGATAAACGAGCATGGAGTTGAACTCGTTAGCAACATAAGTAAAACGCTCAGGATTATCATACTCAGTAGACACATCAAGTAAACTGAAGACTTGTTTGACATCCTCCACACACTCCCTGAGAATCATACACCCAGTAGCAGATAGTGAAAATGGTTTTACTTCTGGGTCTTTTGCTAATGCTGGTGTAGCAAGTGTAAGTGCTGCTGCTACACTAAGAATTTTTTTGATCATAGTTTAATATCCAATATACTACATATCCTACGCCAATCAAAAGCAAAATTATACTGATGATTATGCTCCAAGTTGGGTCATTAATATCATTCAGTGGTTTCAGTATCAGATTCATGACGAGAGAATGGTTCCCAATGTTCCCATCCATATTTATGTACCGCCCACATACCTAAAATTGGTACAAAAACAAGGGCGAAGGACATAAATCCTAGCGCCCATGTGTTCTCCATTGTGTGCCTGACAAATAGTTGAACGTGTGTCATGCTGGATAGTCCCATTGAGTAATTCTATCTGTCTTATGTTGTGGACCCCATCCACCAACATAGATGTAAGGAACTGTACGAATAGGACAAAGTTCTCCAGTACAAAGAAGGTCATCAACAATCCTCCAACTCTCCATTACTTCATCTGCGTGTACGAAATGGGATTGGTTTCCATTGATGGCATCGAATAGCAGTCGTTCGTATCCATCGATGGACCTATCAGATGGATAATCAACAGTAAGTGTTGCAAGTTCCAGACCATCATCCAGACCGGGAGACTTAATATCGACCCGAATATCGAGGTGGGGATTAGGTTGAATACGAATAACAATCCTATCATTTACCTCTCCCTCATATAGTTTTAGTGGTGGTGTTTTGAGTTTAATAACTACCTCTACACATTGGTATGGTAGTTTCTTACCAGTCAGGACGCGAAAAGGAACCCCCTCCCAGCGCCAGTTATCACAGTATAAAGTACCAGCAACGAAGGTAGGAGTGCCACTGTTAGGATCAACACCCTCTTCATCACGATAGCCGCTGTATTGTCCAAGGATTGTGTCCTCCCCTAAACGTGTGGCGGCAAGAACTTTAGTCTTCTCCCGCCTGATTTCTCTAGCATCCATTCTACATGGTGCTTCCATGGCAATCAAGGAATAAACCTGTAGAATATGGTTCTGTAGCATATCACGAACGGCACCAGCAGTCTCATAGTATTGACTGCGACCTTCACAACCGATAGTTTCGGTAGCAAAGATTTGTACTTCATCTATATATTGCCGGTTCCATAGTGGTTCAAGCAAAATGTTACTAAACCGTGTAGCAAGAATGTTATCGACAGTATCTTTACCAAGATAATGGTCAATACGATATACTTGTTTCTCGCGTAGATGTCTAGCAACCAAAGTTGATAGATTATCAGCAGATTTATAATCGTGCCCAAAAGGTTTCTCGATAACCACTCTGGAGTGGTCCGGGTCGTCGAGTTTTCCTGCTTGTTTGAGATTGGTGATGGCATTAGCATACCTCTCTGGTGGTACAGATAAGAAATAGGTATTATCATGTAGATAATCTGGAAGGTGAGATAGTGTATCTACATTATCCAGGTCAGCGGAAATGTAATCTAAATGATATAGAAATTCATCAGGATAATCACCAAGAGATTCTTTCCATTGTGCTGCTGTTGGTGCTCTTCTGGCACAACCAGTAATTAAGTAGTTCTCTGGAAGCAATCCTTTCTTCCAGAGATTATGCAATGCTGGAATAAGTTTCTTCTTGCAAAGATCTCCAGTGGCACCAAAAATAACGATGCCTGCGCTAGTGTGCTGTTCCATTTCCATCATATTTGTCTGATTCATAGTAGTTATTTTCACCCTTTCGTATCCCGAAATATATTGTGGATAGTACAAAAGGTATTGCGATCCATTTGAGTGCTTCACCTAACATCATGACCACCAAACATTGCTCTCATTCCATTCAATACTTTGTTGGCAAATCGTCCAAGTCTTCTGCTTTCAAATCTTGAGTATAATGCACTGCTAATGACAGGAGCGGGTACACCAAGATCCACAGCAGCGTGAACCGTCCAACGACCCTCACCACTATCGCTAACTCCCCCATCGAACTTGCTAAGCTCTCTATCGCGCCGTAAAACATCAGCGGTAAGATCAAGTAACCAAGACCCAACCACAGAACCACGACGCCATAACTCAGCAACTTTAGCAACGTTAATGTCGTAGCAATAGTCTGCTGGGTTATCCATTGGAGCGACTTCAGCATCTCCTTCTTTGACATATTGTGCTCCGGCATTTGCTTGCTCCAAGATATTAAATCCTTCAGCATATGCTTGCATGATGCCATACTCAATGCCGTTATGAACCATCTTCACAAAGTGACCTGCTCCAGGACCCCCACAATACATCCAACCGTACTCTTCAGGATACCAAGTGAAGTTGTCTCTGTCACTGGTCCTAGGGGCAGCAGAGATGCCTGGTGAGAGGGCGTCAAAGATAGGACGGCAGACGGATACTGCAGTATCTGCACCACCAACCATAAGACAGTATCCACGCTCCAGACCGTAAACACCACCACTAGTACCACAGTCAAGATATTGGATGCCCAGTTTAGACAACCTTTCTGCCCTGCGTCTAGAGTCTTTAAAATTGGAATTGCCATGATCAATAATAATATCACCCTCCACACAAAATGGTAATAGCTCATCGATAGTTCCCTCTACGTTTTCTGCTGGTACAACCATCATAAAGATAGCGGGAACTTCACCTGCTGTCTTGTCTCTGTGAAGAACTTCAGCAAGTTGTTCGATACTATATGTGACACCCGAAACATATCCTGCCTCGTATGCTTCTTCTGCTTTCTTGATGTTGCGTCTGTAACCCCAGGTTTCAATACCTTTCTTCATCATACGGCGGGACATACCCTCGCCCATTCTACCCAGTCCGATAATACCTACTTTCATTTGATTAATTCTATAAAAATTTATTCATGGGTTATTAGGATCTAATCCTAAACTAATTAGGTATTCACGCCACCAATCTGGTTGTTTTTGTTTCCATTTGGGGACATTCATACCCCTTTCAGAGTAATATTGAAACAATGCTTCATCTATAATCCGTGCGGTCTCCATATTCCTCTTCCTCTTCGTCAACATCTGCATATGCATTTGCCACATAAGGTCCGTGTGGTTTTTTGGATTCTTTTCTGACATATGTTTGCTCCTCATTTACGGCAGCAATCCACACACTTAGTTTCATAATAATCCAGATCAATGCTAAGGGAGTGAAGCATCCTATTAGAATTAATGGGTTCATTTTTCATACAAGCGAATGAGATATTCTGCATCCACAACAGCAAGAGGTTTCTTTCCATTCTTTTTCATAATCAAAAGAGGTTCATACTCACCTGAGTTTAGCACAGCTTGCTCGTAAGCATCCCAAACGTTTAGTTTTTCTACGTTTTTACACTCAATACTGTGTGGAAACTTTGACCTCGCTGCCCGTGCCATAATCAAGTCTTCCCCACCGGCACCCATCGAGCGAGATTCTATATCTTCAGGGTGAACATCAAGCATCTCAATCAGTTTCGTCCTTACCCATTGTTGAAGACGACGACCCTTTGCTTTTGCTGATTGAGTTTTCATAAAAAAATACCCCACTTGGGGGTATTTATTACATCAGTGGGTCATCCCACGGATCCGGTATTTCCATTTGATTGCTTGAAGCATAAAAGCTTCTGCAAGAGTGCTCGGTCCTAACTTCATCAAGAAGTACTGCTTGTCTGTTAGGTCTGGGTCTGCTAGTGCTCTCTGTTTCCAGTTTTCTATCATAGTTTGAAACCACTGAACGAATCTTTCTTAAGATCTTGCTTAATCCCACCACTTAAATAACTCTCCACTTCTGTTTCTTGAGGTGCTACCTGTACTCCACTAGAATTAAACCAGTGTTCCGTCCAAGGTAGCGGATTGTTTTTAGCAGGAACATCATAGATTGGTTTAAGTCCAATCGCCTTCATCCTACGATTAGCAGTCCATTGAACGTACTTCTGTAGAAGTGGTGCGTTTAGACCAATCATAGAACCATCTTTGAATAGATACTCAGCCCAAATCTCTTCTTCATCAACACACTTACGGAACATCTCAATGACATTCTGCTCCTCTTCTTTCATAATCTCAGTGATTACAGGGTCATCACCTGCCGCCCACTTGTTAATGATTTTCTGAGTGATAGTCATGTGTTGTGCTTCATCCCTGGCAATCAACTTAATAATTTTAGCATTACCTTCCATCTTTTGTCTCTCTGCAAATGCAAAACTGCAAGCAAATGAAACATAAAAGCGAATACCTTCTAGGATATACACATTAACGATGGCACGATAGAGCCTACGCTTGAGTTCTTTGAGTTCCCACTGTGCTGAATCAACTTGCTCTAGGGCATGTTGCCACGAATTACCAGCACCCCACTCCTGTGCTGCCTGAACGAAATCATCGTATGCTGCTGTGACAGAGGTAGCACGTTCAAGAATTCTATCATCAGTAAGAATGTGATCGAAGACATCACTGGGGTCTGGATACACATTTTTAATGATGTATGTGTATGAACGGGAGTGAATCATCTCCATTGTCTGCCAAATATTCATGGCAGATTCTAGTTCAGGAAGAGAACAGAATGGAATGAATGCCATACCAGGAGCACGACCCTGTACTGAATCAAGCATAATCTGGTACTTCAAGTTAGAAGTGAAGATATGCTTCTCTACATTGGATAGCAGTTGATAATCACCGCGATCTTTCTGTAGAGATACCTCCTGTGGTTGCCAATACAATGACAACTGCTTCTCAGTTAGCTTATCAAACTCAGGATACTTGAATGTATCGTACCTTTGAAGTCCCTGTGGAGCACCAAAGAACATAGGTTGCTTGGTGGTATTCACAGGGACTGTGTTAAGGACAGTCATGCCCTTAACTTCATCCTTGCTGAGTTTAAATTTTGCAACTGTCACAGTCTTCCTCCTCGTAGTTTGGATCTAATAGTTCTTCTAGCATTGCTTGGATACTCATCGCATCCTTTTCTTCAATTACTTCCTCCTCTTTTTGAAGGTCGTAGGTATTCTGATAGTAAGATGTCTTCCAACCATACTTGTATGTAGTTAGAAGGTCATTTACCCACACAGAAACTGGGATTTCATTGTCCGGATAGTTCAGAGGATTATACGACCAGTTGCCAGAGATAGCTTGGTCGAAGAATTTCTGCATCACGGATACAATTTTGATATAACCTTCGTTAGATGGCATATCCCAGAGCAAAGTGTAGTTGTTCTTCAGTGTTTGGTACTGGGGAACAATTTGTTTAAGAGTACCTTTCTTCGATTTTTTAACGGACAGGTATCCTCTAGGTGGTTCGATTCCGTTCGTGGCATTTGACACAACGGAACTGCTCTCTGATGGCATCTGTGCAGACAATGTGCTGTGTCGCAACCCGTAGGTGACGATATCATCCCTAAGACTATCCCAATCATAGAAGTATGCCGGTGCTACCAACTCATCAACGTCCTTCTTATATGTATCGATGGGTAATTTACCATCGAAATACTTGGTGTGATGGAAGTATCCACAGGGACCTTTCTCTTGTGCGATCTTATTAGATGACTTGAGAAGATAGTATTGAAATGCCTCAGTGAGTTTATGTACCTCAGTGAGAGCAAAATCATCCCCATACTTAGCACCTTTCTTAGCAAGATAATGTGCCAGTCCAATGAATCCAACACCCAATGAGCGACGGTTCTTGGTGCTAACTTCTGCTGCCTTGATGGGATACTTCTGATAATCAATCAGTTCCTCAAGACCACGAACAGATAGGTCACATAGTTCCTCCATCTCTTCGAGTTTATTCAGTTTGCCAACGTTAATGGCAGACAGAATACACAGAGCAATCTCACCATCACCATCAATATGCTCCAGTGGGTCTGTAGGCAGGGTGATTTCCTGACACAGGTTAGACATATACACCTTGTCTTTGAATGACGAGTGTGAATTACAGTGGTCCATATTCATGATGTAAATACGACCAGTCTCTGCCCTCTGTTGTAGCAAATCTAGGAATAATTCCTGCGCCTTGACACGTTTCTGAGGAACATCTGGATCGAATTCGTAAGCGCGATATAGGTCATCAAATCCATCAAGACCAAAAGCATCATACAGACCCGGCACGTCGTGCGGACTGAAGAGAGAAATTTCTTCGTCGTTGATGAAACGCTCATAGAATAGCTTGCTGACTTGAATACTATAGTCTAAGCCACGAACGCGATTATCCTGCGTTCCTTTATTATTTTTTAGGACTAGGATATCTTGGATTTCTTGGTGCCAGATTGGGAAGTGGACAGTTGCGCTTCCACCTCGTATGCCATTTTGAGTGCAGCATTTGACAGTGCTCTCAAATTTTTTGAGGAATGGAATAACACCTGTGTGTTGAACTTCTCCACCTCTGATTTTACTGTTGATGCCACGGATTCTGCCTGCGTTGATACCGATGCCCGCCCTTTGTGCAACATATCTGCCGATAGCCATATCAGAACTAAAGATGCTATCGAGGGAGTCATCAGAATCAACAAGAACACAGCTAGCAAATTGTCGAAGCTGAGTTCTAACCCCTGCCATGATAGGTGTGGGAATGTTGATTTTGTGCTTCGAGATTGCGTTGTAGTATCGTCTGACATAATCTAATCTTGTCTCCTTGGGATACTCTTGGAACAAGGTGGCAGCAATCAGAATATACATGTACTGGGGAGTTTCAAATACTTCCCCATTGCTACGATCTTGTACGAGGTATTTATCTACAACTTGCTTCAGACCAGCATATGTATATAAAAAGTCACGTTTGTGGTCCATGAATGTGTTGATGGTTTCCCACTCTTCATCTGAGTAAGCCCAGAGCAGGTCGCGGTCATAGATACCTTGCTCCTCTTTGCTCAGCAGATGGTCCCTGACGGACGGGAAACCATCTTTCCACTGAATACCAAAGACTTGCTTGTAGAGACCGAACAGGAGCAGTCTGGCGGCAACAAACTGGTAGTTGGGGTTCTCCAAACTAATCAGGTTACAGGCAGAATCTACCAGGACTTTTTGAATCTGGTCTGTTGTGATACCATCATAGAATTGAATACCGGAATTCATTTCCACTTCAGAGGATGATACTCCTCCTAGTCCATCACAAGCAGACTCTACCATCTTGTGAATCTTTTCAATATTCAGTTCTTCTACATCGCCACTTCGTTTCTTTACAGAAATGCTCATACCTTCTTCCATGCGTTAAATCTAATTTGTGCTTCTAATCCTTGGTAGGTGTTTGATTCTACCATATTTTGTACGTTGTGTCCAGCCATTGCCATGTCATTCAAGTCTTTTTCTTTGACTGAAGACGGCCAGATGACTACCTTATGACCTTGCTTGGTGGCGACATCAATCTTCTTAACGATTTCTCTGTTTCGTGGTTCGTTGTCGTAGACGAATACGAATCGATAATCAAAACTGCTGAGGTCAACATCGCTACCACACATAGCAATAGAGTTCCCAATGAAATGGGAGTCGAAGGGTCCTTCTGTGACATATACTAATTCCTCAGGGTCAATACGATCTAATCCGTAGACTTTTGGTTTGCTTTCGTCAAGCATTACTGTGATGTATCTGATCTTTGCTTTAGGAGCAAGAGACCTTCCTTGATATCCAAAGAGTCTACCGTCATTGTCCCTGAGTGGTATTATAATGCGTGGACTATCTTGCTTAAGATTATCAAATGTTTTCTTAAGTGAATTAGTCCATTGTTTAAATTTGGGACAATAGTAAAAACTATCTAGGTCTTCTATTTTACGATTGGTGAGATATTCTCTCGCCGGGTGTGTTGTATTTAGTGCAGAAACTTTCTCCAAGTCAACTTTAATTTGTGTCGATTTGAAGATAGGTGCATCATCAACCATGTCCTCAATCTTGAGTTTAGGTTTAGATTTTGTAACGTTAGATTTATACTTCTCCATGATGTATTGATCGTGGAGCATAGCATTATTATCCTTCAAGAAGTTGGTAAGACTTCTACCTGTACCACAGTTGTGGCATTTGAATACCATCTCAGTCTTGAGACGATAGAAATATCCCCGTGCTTTATCTTGACGCTTCCTACTATCTCCACAGTAGGGGCATCTGAAGTTATACAGGTCCGATTTCTTTTTAGAAAACTTACTCAGTTGTGGGGATAGAAGTTGTATGTATTTGGTGTCAAGATAGGACATTCACAGGGGCTTCTACTCCCCTAATCATAGCAGTCTTCTCGACCGGTGTCAAGGTCCAACCGAACATTGGTAACAGTTGTGCTACTGTCACAATGGTGCCTAGGACAGCACCTGCTGCTACAACATACTTCTGATTCTCTTCTACCTTATGTTGTATTTTAGAAATTCTTTCGTGTATCCTTTCCTTTTCTGCTCTCTGTTCTTCTTTCATCTCTTCAAGAATTTTCAATATTAAAGCGTCCGAACGCTCGCTTTCATCAAGACGAGATTCGTGACGCTCTAATACTATAGCAATCTTATTGCTATTTTCTGAGATGGTAGAGACTGCTCGCTCAAGTTTGTCGAGCATCTCTTTTGATAGGTCTTCATAAATTTCAAGTTTTGATTCAATGACCTGAAGTTTTCCAAGACCGAATGCCATCAGACGTTCCTAATTGCAAAATCTATTGCACTCTGATAGGTTGCTGCATCTTTGTTTAGCATATAACGATATGCATTCTGGTTATCTCCTTCCAGACCTGCATATGCTGCAGCAATTTTCTTGGCAGAGAACTGATCTAAGCTCTGTGTTGCCCCATCAGAGAATTGAATCTTTGCGAATGATGCTTCTCCCGCTGCAGCAGTTGGTTGTGATGCTACTTCTAGTGCTGCATCGAGAACATCGGTATACTCTTTAATAATATTGTTAGTCATTTCAGTTTCTTCTTTCTTAAGTTTCTTAGTCTGGTCGGATGCTTTCTTTTTGAAGTCCGCCATTCTTGCTTTCATTAGGACATCCATCTCTCTGGTTTTGCCCTGCATTTTTTTCTTTGCTTCATCACGCTTCTTCTGTAGATCTTTAGCGCGACCAAGCTTCTTCATCTGCCCGATTGTTTTTTGTGCTCTCTCTGTTTCAGAGGGTGCTGCTTCGGAAATAATATTTTCTTCTACTTGCTCTTTCATTTTTCTACGATTAATGCGTGACAGTAAAGTTTTTGCTCCTTTGGAACGTCCATCAACAAATGAATCTTTGTTGTTCTTCTTCCACTGCCTATGTTTGCGTGGAGTAACAACAACTACGGAAGGTGGGAGTTCTACACCTGCTAAACCTGGTTTGGCTGCATTGTTAATCATATTAGATTTAACTCCTCAAGACATTGCTGATCTATATCTGTATTTAGCGATTCAGGAAGTCTATTTAAAAACAACATAAACGCTTTTAGTATAGACCAGTACTGCTTTTCTATTTTATAGAAGAGCAATGGTGTAGCGGCATCATCAAATACATTATACATGACGATGATATGATTTAGAATTAAGTGTGTCTTCAGTTCGCTAGTAGTCTCATAGCGTTTGAAGAGGCGCTTAATGTATTTGATACGATTAAGGTCCTCTTCAAAATCTTCTTTTGTGACTGCTGTAGGATTAAAGTAATGCTTAATAGCGAACATTTCCCAGTTGTCTGGGTTCAATTCATAGAAGTTCATTTAATCATCAGAGTGGTGTAACGGATAGAACAGCATCAGTTGTGGATACAACTTCTTCACCACCAACAGAGTTGTTGAACTTGACGCGATACTCATATCCGTTTGCTGCTACTGCAACACCAGGATCGGAACTATCATCCGCCCATAGAGCAGCACCAATTGTTAGAACAACTGGTGTAGCAGATGCAACTCCAGTTCCAGCAAAGTTGGTATATACTCCACCATCTGTAGAAGCAGTGATGTTGACCCAGCGACCATTGCTTGTCTTCTGACGCTGCCACTGGAAGGATAGTGTTCCTTGGTCGGTTGTTGCAGTTGCAGAAACTGTTAGGTCAACGCCATCATCCTCAGTTGCTGCGCCGGAGATAGCAGGTTGTGCGGTGATTGCAATGACAGATGCAACATCAGCAGCAACACCACCATCTGTATCATCGTCACCAATGATTGAAGCAGCACCTAGTGCAGAGATGGATGCAATATGATTTGCTTTATATCTTGTGTCACCAGCAGCAGTGGTGTATGTATCCCACAACCACCAACCTGGAGAACATAGTCCCTTTTCTTTGTTCTCAACTAGTGCTGCTTCATCTGCACTGATGAGAAGAATTTCTCTATTAACTGTATCAATTGGAGCGAGAACATAAGAAGCAACTTGCTTTGGGGGTGTTCTTCTATGAGATGGACCAGTAACAGTAGCTTCAACAAATGCTTTCGAAAGTCTCAACTCACCATCAGAAACTACTTCAGCAACAACGTAAGGAGTTCTTGTTGGTTCAATTTCAATAATATCTCCAGCGTTAATATAATTATCAGTTCCAACCGTTTTGAATCCAACACCGGTTACTGCAGTGCTATTTTGGGTAGCAGTTACAGGATCTGTAATTAAACGACTATCAATTTTTCCGAATACAGCCATCTTCGTTTGCCTATAGAACAGTTCTCTGAAAGTATTTATAAAAAAAGAGAGGCATCGCTGCCTCTCTATATTGAACTATGAGGTAAAGTTCATTCTGCGGCAGGTTCCTCTTCCCGTGCCTTAATTGCTGTGGTGACAACTGCTAGGAGTTGGTCGTCCATTTCTGTCTTGGTTAGCTTGACTGCTTTACCTAGAATCATTAGGCAGATGTCAATTAGTTTTTCACCCAGTTCCTCATTGTCTGGGATCTTTGCGACGGCATCAGCGATAATTTTTGATGCGAGTGGTAGTAGAAAAGATAGCATTGTATGGTTCCCAAAGAGTATAATTATTTAGTAACCCCACCACCCTTTTTAATGAGTGCCGGTTTAATATATTTCTTATGCTTCTTAACCATTCCTTTGAACTCCTTAGAGTTCTCATCAGGTATCTCAGGCATCACCTCAACTGAGGGTGCCTTCTTCACTTTTTTTCTTCTTCAATCTCCGCACGAAGTTCTGCTTCTTCCTTCATCTTCTTTTTCTTTCCGATGATTGCAGATACTTTCTTGCGACGTGCTAGAAGATACTTGTCAGACTTATCGTGGTCACCATCGTTGTCGATGTCCTTATCTTCCTTACCAACGGGGTCAAGTTTCTTTTCACCTAGATAGTTACCTTCTGGTTCGTATGACATCTTGACACAGTTATCAACTGTCTTACCACCTTTCTTCTTGGTTCCCATTTGCTTGTAACCTTTCCAGCAAGCTTTGCCGTCAAGACCTTTTTGCTTTTCAACGATAAAGATATCACCATCGATATCAATCTCAAGAGTTTCTAGAATTTCAAACTCTTCTTTTTTCATTTCTTTTTCTTTCTTCTTATCCTTGCCGTGCTCAGGACCGCACGATTCATCCATCTTCTTCTCACACTTAGAACAACCTTTACCACCACAGGCATCACAACCTTTCTTGTATCCCTCAGCAGTTGCAGTTGGTTCTGCTTCCATACCAATATAATTCTTTGGCTTCTTGACTTCTTTCTTTACCTTTGTTGTATCTTGAATTAGAGCACCATGAGATTGGGGATCCATCCCATCAAATGCTTCCATTACATCGGATGGTTCTTTTCGAAGATATCCCGCAATAAGGGATTCAGTAAAAGCGTCTCTTTGTGCCATTGTATCTAATGTGTTCTTTCTTACTTATTTATACTTCTCGTATATCTTTAACCCACGCACGGAACATCTCTCCGCTCTCTGTGATTGCAATTACATAATTGACACCACTACGATGAATGGTTCCTGTCTGTCCTGTAGTGTTGTGAATAATTACATCACCCTCCTGAAAGATACCTTTGTGGCGATACCTTTGATGTGTTGATTCTTGTCGTAGTTGTTTAAAATTTTTCATTATAATCCCATTCCTTTGCGAACCTCTTGCATTAGTTCTAATTTTTTATCTGTAGATAAAGTATCAGGTATACCAGAAAGAAAATCTCTAGTTTTCAAATCTTTAGCAGCTGCTCTCATCTTACTTGCGGACATACCAGAAGCACCATCAGCATCTGGATCTCGTTCACCAGCAGATACAACTTCTAAGTTTCTATATGTATACTCAACACCATTATACTTAGTAATTAATGTTTCATACTGAGGTACTCTATCAGAGCCAGCAATTAATGTCAAGTCCTCATATGTACCTTGATATTTTTGCAGTAATTTTATAATTGTATTTGTATCTCTATCATATATGATATGATCTTTATGTTTTGGAAACATAAGATGCATGTATTCCACCTTTAAATTCGATGGCAATGGGTCTTTTGGTTTTTTCTGAGTGTGTGTAGGGTATATAAAGTAGTCATCCCTCTTAGCAATTTTAGCAACTGCTTCGATTAATTTTTCGTGACCGATTGTTGGGGGATTAAATCTACCCCACGCTACAACTACCCTACTCATTTGTCTCCTTCTACCCAGTTTTTAGATACGTTAAAGTTCGCAACACTAAACGATAATCTATCAACCAACTTGACTGCGTTAGTTCCCTCACTGATAGCAACATAACCTTCAGGAGCAGTTACCTCATAACCATCTTCAGTTCTAAGATATGTTCCAAACTGCTCTCCCTTCTCTAGTTTACGAACAAAGAAATTTTTAGCATTTTGTAGTGTAGTATATAGTCCTACAGTTTTAATTAATGCATCATCATTGGTCTCAATAAATTCAAGTCCAGCATATAACTTTGTAAGTTTAGTTGCTTTTGCTTTGGGTGTCTTAACTTTATCTGCTGCTTTCTTGACCTCACCTTCAAAATATGCCTTAAAGTTACGAACAAATTGTCTGGCATTATTTACTTTTCTTCCCTGCCTAACATATGTGTTGAAGTAAATTTTTAATCTGGGTCCAACAGTGAGTTGATCCTTCTTTTCTATTTGTTCAGCAACCTCATCTAAAAAATCTCCAGCACCCCTAATTAAAGATGCACTAGCGTTTCTCATTCTCATCAACTGTTGCTTCTCTTGCTTTGTGATAAGAGTATCTTTACCAAGTTGTCCTGTCTCTGCTGACAGAACTAAGACATCATCACTTGATTTTAACTTATTAATATCATATCCAAATGATGCGTTCAAAGAATCAACAGTATTACCTCTGTATGTTGTATGGAATACTACGCCAATTTTTGCTCGCTTTGCTTTCTCATAGAATGGAGAACCCTCAGGAATAGCATAAGTGATTGTGTTAGGTTGAAACGTAATACATCTCTTCCCATCAATCGTTTCAAATTTTTTATCATCAGTAAATAACAAATCACCCTGTGCTACACCAGTAATACCCAAGACAGGAAAATACTTTAATGCGTCTTTGAGTTTAGATACTAGACCCGGAGCATGACCATGGTTTCTATCTATATCATCAGATACAAAATTTATTTTAGCATCTTTATTAAATACAGATTTTGTACCAACAAAGAATTGATCTGTTCCTGGATACATACCACAAAATATAGCGGGAGCACCATCCCACTTAGTAGTAATCTTAAAGTTATTCTGTCCCTGACCGCTAAAAGTTCTTGCTAGAAGATCTAAAAACTTAAACGCATCAGTAGCACCCTGCTTACCATCAAGTAGAATACTATCTTCTAGGTGTTCTAGGTGTGTGTTCTTTGACATCAGTATAACTTAGCGAATGGACCATAACGACGACCAGCTTTCATTGCCAAGAATACCATATCAGTTCCAAATTCATTTAACTCATCCGGTTTTAATGATGTAATTAGATGAAAAAATGTAAGTTGTTGTAATTTTGAATTAGCAACATGAGGTTGCGTAACAAATATGGTCAAAAAGATATCAAACACATCCTCCGCATTTTCAGCAGAACCAAAATCTACTCCTTTTTTAAAAAGATCACTAAACATTTTTATATATTTTTTTTCTTCTGCCAAAAAATCATCAGCATTTTGTGGATATGCTGATGATTCTTTACTAAAAGTAAATCCATTATCGTTTAGTAAACGAACAACCAGTTCTACAGTTGCTTTACCAAGTCTAGCAGCACCAGCGCCTTTGGCAGTTGGTTCGTACTTCAATCCCGACATTTTTGTACTGTCGTTTGCTTTAATTTGAAAATTATATTCTTTAACTCCATCTTTTACAATCATTCTACTATCTTGCGTTTCAAATCCGTCACCTTTACGTCCGCATTTACATAGAATTTTGTCTACCGTAAAAGTCATTGCTTCAATATTTTTAAAGAAAGAACTTCTTACATTAACTTCTTCGTATTTTGCTTCATTACCACTAATTTTTTTAAGTGAGACCCCAAATATTTGCCTGCTCCTGAATAGAGTTCTAAAGATAGCATTTAATTCTTCTAATGTTTGTGACCTCCTACCTCTATATCCATTTGGGGATACAACATCTTCAATAACTTTCCTCCATTTAGTTTCATTTTGTATTAACCAAATGTCAGCTGGGTTCCAGTTATCTTTTTTGGAAACGCCATACTGATCTTTAACTAATTTGGAAACCCAATCCATAAATCCACCTTCACGATTAAACTCAGTGAATGTTGGTTTACCAATTTTTGATAATAAAGTTTTGTTTTGTTTATAAAAATTTTCTATCCAATCTTCACCAATTTCAGATGTTTTTCCAACACTAGTCCATATTTTTACCAGTCCATCCATTGTTACTTTATCATCCAATATATCCTTTGGACTGCTAAAAGTTATGTTATCGTGAATAGATCTTTTAAATATCAGAGCGGACCCAAGTTCCTGCATACGGGTCATAGTTGCTTCAGAAATTTTTTTACCGGAAGCATTCGTTGTAGCACTAGTTTGGCCAAATTGTATTTTTTGTGGTCCAACCTGCAGTGTAATTGTAGGTTTAGACGCATCTTTACCTAAAGCAACTGCGTCGTTTTTATATTTTTTAATTATGTTTTCAATATAATTTTTTTGCGCCTTGAGAACTATTTGTTTTGTTCCTTTAGGCCAAGACAAATCCCAATTATTAGGATCATTTCTCCAGATAGCACCAGGACCAGCAGTATCTATAATTTCCTTTAATAATTTTTTACTATTTTTATCTCCTTTAATAGCACCAAGAATTTTTGATGTTTCTATATTCTGAAATGCCATAGTTATACCCCCGTAAGAGTATTTATTAAACGGAAAGTCAGGGATTCGAACCCTGGGAGGTGTGACCCTCGCTGGTTTTCAAGACCAGTGCCATAAACCACTCGACCAACTTTCCAAGAAATCAACGACGACTACAGTAGTAAGCATCGTTGGGTTTGTCGGCACAAATCCAAATGGTTGTGCCTGTATTGTTCCAATGCCTTATCGCATTAGCGACGATAAAGCAGTTTGTGATGAGATAAGTAACAAAAATAAAACTCCTAACCACAGCGACAGCATCAGCTTCAGAATCTGTGAGTCCATCTTTCCTCCCTAATGCTTTCGCCCATATCCTCCACACCTTTCTCGGTCTCACAGGTCACCTTCAACCCTATTCTCACTATGATGAACGTCAAACTCTCCACCAGGATAACGGGCGACAAGTTTATCGACATTCATTTCAACAATCTCTTCCATAGTAGTATCAAGAGCACGACATGCTTGCATCATATACCACATGATGTCCCCCAACTCACGCTTCATATGCCAGACGTTATCGCTGTTATATGGTTTGCCTTGGAAGACCATCTTCTTAACAATCTCCATGAACTCACCGCCTTCAGCACAGAGACCATCAGCAGCAGTTTGGAGATCAGCAATCTTACATCCCTCTCCATTCAATTCTTGGAGACGATAGATGTAAGCATCAAAGTCTTGTGATGGTTGACTGGTGACACCATCAACAAATTGCTGGTACTTATTAAAATCAATCATGTCCATTCAGAAAATTGTGTAGTAGTTGGTTTGTTGAAGACAGGCATTTCGTCGTCCTCAAACATTGCGTCGATGTCGAGCGTACTGCTGTCATCAACATTATACAGCTTCATCTTGCTCCTGTCAATACCCACCTTGAACTTCCGTTTGAATGATAGGTCATTGTATCTATTCTTGAGTTGCTTAGCAAGAATACAACCCTCGTTCTCTAGTTCCTCGTTAGTCATCAGAGCAACCATAAAGTCAGCAGTAGCAGGCAGACCGAAAGATTCAGATGTATCTGTCAGTTCTAGGTCACTGCTTTCATAACCAGAACGTGTAGTCTGTGTTGCTGATACAACAGGGACTTCCTTTGCTACAGCAAGACCACGAAGTTCTTCAGCAATTGCTTTCACAAACGTATAGGAGTTCTGGATATTACCCTTCATCCTAGATGAATTACAGATGTTGAGGTAATCAACAAAGATGATGTCTGGTTTGAACTGTTTCTTGAGAGACAGATCATTCAGCAGACCATTAAAGTGTCCTGCGTGAGCGGAAGCGGTAGGATATTCTTTGATGATTAACTTACCTCTAGTCTTCTTTTGTAGTGCCTCAACACCACCCTTGAATCTATGCTCTGGGAGATTCTTCAAGTCCTTGATACCAACGTCCAACAGGTGAGCGTCAATACGTTCAGCAATCTTTTCCTCTGCCATCTCCAGTGTGATGTAGAGAACATTGTATCCATCCATGAGACAGGAACCTGCCATGTGACACATAAACAATGACTTACCCACACCAGTACCAGCAAGAATGATATTCAAAGTCTTGTTAGGAAGACCACCCTCAGTAATCTGATTGAAGTCATCAAGGTCAAAGGCAATCTTGTCTTCATCCTCATGCATCTTCTCCCATCGCTGGTCGATACACTCTAGGTAGTCGTGTCCGATGTGTTCGTCGAACGATACTGCCAGGGCCTCTTGGAGTATGCTTGGGATCGCATCTGGTGATAATTTCTTATCGCCTCCTTCTGCGATCTTGACAGACTGTAGGAGTGCGTTGTAGAGGGCACGTTCTTTACACCAACCCTCTGTCGCGTCGATAAGCCAGGAATAGTTAATCTCATCAGTTGAGAATGTCTGGAGTAACTCGAAAGACTTCCTAAGGTCGTCCTCGTAAACATCCTTACGAGACGATAACTCAATGAGAATAACTTCCTTGGTAGGGACCTTATCATATTTTGTAGAGAACTCATAAATCTCCTCATAAATTAAACGTTCACTTGCCTCAGCAAAGTAATCCGCTTTGATGTGTGGGATTACTTTGCCATAGTAGTCTAGATCTGTCAGAAGATTGCGTAAGATTGTTTGTTCTAATCTTTCAGTCTTCGTCGTCATCTTCAACTACTCCATAAGAAAAATCTTTCGCAACCTGAGCATCAATCGCATCGAGAATATCAGGCGTGAAGAATCGTTCAGGGTCTTTCATAATTTCTTTACCCCAGAACTTCTTACCATCAACCTCGTAGCGACCACCGCTATTGGGCCACGGAGAATAGTCTAGCAGACCATGGTATCTTTGTAAACCCCTTTCATCGAAGTACAGTTTAACTTCTGTCTGTGATGCCTCACGGGTCAGACGGGATTTCTTCGCCGTGCATCTAATAATGTTTCCAACCTGCGTAGTTCCCTCTTTCTCTTTTGATTTGCTAAGAAAGATGACACTGCTCGCACAGTATTCTGGACCTGAGCCACCGCCCATTTTTTGTTGATCTCCATAACCGCCAATGTTATCGTAGGTGTGATTAGTAAACAGAAGGGGAATCTTTGCCTTACCTAATTTTTGTGTAAGAACTCTGAATGTAGATTTAGTAATCTTTGTCTTTGTAAAATCAACAGCATCATTACCAGTCAATGCATCATTAACTTCCTTTGCTGATGGAAGGTTCCCCAAACTATCCAAGACCCACATCATAGGAGTGGTGTCTTTGTTTTTCAGATAGTTGTCAACAATCTTTACAGAGACTTCACGAAACTCATTGATAGTTTCTACCGGATATAGAAGGACGCGAGAAGTGTCAATCCCACGACTGCTAAACATATCAGAACTAAGAGCAGATTCGGACTCAAAATAAATGACCATGCCATCAGGATGAGTGTCAAGGAAATGCTTAAGGATGCTAAGGCAAAAATAGGTTTTCCCGACGCCCGATTTTCCAGCAAGAGCAGTGATCTTGTTGGAGGGTATCCCACCATAAATGCTACCACTAAGGATGGCGTTAAAAAGATAACTGCCAGTATCAATGTAGCCTTCAACATCACCTGAAGCAACTCCATCGCTCACAAGTCCAACGAATTCATTCTTACTATCTTTAATTATACTTTTGATTAAATCTGATGTAGGCATATTAGAAAAAACTGGTAACAGATACGGTTTTGTTTGTGGTCCAACCAATGCAGTCTAGCACATTGGTGACAGGTTTCAGGAACTTCTTCTCAAATTGTAGTGTGCGACTAACATACTTATCAAGATTAAATTCCTTAGGAATCTCACTAAAAAAGGAGATGACTTTTTCGCCAATAGGGTTTGGCTCTTTAAGATAGACATACTTTACTTTCTCACCCTCCTGAATGGATTGATATTTGTATTCAACCTTATGTTTTTTGAGGAGATAGTTGTAAATGAGAGAACCCTTGACAGCAATAGGTGTGCCTGTCTTCTCACCTTTCTTGTAAATCGTATAAGGATTACGATACTTGGCAAGATTATTTACACCACTGGGAGTAGCAAGGTCAGCATAAACTTGCTTGCGGGCATCCTCACGAACCTCGTCAATGTATTTGATAAGGTCTTCATTAGTTTTGTTGATAATGATCTTGTATGCTTCGTATAGTTTGCTCCTGAAGTATTGCGGCACAGATGAACGTGCCGTCTCCAGTCCACAGATTTTTAGTTTGGGTTCATTGTATTGAACGCCTTCACTATTCCATACGTTGAGAGCATATCGTTTCTTCGCAGTCCAGAAACCACGGGAAGCAATATTCTCTCGCTTCATCTTCATCTTCTGGTCGTAGGCGTTGACATACCTTGCCAGTTTTTCGTAAGAACTTTCAATAAAAGGTTCAAGTTCCATTTGAGCGACCTTATCAAGGAACCTAACAATTTCCTCATCAGTCTTCTCTCTGCCTTTGAGTACAGCATTGACAAAAGGACCCAAATTAAGATACATAGAATCAGTGTCGATTGCAATAACATAATCTACATTATCAGATTTAAGAATTTTATTGAGATGAGCGTTGGTCTCCTTTTCAATCCAGCGGATAGACAACTGACCACCAAGAGTGATTGCTTCTGCCATCTCCAACTGGTAGTATCGAAAATACTGGTTACCAATAGCACCATAGGCAGAGTTAAGTGAAATCTTCTTTGCCATCTGAATGTTATTGTAGCGAGAAATATCTTTCTTGAGTTGAACTGTGGGGTTCTTCTCATATTCCTGCTTTGCCTTAAGCATCTTCTTCTTGTAGATCACACGCTCATCATACATCTTCTGCATCATCTTAGGCAGGAACCCCTGCTTGGACGTGTCGTAGAAGGTGCCGTTAGGGGCGAGCGTCTGCCCACGGAGGTCGCTGGTATCAATCTCCTGGTCTAGTAGGCGGTCCACGCTGGCGGACGGGTGTCTGTGGGGCAGCAGCGTCTCTGGTGAGATGTTGTACTGCATAATCAGGTGAGGATACAGGGAGTTCAAGTCGAAGTTCACCACCCAGTCATAGAGACCAGGGATAGGTTCTTTCACAAATGCTCCAGCATACTTGTCCTTCTTCTCCTGTTCTTTCTTGGGAGGAATAACAATATTATCTTTCATCAGTTCGATGTAGATATAGTTATCCCAACAACATACCTGAGAGAATACATCCTCAAAGTTTACCTTGGCGTCGTATGCCAGGGTGATTGCTAGGTCGAGCAACTTCATCTTGTCGTCCAGTCTATCAACCAGGCGAACGTCGTGAATGTTGTACTCGATAAACTTTTGCCAGTCGTTTGTATAGAACTCTTTGAAAGTATCATACTCGCTGTGGTCTAGTTTCTCCTCATCCAGTTCTACAAGACAGATATGGTTCAGGGCATAAGATTCCTGATTAGTATAAGTAAATTTCTTGTAGAGTTGGATGTAGTCAAGAATAGACAGACCCAGAATATCAGTGGCAGTTTGAATTTTATTATTAATTTCTACCTCGCGGGTAGAAACTAACTTCCAAGGAGAGAGTAACTTCTTATACTTGTCACCAAGAATACGCTCAACACGATTTACGATGTATGGCATATCGAAGAACTCTACGTTCCATCCAGTAATAATATCTGGGAAGTTATCATTCCACCAGTGAATGAAGTTGGTGAGCATTGCCTGCTCATCATTGAAGTGTAGGTAATCTACATCGTCAAAGATATTGTTAAATGCCTTTGCTCCCCACACAGTAATCCTATTGGTGTAGGAATCTTTAATGGAGATAGAAAGAATTGCCTGGTCTGCGCTAGCAATGTTGGGGAATCCATTCTCTGCAGCAGTCTCAATATCAATATTGAAGACGCGAAGTTTAGTTGAATCATAGATAATCTCATCCTCAGGATACTGCTCAGCAATATACTGATAGAGATACCTAGTGTTACCATATACTTCTACCTCAGAGTTCTTACATTTCTTGACAAACTCTTTGGCATCGTTGATAGATCCTTGTGGGACTGGGGCGACAAGTTCACCCTTAAGTGTTCTGTATTCAGAATAATTTTTAGTTTTTATAAAAAGAGTGGGGGAGAATGGCACACGCTCAACGACACGCTGCCCGTTCTCATACCCCACTACCAATAAGCGGTTACCCGCTTGTTCTATCTTGCTGTAGAACTTCGACATATTCCAAATACTGCTTCTTTAATTTAGGACCTGGTTCCATCATAGTGTCACAGTCCATAAACCGCAAGCGGCATTGTGACACTTCCTCGTCTGGTAGATACGGTTCAAACGTATCCCCCAGAATAAGTGGATTGGTGAGTTCTAAATCAGGGTCGCCAAGTTCGACATCTAATTCTTTTACCTCACCAATCAACCAATCATTCCTCAGTTTCAGTAGCAGTATCATTTGTTTGTTCAATAGCGGTTTCGTATGAATTAAAAAATTCTACCTTTTCAGCAAAAGCTTGGTCTAGATTTGGGTCAGGTGCCGATACACATGTGATAGATTCGTAGTTAACTTTAAATACTCTTTCTAAAGTGTAGGGATTCCATCTTGTGTATTTTACTTTACTTCTTTCGTTAGGATCTTCCGCTTCAGGAAATTCAATCATTTCCAAAACAAATGGGTCGGACAACTGTAAACCAATCCCGACTCTATTTTCTTTTTCCTCATTAGTTTCAGGATCAATTACTTGTTCAGTTTTAAAAATCTCTCGAACTTCACAAATGAGATGCTTACCATCCCTCAGAGTAACAATAGATGCCATAGTTAATATTTAAACCTCTTAGTATTGTAGCAAAAAAAGATGGGGGCGTCAAGCCCCCAACGCGATATTTATAGGAAGTCTTTACGCTGATGATGCTCAGGTACAACCTTACCTAAATCAATTGTCAATAACCCATCCTCAAAAGTAACTGATCTAACTTCCGTTTCATCGCTGAGTGTCCATGCTCGCGTGAAACTTCGTTGAGCCATTCCTCGATGTTGGTAATCTGTTCCTGATTCTTTATCTTCTTTCTGTCCTTCGACAAATAATTTTCCGTCTTGTGTGTAGACATATACCTCCGCCTTTTTGAATCCCGCCAAAGCAATCTCTAACCGTTCCAGTACATTACTTACAATAATGTGATTGTATGGTGGGTAGTTTTGTTTGGTTTCGTGAAGGTCGAATAACCTATCAAACATTGTATCATATCCGATAGCATTCTTATGGATTTTATCCATAAGCGTAGGAAGATCCGACGCTGTATAGCGCATGATGTTTGTCATCTTTATAGCTCCTTGATAAGCGAGTTTGTATTGTGTGGACCCTAACGGCGTCCACCATTATTTAGAACAATGCTCTATTTATCTGGAGTGTGGAGATCCCTACTTTTTACGGCCGATGTTGTACTTGCTTTCAAGAGACCACTCATCTTTCTCTTTAAAAGATAAAACTTTAATCTGATTAAGTGGAGCAAGGTCCTCGATTCTTTCTTCCTCAACCACGTTAATGAGTCCCCAATCAGATAATAGTTTAGCAATGCGGTTTCTGCGTTGCACATCGTTAAGTGAAAGATTTGTCTTCTTGCCGTCGAGAGCAAAAAGTTCTTTGAAGTGTACAATATAATATCTTCCTTGCTTGTGGAGAATATGACAAGACTGATACAACTTCCTTTCTTTACGAGACGCAACGCCAATGCGCGTCAAGGTCTCCCTAACTTTCAGGAAGTCATCCGGTTCTGTAAGGGATACTTCTACCATATTAGTAGGTTCCCACAACACTTCAATAGTTTCAGCAGTCATTTCATTCCACCTTTATACAATGCTTTTCTTATCTTATCTAGTTGATCTACTGTGAGAATTTTTAGTGCGTCAATTGCCTTATCGTCATTATAACCATAATACTCTTTGACTAACTCAATATGCTCAAGAGATTCTTTTCTCAACCAGGGAGAAAATCTTTTCCTAGGTTTCAAAGTATTTATAAGATAATCATATTGCATCTTATTTGATAATGAATGACGTTTATTCATTTCATTCACATGCATGATTGCATCCAGGTGTCCAGACAAACATCTATTTACAATATAAGCAGGATAACCCTTCTCTGCCTCCGGGTCATCCTGCATTACATTTATTTTATTTTGGTTGATAGAATTAAGATAATCTTTTAGTTCACGCTTCATTTAAATACGGCAGTAACAGATACGACTTTGGCAGTTGGGTTGCGAGCGAGGGCAGTCTGACGAGCATCTTGGTAGTTTGCTGCTTCCACAATCTCGTCGAAGACTTTACCAGCAACATAGAGTTGGACTTTAACTTTCATTTGCTAATACCGTTGCGTAGTTGGTGAGGACGAGTTCCTTGCGGCTCGCTTGCTCTGTATTATAGCACCCCACGGAGCGCATGGTGTAGGTGTGTGCAAATTCTGCAGCTGTCCACCCCTCGAAGCGTTCTCGAATTAATTGTGAGGAGTTGTAGGATACAAGTTGAGGGCTAACAAAACGATCGCAGTCAATAGCAAACTTGTCATGGTCAAAGGACTTATGCATTGACCCACGTTTGCCATACAAATTGCTTCCGATCTCGTAGGGAGGGTCGAGATATGTGAAGGTGTCTTTGTTATCAGTAAGGAGTTGTTCATAAGACAAGTTAGTAATTTTCCAGTTACCAATCAAGACTGAATAGTCATAGAGTTTTGAGATACCGTTGAGGGAGAAGTTGGATTCACTTGCTTGCTTGGAGAAAGAACTAGATTCAGTAAGACCACTGAAAGAACACTTGTTAACAACATAAAAAGCGACAGCCCTCCAAAAACTTTCACGGTAAGGGGGGAAAGCCCCAATAACACTGGGGGGATTTGTAAGGTATTCTTTCGCGTCAAGGAATAACTTTTTAGCACTGACGGGCTCTGGATGCCTGTACTTAAGTTCTGTAAGAACGTCTTGTAAGCGTTTTCCGTCATGTTGTAGTTCTTTCCAAAAGTTATAGAGTGGTTCGTACAGATCATTGACCCAGATGTCCAGGTGGCGATACCGCTTGGAGACCTCCAGGGCAACGCTACCACCCCCTAGAAAGGGTTCCCGGTACTCCTTATACCCCTTCAGGTCTGGGACGTACTGGAGGAGTTTTGAGAGTGCTCTGGACTTGCCGCCTGGGTAGCGAAGCGGGGTCTTCAGAGATTTGATAGTCTGGGGCATTGTACTTCAGGTATTCACGAAAGATATGTTTCATCTCCCTCTCTGTCATACCACAGTGAGCGGCAGCATTAGGGAGGTTCATTGTAGAATGAAAGAGAGCTTCGTTTGCTTCTTTCACATTTTCAGGTGTCGTCTTCTTCATCTTGTACCATATCAAATTCTTCGATGCAATCAGCAGATACTTCATGCTCACCAGCAACAAGATACCAGTGATGTCCTGCTCGTTCTCCCAGATATTTCATCTGGTCTTCTTCAAAATAATTCTCACGCAATGCTGCTTGAATTTTTAGATGAATAAGTTCTTCTTTAGTTGGTACAATCATTTTTGTTTCACCTTACATTTAAACATAATTTCAGTAAAGAATGCGAGCATATGGATTTCCAGGTTCGCACAATCTTTTGTAGAACGTTGATAATCCTCACAGATTAACACAAGGTTTCCCTTATCTACAGGACCATAGTATGTATCTGCTGAACGATACACTTTATCTACTAGAGTATCAAAATCATTATTCAGATTATCGACAACCCATTTTTGTACGCTGGTATAATCTTTCTTGGCAATGTATCCAAACAATGCATCAACACTAACTTCTGGTGCGTGTGCTAAAGCATCAACTCCAATCTTACCATTAGTAGAGAGGGATTGAACTTCATTAAGAAGACGCCGCCAGTCTGGATAGTATCGCTTCAGAAGTTTAGCAATGATAGAAACATCATACTCAATCTGTTCGTGAGTGAGAATAGTATCGAGACGTTTGAGGAATTGCTTCTGAATAGAAAGTGCTTGATCTTTTGGAACAACAAACTCAACTACAGAACAACGTGAGTGAAGTGGTTCAAGGATCTTATTTGCAAAGTTGCAAGTAAAAATAAACCTACAGTTACCATGAAACTCTTCAATAGCATTACGCAAACAGAGTTGAACATCTTGTGTAGTGTTGTCTGCCTCATCAATGATTACAACCTTATGATTTGCAGTTGCTGTAAGCGATACAGATGTAGCAAACTTCCTGACCTTATTACGGATAGTGTCAAGAAAGCGCCCCTCATCACTGCCATTGATGACAATGTAAGAAGCGCCAAGTTCTTCACACAATGCTTTTGCAATCGTGGTCTTACCTACACCTGCTCTACCAGACAGAAGTAGATTAGGAATTTCACCCTGATTAACATAACCTTGGAAGATATCTTTGATACTATCAGGGAGAATACAATCCTCAATAATATTCGGGCGATACTTCTCAACCCACAGAAACTCGTCCTTCATCCTCTCTCCTAGTTTTAACATAATGTAGTTCATCCCAGTTTTGTTTGAAGCATAGCACACAACAGTGTACCTTCTTATGAAAACAAACTAGGTCGTCAGGTTTATCCTTGACGGCAATCTCAATCGTGATGTAGTCATCACATTTAAAGTAGACCCAACCTTTTAGATCTTTCCAAATAACATAGTCATCAACCTGGGGATTGTAAGTCATCTACTTTCCTCAATTCAAAAGAACCATCTCCTTTGTCAATCCATTGTAACTCATCACCCTCCTTCCAGTCAAGTGTTTGTAGGAGTTCTTCAGGTAATATCAGAACTCCATCATCATCAATCGTTAGTTGATATTTCATTCTACCCACTCAGGTTTTCGTTCCGGCATACGAAGATAATTAGATGTAACCCAAGGTTTGCTGCTAATGTAATTCTTGTAAGCAGTAAAAGTGTCAATGCTTGTGTCATACTTAAACTCATCTGGCATTGCCCTCGCAAACGGAGTTACTTTGTCAAGCTTACCCTTGGGAAACAAGTAATATGCTTCTACTAATGTATTATAACACGAATGTACTTTACCATAGCGCAGCGTATATTCGTCACATAAATTCATACCATGTTTGATTAACCAGTATGCGTTGTTGATGGTTGCTGCAGCCCATTGAGTACAAGGGTGATTACGAAAAGCACCCTTCTCAGTTTTGTATGCAACACCATCAGTTTTATGCAGAGGACCATAGT